>Ga0302114_10002026_pt1 | contig 13140 bp, 9 predicted proteins | sample AG5_Surface_MG_FD_203107 | JGI IMG/M metagenome (GOLD analysis project Ga0302114, IMG submission 203107) | Marine microbial communities from Western Arctic Ocean, Canada - AG5_Surface | ecosystem: Environmental > Aquatic > Marine > Oceanic | place: Canada: Western Arctic Ocean | collected...
TTCTCGGAAATTCAATTCACAATTTCAACACAATTTCAACACTCGTGACTGAAGGGCCGTAGGGAAATGCGAAGGTTTTTTCGAAGTCTCATCGAAATCAGCATTGACTGCGTCTGGGGGCACAGGCGCACAGTTAGACAGGCGCACAGACGGTGGCGTCGCTCGAAACAACTTCGAGTTTCGTACCTTCGGCGAGTCTCGCCTCGGTTCAAGCTTGAAGTCGCCGCCGAGATAACTATTTTCGTGGAAACCCAGAGATCGGTATCGGCCAGAACGGGTCGCCCGCGGAGGGTATCGGCGCGCGTCACTCCCGGCGACGGAGTGCGTCAGCGGCGCGATGGAGAACCCCACGTCGACGGACCCAGCGCCCGAACCGCCAAAACCACCACCGGCGCCCGCCCGGCACCCGATGGTCGAGGCCAACATAGGTGAGTCACCGCCCGCCCGCCTAAACCCTTTACCGCCGCCTCGGTCGCGCGGCGGCGCGCGGGATGCGCCGAGGACGAACGTCCGCGTCTCCTCCGCGTTCGCGTTCACACGCCGACGATCCTCGAGCGCCCCGCGCGGCGCCCGCTCACCCGGGACGCGCGGTGCCCACTTTGTGACCGCGACCGATCGATCGAATCCCAGATCCAAAACTAACGCCCACCGACCAACCTCCAAACCCCCTTCCCAAATCACCGCAGCGCGCTATCGCGCCCAGCTGGACGCGAAACTCGGACACCTCGCTGACCTGCAGGCGCGGTGGAACACCCAGGGCACCTACGAGGTGGTCAGGGCGCTCCGCCGCGACTTTGGCGCCGAGGACGACGAAACAAACGAAGACGACGAATCCAACCGGGACAAAGCCAAGCCGCGGGAGAACTGGATCCAGCACGAGAAGGAGAGCCTCCGCAAGGCGGTGTTGTCGTTCGGCATCGGGCGATGGGCCAAGCTGCGGATGTCTCTGCGACCCGCGTCGAGGCCGAGGCACGATTCCAGGGACGTGCAACTCGCGACGTGGGATCTGATTCGCGCGATGCACCGGCGACTGGAGCCGGACAGCGCGGAGGCTAGGTACCTCGCGGACAGGCTTAAGCGCGAGTCCCCTGGGGGTGAGCGGCTCCCCGCCGATCCGTTCGTGGGCTCGTGGAACCTCGGGTCCCGCGCCAAGCTCAACGCGGCGAACTGCAAGGTTTGGACCCGCCGCGTTCGGACGATCGAGATGATCAACAGGTCGGTGGATAGGCTGCTGGCGGAGGAGACCCAGGAGGACGCCATCGCGCTCGCGGGGGCGTGCCCGTTACCCGCGTCTGATGTCAAGCGGAGTCTGCCCGTGTGGTGGGACGGAACGTGTGACTTTTTCTTACTGTACGGCGTGTACCGGCACGGCTTTGGGAACTTTCATTCCGTGCGATCGGATCCGTGGGCTTTGGCCGTCGCGACGGAGGCGGCGCGATCCAAGGGCGGTGACGCCGCCGTCGCGCAACTCCGCGAGTCCATCGCCGCCGTCGACGAGCACCACAGGCTCTACCTGCAGGCGAGGGAGCATCACGGCGCGGCGATCACGGCGGGCGCGGCGGCGAAGAGAAAGGAGGACAAGGCGGAGGAGGACGACGACGCCGACGCCGAGGGTGACGAGACGGACACGGAACACGCGATGCACGTCACGACACCCGGCGGTGATAAGTCCGAACTCGCAAACGCCAAGGAGCGCGCGGAACGGCTCCACGAGGGTGAATACGCGTGGCCGCGTCCCGAGGATTTGACGGACCGGGTCCGGCGGGTGGCGAAAGACTTGGGTGACCCCGGCGCGTTGAAGCCGTCGGACCCGCCGTGGGTGCAGTGCATGTTGGGGCACAAGCGACGTGTGCCCAAGCCTTCGATGTCCACCGCGGAGCGCGCCGCGAGGGAGGTCAAGCGGGGTGCGATGCGGTCGAAGGCGTCGGACGCGGATGGCGCCGCGGAGGAACAGGACGGCGCGATGACGCGGGGGGAGTGGGATTGCCTGGGCGCGGACGGCGCCGACGCCTCCGTGGGCAAGCTCCTGTGCGCCGACCACCCGGGGTTCAACGCGTTAACGGGCGTCAACCCCGAGGCGGACGAAGCAGTGCGTTCGCTCATCCATTCGCTGCGCGAGAGCGGGATCACGACGCGGGTGCGCAAGGATGTTTTGAAGGCGTTGATGCGACACGGGCTTCCGCGGCGTGCCGACCACGCGCCAGACTGGACCGAACTCGGCGCTAACGCCGGTATCGCACGTGACGTCGGCACGATCCAGCGCGTGTTCCACGCCACCGCGTGTGAGATGCGGGTGCTTGAGGCGAGGACGGCGGTCACCGGGCTCAAGGCGGCGTCCAAAGGCGAGATTCGATCCGGGAAGACGCACGCGCCGGGGTGCAAGTGCATAGTCTGCCGCATCCGCGTCGCGAAGACCACCGCGGCGGACCCCACTAAGGTGGGCTGGCGGGATGCGGTGAAGGCCATGAAGGATGGCGGCGTGAAGGATGGCGGCGGGGATGCGTCTCCGCAGGGAGAGAACACCGCGGCGAGCAGCCCCGCGGCGGACGGCAACGATGACGAACACGATGAAGGCAACGGCGACGACGACGACGATGAAGGCCACGACAACGACAACGACGATGACGGGAACGACGAAGACGAGGGAGACGACGAGGGAGACGACGCCGGGCTCAAAAAGGAGCCAGGCGGCGATGACCCGGACGGCGCTGACACCCCCGTGAAGGGGAGCCAGGACGAGAAGGGATCCAGGAGGCGAGGCGGCGGCGCACCCTTCGGCTTGCTCACCGCCATCACCGCGAACCGACTCCGCGAACGCCTGGACATGACGCAGACGCTCCGGATGTGCCTCGAGAAGAACGGCGGGACGATGGCGGGACTACCGATGCCCGTCATCAAGACCGGCGAGCTCCCGCGGTGGTGGACCCCTGGCGTGCACGACATCGCGGTCCTGAGAGCGGCGATGAAGCACGGATGCGACGGGTGGAGCGAGTTGGCGGCGGATCCGCAGTTTTTGTCAATCTTCGGCAAGTCGAGGCCGGTGCCCAAGGGGCCGCTGTGCTTCCGCGTGTTGCGGATCGCCACGCGCGCCCTGCGACGGGGATACCTCGGGCTCGGTAAGCACACCAAACGGAAGAAAGGGGTTGCCCGGTGGTAGCCTGAACGAGAGAACATTGTCAACGCGAACACAAACGCACGAACTTTTTCTGTCATCTATCCAAAGTGTCTCGCTCTTTTTGATGAAGCGATATCGGGTCGAACCCTCTCGCCTTCCGAGGCGCAGAGAGGGGGCGCGATGTTGCTCGATGACCTGCCCCAGGATGTCTTCGACAAGGTGTTGCGATCCGGTCTACATACGACGGACATCGTGCGGGTGATGGGCGTCTCGCGTCAGATGCGTCGCCAGGCGGGATCTGAGCGCGTGTGGAGAGAAATCGTGTGGTGGTTTTTCGGCATCAAGGACGCGTCCGAGACCTGGGACGACCTCGCGGACCGGGAGCCCATGGACACGGACGACGCCGGGCGCGAGGCCCTGGAGTACGTGCGCGGGGCTCGATGGCGTAAGCTCTACGCGCACTTGCACACAAAGTTCAACGCCGGCGAGGCGCACGCCGTGTCCGCCCGCGGTCTCTACACCGACGGCGGTTGCGACGAGAACGACGGCGACAACTTCGCGGGCAACCTCTTCAACCCCGACCGCCACGACCGCTTCTTCTGCAGCGCCACCAGCGGGAACATCAACTGCGTCGGGGTGTTCACCATGGAGGACGCCACCGCCGCGCACGAGTACGCCGAGGAGGCGCGGCGGCAGCGCAAGTACATGATATCGCGATGCGCGCTCACCGCCAAGGTCCAAGACAAACTCACGCAGATGGCGCACGACCAGGACCCGCCCGAGCTCGACTACGAACGCGTGCGACGCGAGTGCTACGAACACGACATGACGGAGGAACCGTTCGACTTCAGCGCGTGGCCGGACAGCGAGATATTCAACTTTTACATCCACCACCTCGCGCTCGCGGTGCAGGGGCGGAACGAGATGGGCAAGCTCCTCTACCACGCCGAACCGGAGATCATCTTCGACGACGACGCCGACAGCTGGACCAAACACCCGCGGTTCCCGGCGCTCACGGTGGAGATGCGCGACGCCGCGATCGCGTGGCAACGACACGAGGAAGCCGGCCCGCCCAGCACCGCCGGCCGCGAGGAGGAACCGGACCCGGAGCTGTGGCGTCGGTTGATGGATGCGCGGGAGCGGGGATGGGGCCTCGGCGCCAACTCCGAGGGCGGCGGGTGGGTGCCCACGGCGGATACCCCGCTGCGTTTGCTGAACAGCGGGCTCGCGATGGAGGAGTTCGGGCTCGGGGGCGACGGCGAGTGCATGCTGCACCACACGCGCAAGCTAGACGCCGTCGTCCGGGAGCACGGCTACGGAAGGTTCGAAGGCGTCGGACATTCTTCGGAAGCTTACGCGGAGTTTAGGGAAACCTCGGAGCGTTTGTCGGGGGTGCACGAGATGCTGGAGATGGCGATGCACGACCTGTCGGAGATGCACAGGCACAAGGAGCGGCCGTCCGCGAACACGCGCAGGGCGAAGCGGGACATCGACGCGTGCTTCTGGTACGGTAAGAGGCAAGGCGCTTCGAGCGGGCTCGGGCACCCGCGGCGGGACGTGGTGAGTGACCAAACAGTCTCACTTCCATACCCAAATACCCAATCACCACCCAATCACTGACCAAACACTGACCAAACCCCCACCACCCATCCAGGTGCTGAACCGGTTCGAGATTAACCGATCGGGGCAGTTCACGTGCCCCGTCGGCTGCGGAGCCGTGTTCGTGTCCCGCGGGCCCCCGGATGTCGACCAAACGACGCGGGAACGGTACGCTAACCACATATTCTACATGTCCGAGGGTGCGAAGCGGTGGCGGCGGTGCATGGCGAAGCAGCCGTTTGGCTTCAAGCTGGCGAGGAAGACGGGCGGGTTGGAGATTGTCGGTGAGGGTTGGCCGGAGGACGCGGACGGCCCGCTGACACCGTTTTTGGGTGCCGAGTTGTCGCTCTTCCCCGACGCCGCCGCGGTCGGGGACTGGGTCCGGGCCGGGTGTGAACACGAGCGCTCGTCCACCGTGTTCGACGGCATCGACAGTTTACAAAAAGTCCGCGACGGCGTGGAAAGCGGCGTCTTACCGCAAATAGTCGCGATTCACACCAGCGCCGCGGGCGAAATTGTAGAGTTTGAAGCTAATTCGTTCTCCGCTGGGGGCGAGACGGAGCCCCGGTTCCAGCCCGTGGCGTGGTTCAGGTTCAAGCCCAAGGCGGAGACGCTCGCGTCGCAGCGCAACGACCCGTACACGGACGTGCTGACGTGCGAGCTGGTGCGGAAACGGTGCGGGCGGATGGTCGGCGTCAAGTTGATCGCGTGTGAAGATCTGATGGCGCAGTGGGAGGACCACCACGACGCGCCCAACGTCGACTGCCGGTCGTTCACGTTCCACGGCGTGCCCGTGGAGCTGGGTGCGTTCCTATCGCCGGAGGAGTGCCGACGGAACGTGCCGTACGATACGTCGCATCTCGCGACCGAGACGTTCGAGCCTCCGGAAGACGACTATGCTTGCACCTGGAGAGACGTGTGAGCAATGTGAATGCCATCTCAAAGCCGTCCCTCGGCGCGGTCCAGGGTGCGCTGGTGACTGACGTCGCGTGAATCGATGAATTAGCTCTTCTTACATGAATAAACGTGAACGCCTACGCTAGTAGACGGCCTTACGCTAGTAGACCCGAATCAGGGCGCGGAAGTTTTCGCCTTGCGGTGCTCGGCCGGGGTGCGGGTGGTGAGCTGCAGGGCGTGGAGCCCCGCGTCGAATTCCTCTTGGAGGATGGCGTTGATGGTCCTGTGCCTCTTGACGGGGTTCACGCCGTCGAAGGAATCGGAGACGACCACGACGGAGAAGTGGGACTCGTTGCCGTGGGTCTTCGCGTTCCCGTCGTGCATCCCCTTGTGAAGCGAGTGCTTCGCGCTGTCGTCGTTCACCATGAGGTACTCGCACTCGATCTCGGCGGCGATCTTAGCCTCGATGGTGTCGCGCACGCTGACGTACTCTCCAGCCTCGGAGCCCGCCGCGCGGATCGGGGAGGTCACGCGAGCGGCGCGGGGCTTTGCGGCGCGGCGTGCGCGGGCGGGGGCGCGGATCGCGGCCGCGACGGGGGCGACGCAGGACGCCATCTGTGCCGGATAGCGCTGAAAGTAATGACGCGTCGGCCGAGGGTTCTGTTGCGAAAATAACGAAATTTGCGCGCCCGCCTGTGGTGGCACACAAGCGGAGGAGCGCCCGCGGGGGTTGGGCACTCGGGGCGGATGGGCGAGGATCGAGAGGCGCCCGCCAACGGGGCGGAGGCCGGGACCGACGATGGGAAGGGATCAGGTCGGCCCAAGGGATCGGAACGCCAGAGGGAGTCCAGCAGATCTCGAAGCCGGAGTAGGGATCGGGCACGGAAGGAGCGCAAGCGACGCAGCCGGAGCCGGACTCGGAGCAGGAGCAGAAGCAAGAGCCGGAGCAGAAGCGGAAGCCGGAGCAGAGATCGACGTAAGCGCAAGCACAGGAAGCATCGGCGCAAGAAACGGCGCCGGCGCCGATCGTACAGCACCGAATCACGATCTTCGTCTCACAGCGACTCGTACTCGTCCGACTCGCGCAGCCGCAGCAAAAGCCGTCGCCGGAAGAAAGACCGACGCAAAGACCGCAGGCGGGACAAGAAGGTCAAGGACAGTCGGAAGACCCAGGACATGTTCGAGGATCCCATCGAGCAGGCCAAGCAGAAGCTCGCGAAGGAACAGATGCAACAGCAGCTCCAGCTCGCGCAACAATGGGTCATCAACCAGGCGGCTGGCGTCCCGGGGAGCATGAACGCCACCATATGGCGTCGCAAGATGCGGGAGGTGTACGTCGGCAACCTCGCGATGACCGTCGTCAACGAGCACGTCCTCGCCGAGGTGTTCAACAGCGCCTTGGGTGAACTCTGCGACGACCCGAGGTCGGCGCCCCCCGTGGTGCAGGTGAACATGTCGCCGGATATGAAGTACGCCTTCGTGGAGATGCGAACGCACGAGCTGTCCGACGCCGCGATGCACCTCGACGGCGTGGAGCTATGCGGCCGGGTCATGAAGGTCGGCAGGCCGAAGGGGTGGACCCCGGACGTCGCGAAGACGTGCGCGGAGAACCCGGCGGCGGAGGGAGCCGCGGCGCACGCGGCGGCGAGAAAATACGCCGGCGAGGACGTCGACGTGGTGAGCGCGCAAACAGTCTCCTTTCCGTTACCAAATACCCAAATACCACCCAAATGCGGACCAATCCCTGACCAAACCCCCACCACCCATCCAGGCTACCGCGGCGAACGACGCGATGAATAAAGCAGCGATGAATAAAGCGACCATGCCGTCGTTCCCGGGAGATGACCCCAGTTCGAGTAAGGATTTTTACCGCGCCAAGATGAACTCGGAGGAGGACCGGCCTTTTTTACGCGACGGGATCCGGTCCAACCTCCCGGACGGCGCGTCAGTGAACGCCTCGTTTCCCCCCACGCCCCTCGGGCTCCCAGTCCAGACACTGAGCCGACGGTGCGTTTTACTGGATAACATGCTGAGCGCGAAGGAACTCACGGATGAGACTTCGAGGCGGGAATTCGAGGAGGACGTCCGCGGCGAGTGCGCCAAGTGCGGGCTCATCGAGGCGATGGCGACACCCACTCCGCCCGTGGAGGCCATCGAGCTGGACCAGCCGGGGCGATGCTACGTCATGTTCCAGGAGGAGTTCAGCGCGCGAGCCGCGCGGGAGATGCTTCACAATCGCGTGTTCGACGGAAGGACGGTGCACGCGTCGCTGGCGACGGATGAGGAGTTTGAAAGCGCGTCACGATCGGTGTGGCTACCCCCGAGGCCGCCGCCGGGTGACCCGCGGCTGTGCGGGATACTGCGTTTGCGGTCGGTTCCGTACGAGGCGACCAAGACGGACGTCGTCAACTTCTTCTACGGGATGGGCGTGACGGAGGACAAGGTTAAAATCGTGGCGGACGGTAACGGGTCCAGCGCGGGGGAGATGTTCGTGGAGTTCAGCGGCGAGGAGGCGAACATATCGCAGGCGCTGATGAAGGACAGGGCGGTGCTGGGAACTCGATGCGTGGAAATGTTTAGGTCGTCGCTGGAGGAGGTGCAGCGCATGGCGATGATGGGCAGGCCGCTTTTTTGATTCGGTTTGTCTGGAAAGATTAAAGTCTCGAAATTCGGCGGCGGCGTCGGGTACTTACGTGGGGTTCACCGGCGAAATGGATGATAGCTCATGGATGATAAAACGCGTGTGATGACAAAATCCAGGTCTACATTTGGTACATCTTAGCCTTTCGTGTCCCTGGGGTCCCGTCGGCTGAGACTGGCTCGTACTCGAGTGAGATGTCCAGCCCCCGCGCGCGCTCCTCCTCCTTGCACTTGGCCATACCGATCCGGATGTTGATCCCTCTGGCCGGGTTTGTCCTGGTACCCACGAGCCCGCGCTTCGGCTGGTCCTTGCCCCACCAGAACGAGCCGTGAGGCACGAGCGCGACGGGTTCCGCGAAGTGGAGCATCGTCTGCGCCCAGTGCGTTCGCTCCGAGTGCGGCGACGTCGACAGCACCACCGGCTTTTCTTTACAGAACCGTTCGGAGAAGGACGTGTCGAACCACACGACGACGCCGTGGCACATGATGGGCTCGGTATCGTGGTCGGGTGAAGGGTCGGGGTCGCGTTGCGTGAGCCCGGTGGCGCCGCGGCCTCCGCCCGCCTTGACGACGTCGTCGTTCTCATCCCCGCGGATTCCGTCGGCGCGAGCGACGACGAGAACCGTGTCGCTGCTAAACTCCGTGTCCAGCGCCGACATCGTGGCCAGGTCCAGGTACTTGACCACCCCGTCGGTGGTGCACACGTGCGATGACTTGACCCCGTGGACCACCGCGAGCTTGGACGCCTCCTCACGCAAGTCCGCCTGCACCGCGGGCATCTCGAAGCCGTAGACGTCGTCCCAGAAGGGCTGGCTCGTGGCGTTGCGGGAAAAACCCGCGACGTGGATCGTCGCGACGTCCGGGAGCACCGCGCCGCCCGGCTTGAGCATGGCGTCCCTCGCGGCGATGACGGTGTCGAGCATGGACTCGAACAGAAGGCCGTAGCCCATCCACTCGCTGACCAGCACGTCGTACGAGTTGGCCCCGCCCGGGATCTTCCCGTCTTTAATCAGCTCCTCAACCTTACCCTGCACGACGACGACTGTATCGTCGACGCCGTTGTGTGCGACGTTGGCGCGCGCGCACGCCGCCATCGGCGCCGCGCCGTCCACGCCGACGACCGCGGACGCGCCCCCGCGCGCCGCGAACATGGAGAGGATGCCGGTGCCGCATCCCACGTCCAGCACCCTGGCGCCGTTCACGAGAGACGGATTCGACTCCAACGCGTCCCTGTACGCGGCGGTCCTCGGCACGTCGTCCAGCATCGTGCGGTGTATGTCGAAGTGCCCGTAGCCGTCGAAGTAGTGATCGTCCACGGTGTTGGGCAGGGCGGACCGTTTGTCGGGCCGGGGATCTGACTTTTGAGGTTTGGCTCGGACGGGCACGGGTTTTGATTTGGCTTTGGATTTGGCGACGCCGTCGGGGAGGAGCGACGCGCCGACGTTCGCGGGCGCGTCGTCCTCGGCGGACTCACCGTCGCCGCCTACGGAGAGCGTGAGCATCTTGAGCTTGAGTGCGTCGTTCTCCGCGATGGCGGCGGTGAGCTGCGCGGCGAGTTCGGCTGTGACTCGCGGATCGGTGGATGAAGCCGCGATCTCGGCATTCACCTTTGGGTCATCCTCGTCGTCGCCCGCCTTGGCCGTCGGCGTCGCGTCGTCGTCGTCGTCGTCGTCATCCTCTGCGTCGTTCGTCGCATCGGCGCCGACGAACTCCTCCCACTCGAAGAGCACGCCGTCGTCCTCGAGCGTCGGGACGAGGAACCGCTCGTCGCGATGTTCGCCCTTGGCGATGCCCTCGATCGCGGCCGACGCCGCATCTTTGGACGCGGCGGCGTCGGTGCCCTCACCGGCGCCGCGGTCCTTCGCGACGGTTCTGGCGTAGTTGAGCGCCATGATGGTGCCGTAGAAGTCCAGACCGTACTGTTTGGTGAGCGCCCGCAGGTCGAAGCCGTGGGCGTCCGCCGCGTGCGTCAGGGCGGCGGTGGGGTTGGGGTGCGTCGCGGAGCTGAAGAGGCATCGGGAGGTCCGCGTCTCCGCCTCCTCCTCCTCGTTCCAGTCGGCGAAGTCGCCCTCTTCGCCGTTGTCGTGCTCGTCGTCGCTCATCTATGGAGTCCGAGAGGATGTGCCCTTGATGCCCTGGATGCGCCGGCGCCGATTGGAGTGTCGGCGGAAACGAGAATTGAGTAACTCTTAGCACTACTTCCGTTTCAACCGCCTACAAACGAGTCCCCTTTCTAACTGTTTGCTCCTGTAAATAGCCAAAATTGGATCGTATTAGCGGTTAACCCGAATCGCTAACAGTTTTCCAGTTAGCCTGGAATAGGGAATTACTGTCATGCTATGGGCATTTAGGTTTATTTTTCGAAAATAAATAAAGCGTGTGAAGGTACGAGAGCGACCAGTACGAGGTAACGCGCGGGTCGGCACGCGACTGAGCAGTCGGTGCGGTAAACTCACCATGGTGAAGTTCACCATGTCGGCGAAGCGCAAGGTTAAGCTCCGGGAGAAGGACTTCGAGGTACGCGCCGCGACGTATTCGCCCGCGATCCGCCCCACCGCATTCACCGTCTAGGGTTCCTCGAATGACATCATCGATGGATCTGACAACACGGACCAACCGTCCCTCTCTCTCGCTGCCGTGCTTCGACGCGTGATGATTGATTCGAACCCCACGCTGACCCCGCTCGATACCCCCGATCCACCCACGACACACGCAGAGCGAAGAGTACCTGGGCAAGCTCAACGCGATCACGGGCAGGCTCGCGGGCGCGTTCCCGGGCGAGCCCCTCGGCAGAGAGGACGTCGCCAAGGTGATCCTCGAGCTGCTGCAGGGCCACGAGGAAACCTTGGGCGCCGCCTCCAAATCCCCGCGGCCGATGGTCAAGCTGTCCATGCGCCACTGGCAGGACTACACCCCGGGCGGATCGCTGTTCATGATCGTCAGACGATGCGTCAGGTTCAAGCTCAAGAAGGGCCTACGTCGATTCGACTGGCAATCCGAACACAAACGAACAGAGTTCGTCGCCATGCTCAAAGACTGCGCCGAGGAACTCAGAGAGAAAGGCCTGCTGGGCCATACCAAGGTGTACGTCTCCGGGGACGTCCCGGCGGCATCACGGGACACCGCGAAGCAAGCGGCGCGGGCCATGGGCGCGGTGCTCGCGGCGTCGGCTAACGATCAAGGCGTGACGCACGTCATTCACGCCGACCTGAACTCAACCGACGGTGCCGAGACGCCGCGTAACTTTCCCGAGGGACCCGATCAGTGCGTCGTCCGCGGCGTCGTGGGTAAAGAAGCGCTCGTGCACTACGTCGGGTACCCGGAGAGTTACGACGCGTGGCTCTCCGTGGGCACGGCTCGGGAACACGCGGCCCGAGATAAGACGCATCGATGGGACGCGGCACCCGCCGACGACTCACTCACACGCGCCGCGTCGGGGGACCACCTCGCCGTCCCTGGCCGCACCAAACCCCCGAAACACGTCCACTACAACTGGATCATCGACAGCGTGAAACACAACGAGTGGTGCGAAGAGGGGGACTACGCGTGGGAAGATCCGGCGGAGACGGCTATGCGCGCGGCGACGCGGGCGAGGGAGGCGGCGAACAAGGCGATGGCGGCGACCACCGCCGCGCAGGCGCAGGCGCAGGTCGGCGCCCCGAAGGTTGGCGAGAAGCGCAAGGGCGGGCCCGGTGATGTCGGACCCGCGGTGCCCGACGATGTCTCGCAAGGGACGGCGGCGACGGGGACGGCGGGGATGAATCCGCCGCCACCCGAGGATGAACGCGTCGCGCCGCCGCAGTTCGCGGAGCGCCTCGGCCCGCACGTTGTCCGTCAGCAGCTCACCCAGCCGCACTCGTCCGTGGCGGCCGCCGCGGAGAACGACGCCGGGAAGAACGACGCCGTGAACCCGAGCGGGAGGCACCCGGGAGGCTCGCGGACGACGCAGGAGAACATCAGCTGCGGGCAGATGGGCGGAGCCGCGAAGGAAGCCGCCGCCGTCGCCGCCGCCGTCGCCGCCGCCGTCGCGCCCATCGACGAAGGCATCGACGCCGACGCCAACGGCGGTGACGGTTCAGATCCCAGCTCGCAAGACGAGCCGTACAAGATCCCGGGGCACTCGCACTGGTTCAGGTGGGACGCGACGCACGAGCTGGAAAAACAAGGCGTTCCAGAATTTTTCGACGGGCGGAGCGAAAATAAGACGCCGGAGACCTACCGCACGATTCGCGCCGCGATGATGAACCGGTACCGCGCGGTGAAGAGCTCAGGGGAGTGCCTCCGGTTCACCCGCGCGCGCCGCGGTTTAGTCGGCGACGTCAACTCGCTGCAGCGCGTCTTTGACTTTCTCGAGCGGTGGGGCTTAATCAACTGGCGCCCGCGCTCGGATCCCGAACGAGCCGCCGGACTAGGCGCGAACGTCCCTCGCGTCGTCGCGGTGGACGTCGTCCGCCCGGAACGGCCCGACGCCGGGACGTTCAGCGCCGCGAACGTGGCGCTCTACAGGTTCCCGCCCACGCCACTGAACGGCGCCGCGACGTCCGTGGCGGAGGCGGAGGCGACGGAGCTCGCCGCGGAGCTCGCCGCGGAGCAAGCCGGCGCCCGCCGCGGCCGCCCGCCCATTAACCCCCGGCCGGAGCAGCCCGCGCCAGTGATCGAGGTACCCCTCGCGGCGCACGCCGTGCTCTACGGCAACCAAGGTAACGTCAAGCGCGCGTGCGTCGGGTGCGACGCGGACATCACCGGCAAGGGCACCGCGTACTACCACTGCGCCAAGCCGCCGGTAAAGTTGGCCAAGGCTTTGGTGGGGGGCGTGGACGTGTGCGGGCGGTGCTTCTCCGCCGGTAAGTTACCCGACGGGACCACGAGCGGGAGCTTCCTGCGCACCG
>Ga0302114_10002031_pt1 | contig 13112 bp, 10 predicted proteins | sample AG5_Surface_MG_FD_203107 | JGI IMG/M metagenome (GOLD analysis project Ga0302114, IMG submission 203107) | Marine microbial communities from Western Arctic Ocean, Canada - AG5_Surface | ecosystem: Environmental > Aquatic > Marine > Oceanic | place: Canada: Western Arctic Ocean | collected...
TTATTGGCTTGCGCTTGTGAGTGGACTCCAGTCTTTGATTCATCAAGTGGCTATGTGTCAAATATCTGCCCAAGCAATTGAGCACTTGGCTCCGTCTGAACAACAAGCGATAAGAGAATTGGCCGTGGTAATGGGGCCAGAATTTTTGCAACTGACTTATCAGTTCAGTCTCACTGGATACCGCGATCTGCCTATGGCGAATGATCCACGTTCTGCTTTTGAAATGATGGTACTCAGGATGATCGCGTTTCGTCCAGCGCGGTCGGGTGAACATGTGTCATCAGTGATGCTCGATGAACCTGAAGACCCAGAGCCTGCGAGTACCGAACCCCGGGTCAAAAAATTGTTAGTGGCACCCAGTTTGTCTGTGCCAGAAATGAGTGAGACGGAACCCTTAGAAATAGGCATGCCGAGTAGTAAACGATTGGCTGAGACTATTATTAGGGACGATGATTATCTGGAAATGAGTGATAATGAATCAGGATCAGATCCTGAAGAATCGTTTGACGATTTGACGTTTAACCCAATCCATTGGGTCACTGAATGCGATAGACTTGGTTTACACGGAATGACCGGATCCCTGTTGCAGGAGACGGTATTAATAGATGCAAATCCAACGCTTGTGGTACTTGCAGTACGCCCGGCAACGGCGCGGTTAATTAATGAAACGCATCAGAAAAGAATAGCGGATGCATTTGCGAAACGGCTTGGCCGAACTCCTGAGATTCGTCTTGAGACGCGTGATACGCTTCTGGAGACGCCTCAGGCATACGCTGAACAGCAACGGCAAAAAGCATTAAGCCAGGCTCAGGCTGCGTTTACGGCTGACCCGTTTGTAAGTTCGCTGAAAGATAAACTTGATGGTGAAGTGCTGATTGAAACTGTAAAACCCAGAGAGGTCTAAGATGTTTGATGGTCCATTAAAGGACATGATGAAACAAGCTCAAAAAATGACAGGGCAAATGGAGGAAGCGCAGCAAGCGATTGCGCTCAAGGAAGTCATTGGTGAATCCGGTGCGGGTCTTGTTTCTGTGACCTTAAACGGGAATGGAGATTGCCGGAGTGTTAAAATCAATCCAAATGTACTGACTGATGATCCTGAGATCGTTGGAGAACTGATTGCTTCAGCAATTAATGATGCAAATCTGAAGCTTGAAGCATTGAAGAAAGATTCGATGAGTTCATTTACGGAAGGGTTGAATCTGCCGCCTGGATTTAAGTTCCCGTTCTCATGAGTATGTCTCCGTTGCTGAAATCGCTTGAACAAGCTTTCCGTTGTCTGCCTGGTGTGGGTCCACGGACAGCTCTACGGATGTCACTGCATCTACTCGAGCGTGATCGTCAGCGTGGGATCCATCTTGCAGAGACCATGAAGCAAGCACTTGAGAATATTGAGCACTGTGAGCAGTGTCGAAATCTCACAGAATCACAGCCGTGTTGGATTTGCCAGGATGAGGGCCGAGATGACGAGCTCTTAGCGATCGTTGCGTCGCCAACCGATATTTTGGCAATAGAGCAATCGGGTCTTTTTCAGGGCCGCTATTATTGTCTTACAGGATTATTGAGTCCGTTGGATGGAGTGGGTCCGGAAGAGGTCGGTTTGCCAGGCTTAGTGCGTCGAATCCATGCTTCACCACCAAAAGAATGTCTGATTGCCTTGGCCTCCACGGTTGAGGGTGAGGCAACGACGTATCAAATCATTACAGCACTGAATGGTTTGACTCGTCTTACACGTTTAGCACAGGGGGTTCCTGTGGGAGGTGAGTTAGATCACTTGGATGCCTCAACGCTTAGCCAGGCACTGTCTTCACGAACTGAGATCGTTAATTAATGACGCAATGGATTGATCAACAAAAGACGCTAGACCTTTTGGTGGATCAGATTGAGCAGTCTTCTGTAATTGGTTTGGATACAGAATTTGTTCGGGTATCGACCTTCCATCCAAAGCCAGGTTTAATTCAAGTCGCTATTGGTCCTGATGGTTATCTGATCGATCCGTTGGCGGATATTGATTTAAAGAATTTTGGCGAGATTCTGAGCGGTAGAACGGTTTCAATTTTACATGCAGCACAGGAAGATTATGAGGTGATATATCGACTTACGGGAACAATCCCTAATTCGGTTTTTGACACTCAAATTGCTCATGCATTGCTCTCGCCACAAATGTCACTCAGTCTTTCTGGCCTTGTTGAGTCTGTGCTCGGAAAAATAATTAGCAAAGATGAGACTCGTTCTGACTGGACTAAACGGCCACTTACTGAGGCTCAGTGTCGATATGCGCGGGAAGACGTTATGGTTCTTCAGCCACTTTACGAAGATTTGCACAAGAAATTAAGCAACTGCGGCCGACTCGAATGGATGATGGAAGAAATGGCGTTCATTTATGAGAGAAACAAAAAGATTTTTGATGAAGGGGATCTCGATACCCAGGTTGCAAAGTTTGGGAGCGCTTGGCGTTTATCCGAGATAAGCATGAGCCGGCTGGTTCATCTGGTCCAGTGGCGTGAGGAGACGGCACGTCGGGTGGATCGTCCCAGAAAACATGTATTGAGTGATCAGTCGGTATTTTCGTTAGCGCAATGTGAGGCATTAGAGCGTCACCATCAACTGATTTCAAAGCATGGTTTAACAGAACATCAAGCTGGTCGGTTTGGTGATCAATTAAAAAAAGTCCTTGCCAATGCTCAAGATGTGGGTGGAATGGCGCCTCCACCAATGCCCTTATCTAAGCGTCTGAAGGACGATCTTAGAGAGTGTCAAAAAGTGTGTGACGCCATTGCGGTGGATCTTGGGATTGCGCCAGAAATGTTGATTAAGAAAAGACACTTAGTGGCCTCTCTGGATGGGCGAGGGTGGCGCCCTACGGGTTGGCGTGCGGAATTATTAGATGGAGTATTTTGAACGTGAGGGTGGTCGAGATTTTCAAAGGGTCAAGAAATGATGAAATGTATCTTTATGTCGATCAAAAAGTAGGCACTGATTCAGTTCCAAAAGAGCTCCTTGAGAATTTTGGCACACTCGAATCTGTTTTGATAATGCCGCTGAATGAGCATAAAAAACTGGCACGCGAGAAGGCTTCGAGCGTGTTGCAATCAATAACAGAAAATGGTTACTTTTTGCAGATGCCTCCTAAGCCTGAAGCACTAGCGGATGCGCAAATTGCCGCGATGATAAAGGCAGAGGAAGAGCTGTCCGATGGCAAGGATAAGAAGCCAAATAGGTAAAGTTAATTTTAAAATACTCAGGGCCAGCATTGATGCGCCCGCAGCAAGCATGATCAATAACGCGTTCGCTACATTATTCACCGCAATCCGCTCTGCTACTCGAAGCGAATCGTCTTGTAACATTGTGTAAAGTGGAAGCGCGAGGAATCCTCCTCCAAGGGCGGCAATGAACATTCCTATCTGGCCATTTTGATAATCAGTGGTTTGTATTAATAAAGAGCCAATAACCAAAACCGAAGCGCCAATAAGAACACGAGCGTCACGGGCGATCCCTTTGCAGAAGACTCCCAGTAAGGCACCCGCCGTGATACCCATAACGAATTGACCGAGCAGGGTGCCGACGGATCTGGAAGAAACCAACCAAACATCAACGGCGAGTAATGGCAGGTGGGTCAGCCAAACAGAGCCAACGGCCCAGAACCCGCTAATGCACCACATTGCCGACATTGATGCAGTGTCTTGTCGTTGTTTATGAACCAACTCTGTAAATCGAATCTTTGGTGTTTTGGTATTTGCTGGGAGCTTCGGAATCAACCCAATTGAGAAGAGTCCGGCACAAGCGAGGACAAGTAACAGCAGTGTCAAATTAATCGGAGCTTCGATAATCCAGTCAGCTCCGATTAACGTTCCAATTAATATTGCAACAAATGTTCCTGATTCCATCCAGGCATTTGCTGGAAGCAGATCCTGTTGATCGACTAATCGTGGGATAAGAGCATATTTTAACGGGCCAACTAGGGCCGACTGAATGCCAAAACCACAAAGACTGAATAGCAGAAGCCACACTGTTTCAGTCGAAATCGCGACTGCTGCGATTAAAGCCAGCACAATTTCAAATAATTTCAGAAGCGTTAGCCAAAATCGTGGTCGTATTGTCTGTGCAAAATAAGCAGCATAACCGGCCAAAAATATAAAAGGAGCAATGAAACAGAGAGCGGCTAGATTCGCCAACATAATCGGCGTAATTCCCAGCAATTCCCAGTTTAAAACGCTAACAGCAACGACGAATGCTGTCTTGACCATGTTGTCATTGGCTGCGCCTGCGACCATTGCCGTAAGAAGGCCGATAAAACCTTTGCGAGAAACGATTATACCAATCCCTCTTGAAGAGCAGTTGAAGTAAAAATATTCAATGCAATCGACCGTTCCTTGGTAGATTTTCTATCCAGTCAGTCAGTCTCGGAAGATGGGAAGGCCAGTAGTAATAACTACTGGCCTTCTTTTTTAACGCGAAGGTTTAGCACCCAACAAACAGAATGACCGTTCGGGGAGTGCCCGTTTTAGAACCATATAACCCAGAATCGCCGAAAGAATAGAGCCAGAAAGAATGCCGAGTCTATCCAAGCCTGCTAGGGGGTTCTCAAATCCTCCAAATGCCAGTGAGCCGATAAAGAGCGACATTGTGAACCCAATCCCACACAAAAATCCGACACCAATCAGTTGGCCCCAGTTCACGTTTCTAGGCATTTTGGCAATACCCAATTTGATAACGACAAATGACATCGCTAAAACACCGATTGGTTTTCCTACAAGTAGACCAAACGCGATGCCCATTGGCACTGCATGTCCGATGATACTGAGGCCTTGTTCGCCAATTGCCACACCTGCGTTGGCGAATGCAAATAGCGGTAAAACAACGTAACTAGAAAATCCATGTAGGTCGTGCTCGAGCATCACTACTGGTGAACTTGCTTGTTTGGGTATTGTGTAGGGGATGCAAAATCCAAGAACGACACCGGCGAGAGTTGCGTGAACTCCTGATTTTAGAACCGCAACCCACATAATAAATCCGACAAGAAGATAAGCGGTTCTCGAAGCCACATTGGATCGATTCATTCCGATCAAAAGGGCGATGGCTGCGCCGGCAATGCCAAGTGCAGTGCCATTTAGCTGCTCGGTGTAAAAGATCGCTATAATTACAATGGCACCCAAATCGTCAGCCACTGCAAGCGTTAGAAGAAATACTTTTAATGGCACGGGAACGCGCGGCCCAAGTAGCGCTAAAACGCCTACTGCGAAAGCAATGTCTGTGGCAGCAGGTATTGCCCAGCCTGACTGTGCCCCAGGGACATCAGCCGTAATAACTAAGTAAACGAGAGCCGGCGCAGCCATGCCTCCGACTGCCGCGCCGAGTGGCAGAAGCGCCTGTCGGATATCTGAAAGATGACCCACCATGAGTTCGCGTTTGATTTCAAGACCAATCAAAAAGAAAAATATTGCCATGAAGCCGTCGTTGATCCACAGCAGGAAAGGCTTATCAATAACGACGGGCCCGACGCCTAAAACGACAGGAGTATTAAAGAATTCTTGATAATAACTTGCCGCTGATGAATTCATCATGATCATGGCTAAAACAGCCATCAGAACGAGCAAAATTCCTGGCCCAACTTCTGAGTGCAGGACTTTCATGAATTTCTTCAGTGGGCTCAAGCTTTGATTTGGTGAGTCCATATGCGTCAATGTCTCCTTGAATTTTATTTTCTGGTTATGGATGCACAAACAACATGCGCGTTTTGGTTGCTAATAATGCGAAGAGTGAAGCTATCTGGCAAGAGATTCCTGATATTAAAGCTTCGGATGGTCAAGTAAGGATAGCCGTTGAGGCGGCTGGACTAAATCGTGCGGACCTTTTGCAGATCAAGGGTAAGTATCCAGGAAAGATAGACGGCATGGGTTTAGGCCTTGAGTGCTCTGGTGTCGTTGATCAGGTTGGGCGCGGAGTGGATAAGGCTTGGTGTGGTCGCAAGGTCTGCGCACTCTTGCGCGCGGGCGGTCTTGCAGACTATGTTGTTTGCTCCCCATCTGTGTTGGTTTCGGTGCCTAATGGTATTGAACTTTCCCTCGCTGCAGGCCTTTGTGAGACATGGTGTACCGCATTATTCAATTTGTGGGATCAAGCTCGGGTTCGGCCACGAGAGCGTGTACTCATTCATGCAGGCGGCTCAGGCGTGGGCGCGGCTGCGATCCAACTCACTCGTTTGCTCGGTGCAATACCCTATGTGACGTGCGGTACAGAGGATAAGTTGGACTATTGTTTGCGGTTAGGTGCTGAGGCCGGAGTACTTAGGACGACTGATTGGGTCGCTCATTATCAGGGGCTTGGTCTCCAGTTTGATGTCGTTTTGGATCCTGTTGGGGGTGCTTATTTGGATAAAAATTTAAGTGTGGCCGGTGATTCGGCTCGGATCGCGTTGATAGGATTGCTGGGTGGTTTGACGGCGGAGGCAAACTTGTTGGAATTCTTGACTAAGAACGTCACCTTGTTTGGACGAACGCTACGCACTCAGTCGGATCACGTTAAGAGACGTTTGTTGGCTGAGCTTGAAACCATTGTATGGCCGGCATTGCAGCGTGGACGAGTGCATCATGCGGTTGAACAGATATTTACGACTGATGAAGTTTCGATTGCGTATGCTCGAATGCAGGACTCTGATCAGATGGGCAAATCCATCGTTGTTTTAAAGTGAGAAGCCGATGAGTGATTATGATTTAGTAGTGATTGGAGCGGGCAGTGGAGGTGTTCGTGCAGCGCGAATCGCTGCTGGTTTAGGTGCTCGTGTTGCAATACTTGAGGATCGATATCTAGGCGGAACCTGCGTGAATGTCGGTTGTGTTCCTAAGAAACTCTATGTGTATGGCTCAAGCTTTTCCGAGACCTTTTTGGATGCTCGTGGTTATGGTTGGAAGACACCTGAGGTCGCTTTTGATTGGCCGACTCTGAGGGACAATAAGATCAATGAAATTAAACGCTTAAATGCGGTTTACGACAAGCTTTTGGTGTCCTCTGGCGCCGAGCTAGTTTCTGGTCGTGGAAAAATAATAGATCCCCATCATGTGGCAGTAAATGATCTTATGCTGAGCACAGATCGGATTCTCGTTGCGACGGGTGGATGGCCGCGAGTACCCGATATTCCGGGTATTGAACTCACAATGACGAGCAATGAGATTTTTGACTTGGATACGCTCCCTAATCGAATTCTGGTGGTTGGTGGTGGTTATATCGCTGTTGAGTTTGCTGGAATTTTTGCGGGTCTTGGCGTGGAAACGATACTGTCGTATCGAGGTCCTCATATTTTAAAAGAATTCGATCGAGAAATTGCTGGGCAGTTGGCGGTTGAAATGGAGGCCAGAGGCATCGACGTTCGTTTGGATCATCGATTGCTTGGATTTTCGAGATCTGACGGCAGAATCCACGTGAAGCACGCTGGTGAGGATGATTTGGACGTTGATGCGGTCCTGATGGCAGTGGGTCGTGTTCCAAACACGCTGGAGCTCGGTCTTGAGAATACTGACGTGCGAACGCGTTCAGATGGAACGATTCAGGTCTTAAAAAATTTCCAGACCAATGAGCCTTCAATTTATGCAGTGGGTGATGTGACGGGAACGATTGCCCTGACACCGGTTGCTTTGGCGGAGGGAATGGCGCTGGCCCATCATTTATTTCAGGACAAGCCAGAAGCTTTAGTGGATTACGGCTCCATACCAACGACGATTTTCAGTCAACCTAATATAGGAACGATCGGGATGTCAGAAGAAGACGTTCTTGCTGATGGACGCACGGCCAGGGTTTATGTGAGTCGATTCAAGCCGATGAAGAATGTACTCAGCGGACGCCAAGAACAGAGTATCTTTAAGCTCATCGTAGATGATCAAAGTGACCGCATTCTTGGATTGCATATCCTCGCACCTGACGCGGGCGAGATTTTACAGGGTTTTGCCGTTGCGATTAAGGCAGGGGCAACCAAAGCGATTTTTGATTCCACGATCGGTATCCATCCAACTTCAGCAGAAGAATTAGTAACCATGCGTGAACCCACTCGTGTTCTCGGCTGATTCTGAGAGCCTGCTAAAGAAGACATTAATCCTGATTGGTGCAGGACATGCTCACGTGGCCGTTATTCGCCGCTTCGCCATGCGGCCTTTGACGGGTATTCGTTTGATTATTGTGTCGCCCGAGTCAGTGACGCCTTACTCGGGAATGTTGCCTGGATTTTTGGCAGGAAATTATGATGAAAGCTCACTATTTCTTGATGTGGCCCAATTGGCGGAGAGAGCGGGCGCATGGTTTATTCGGGCTGAAATCGAGTCAATTGATGCACAAAAAAAACGAGTCACTGTACGTCGTTTGAAGTCATTGTCGGGTGATGTATTGCCGAGTCTTGGCTATGACTGGGCATCGATCAACACTGGTGCGGCGCCAAGTAATGCATTTCCATCGACACATCGATCTCTTTTTTATATTAAACCAATTACTGCATTACTTTCTCAACTTAATGTAATTGATCAGAATATGTCATCTGGAACAGGGAATCGCCTGGTTATTGTGGGTGGTGGTGCGGCTGGAATAGAACTGGCTTTTTCATTTCGAGCTCGATACGGAACGAAGCCATCGATAAGGCTGGTAACGAGAGGCCGTTTTGAAATGGATGCAGCGCTGTCGTCAGCAGCGGATTCGATTCGGAGAAGTTTGCGCAGCCGCGGGATCGAAATTGAAGAGGGTGCCATTGTTGCTTCCGCAGAGCCTGGACGGATTCGTTATGACGATGGTCGTTCTTGTGAGGCGGATGTGGTTGTGGTGACAACGGCGGTTGCGGCGCCTGGCTGGCTTAGCCAGAGCGAACTGCCGTTATCCAAAGATGGATTCTTGCTTGTGGACCGATACTTGAATGTGCCTGGTTGTGATGGGTTGTTTGCGGCCGGCGATGTGGTGGAAATGTCGGATCCCAAGCCGCGGTCGGGTGTAATGGCGGTCAGAGCGGGTCAATACCTGGCCAAAGCACTTGTGAATCGTATTAAGAGCCGAACGGTGAGTCCATTTATTGCTCAACGTAAGTGGCTGATGATTTTAAATCGGGGTGATGAGACTGGCATTGCGATTAAGGGTCGCTGGCATGCCGAAGGACGATGGGTATTTTGGCTGAAAGACTGGATTGATCAGCGATTTATGAAGCGTTTCCAGATGTCACAATTGATGACGGATCAGCCAATGCGCTGTGAGGGGTGTGCAAGTAAACTCCCTGGTGGTGTGTTGAGACAAGTGTTTGGAACACGGTTTGAGGATGCCGTCATTGATCAACTTCCCAATGGGAATCGTTTGCGGACGCTGGATGGTCTGACTTATTTGTTGAAAGATCCTCATCTTATGGGTCTTTTGGCGATGAGGCACAGTGTTTCTGATATTTGGGCAATGGGTGGCAAACCGGTTTCGGCGCTGACTATGGTTGGTGTCAATCGAACGGGGAACAGCGATTTGGAGGCGGAAGAATTTACCCAGGTCGTGAAAGGTCTTGAGCATGGTGCGGAGCGTTATGGTGTGCAACTCAGAGGTGGCCATAGTTTGGCACTGGAACAAGCGGTGGTTGCGGTGTCAGTGGAGGGATTGGTTGAGAAATCCTTGCCAAAGCAGGGGGCTAAATCAGGTGACGTGTTTGTGCTTAGTGGACCGTTAGGTAGTGGCTTACTAATGGCAGGCTTTCAGATGGGATTGGTCTCTGGTGCTGAACTGGACAAATGGATCGTCTTGGCATTGGAATCACTACAAGATGCCTCAGAGCATGCGGTCAGGCTTGGCGCGCATGCGATGACTGACGTAACAGGGTTTGGATTGGCGGGTCATCTTGCAGAAATGCTAGGAGATGGGGCAACGTTTGAGTGGTCTAGAACCATTCCAGCATTTTCGGGTGTTGAGTCATTGGTTGCAAGTGGCGTTGAATCGACTCAGGCGCCCTCTAATCGAGTCTACGCAGGATTACTTGGTGGCAACGCACCTTCATCGATTGTGTTTGATCCACAGACTGCTGGGCCCCTACTTGTAGCACTTTCAGAAGAGGATTCGATTGAATTATTGTCAGCCTGGCGAAAGATAGGTCTTTCACCGGCGGTTATTGGACGACTCACCACCAAAACGTCGTAAAGACATTCGAAGAAAAATCATTCAGATTGACTGGGTATCAGCGAAAGGATGAGTGATGGACTACCAAAGTGAATATGATCGATCGATCAATGATCCGCAGGGATTTTGGCTTGAGAAATCGGCTTTGATTGATTGGTCTCAAGCACCGCGCGTTGGCTTGGCAAATGACATTAATGGGATCGAACGTTGGTTTCCTGATGGTACCCTCAATACGTGCTACAACGCGGTTGATCGTCACGTGGACGCAGGTGCTGGTGATCGGATCGCAGTGTACTTTGATTCACCCGTTACGGGATCCAAAGAGTCGATCAGTTATCGTCAGCTACAAGACCGCGTTTCTAAATTCGCTGGGGTCTTGGCGGCGCTTGGTGTGACGACCGGCGATCGGGTTGTGATTTACATGCCGATGGTTCCAGAAGCGCTGATTGCAATGCTCGCGTCGGCACGAATTGGCGCGATTCATTCGGTTGTTTTTGGCGGATTTGCAGCCAGTGAGTTGGCAGTACGCCTAACAGATGCGGCGCCGAAAGTGATTGTGACTGCGACCTGTGGAATTGAAGTCGCAAGAGTGATTGAGTACATGCCGCTAGTGAATGAGGCTATCGAAATGGCCTCTCATCAGCCGGAGTCTGTTGTTGTCTTGGAACGGCCTCAGGCTGATTATCAGCTCATCGCTGGGCGCGACTACAGTTATGTCGATTTGATGGGCTCTGTCAACTCAATTGGATGTGTTCCAGTCAGTGCAACACACCCCCTTTACATTCTTTATACCTCAGGAACCACCGGCAAGCCAAAAGGGGTAGTCAGGGACAATGGTGGGCACGCGGTCGCGATGGCCTATTCAATGCAGGCAGTGTACGACATGAAGCCTGGCGAAGTATTTTGGGCCGCAAGTGATGTTGGTTGGGTAGTTGGTCATTCTTACATTGTATATGCACCTTTGTTATTCGGTTGCACGACTGTTCTTTATGAAGGAAAGCCTGTTAGAACACCTGACGCAGGGGCATTTTGGCGTGTTATTGAAGAGTACAAAGTTAAAGTCATCTTTTCTGCGCCAACCGCCTTCAGAGCGATCCGTAAAGAAGATCCTAATAATGAGCATTATGAAAAATATGATACGAGTTCGCTTGAAGCGCTCTACTTGGCCGGAGAGCGACTCGATCCGCCAACGTATTACTGGCTGAATGAGCTTACTCAACTGCCTGTTATTGATCATTGGTGGCAAACCGAAACAGGTTGGGCAATCGCATCCGACCCAAGAGGCATTGAGTCCTTTCCTCCAAAGGCCGGTTCGGCGACCAGACCAAGTCCTGGATTCTGTGTCGAAATTTTTGACCCCAATGGCAACCCGGTTGCGGTAGGAGAGCAGGGCAGTGTGGTCATCAAGCGTCCATTGCCACCGTCATGTTTAACGACGATCTGGGGCAATCATGCCCGTTGTGAAGAGTCCTATCTCAACACCTACGAGGGTTACTACTTAACAGGCGATGGTGGTTTTATTGATACCGATGGCTACATCTTTATTATGGGACGAATGGATGATGTCATTAACGTCGCCGGTCATCGGTTGTCTACAGGTGAAATGGAAGAGGTATTGGCCGGCCATCACTCGGTGGCTGAGTGCGCTGTTATTGGTGTGTCTGATGAACTGAAGGGTCAGTTACCAGTTGGTTTAGTTGTTCTCAAGGATGGCATCACATCGTCTCGAGAGTCGGTTGAAAGCGAATTGATTGGCGCCATTAGAAACAGGGTTGGGGCATTAGCTTGTTTTAATAAAGCATTGATTGTAAAGCGATTACCTAAGACCCGCTCAGGTAAAATTTTGAGAGGGACCCTTCGAAAAATTGCTGATGGCGAACCGTATTCAATGCCATCTACGATTGAAGATCCGGCAGTGTTAGCTGAGATTGAGCAGCACTTCTGATGTGAATGATTTATTCAGGTGTTTTTGTTTTGACAAAAAAGTTCTTCAGTAAGTCGGGTGGCAGTACACCTGGCTGATCCAAGTGGTATGTGCCTGCAACAATAAATCGCTTTTGTGAGTGGGCGTAAGCCGAATCATAGTGAGTCAGTAATAAACTCTCACTCAAGGTCTGCCATTGCCCACTCTCAATCATGTCGAGCCATTGACGGACTTGTGCTGAGTTTTGACGAAATCCGAGTTTTTGTATTAATTCAGCAGTCTCTTCCGGGCGATCAATCAGGTGTAGATAGTCGTTCATTAAAAAAGTGGCCCGAGCATCGCGATCACAGGTCAGACTGAGCGCCGGGGATGCCATTAATTGCTTAAATAAGCCGTTTGGGATGTGGAGATCACCGATCTTGGCCGATTCCGATTCAACCCAGATTGGACGGTTAGGATCGAGTTCGCGCAGCGCGTTCAGCAGTTCCGATTCAAAGAACTTTTGCGAGGGATGTGGCGTGTCAGGATTTTTGCCAAGAATTGAGCCTCTGTGATTCGCCAAACCCTCAAGATCAATCACTTGATGCCCATCATCGGCTAATTGATTCAGGATACGGGTCTTCCCGCACCCGGTTGGTCCCGCAAGAATGTGGAAGCTGTAATGATCCACCTGACAGTTAAGAGTGGTCTGAACTGACTTTCGATAAGCTTTGTAGCCGCCCTGAATCAGGCTTACCGGCCAGCCTATTTCATTCATTACTAGTGCAAGCGCTCGTGATCGTTGACCACCTCGCCAGCAGTACACAAGTGGTTCCCAATCTTTTGGTTGGTCGCTGAGTGTGTGGAGGTGATTGGAAATATTGATTGAGATGAGTGCGGCGCCACGTTTCTTCGCGGTAAAGGGATCCACTTGCTTGTAGAGCGTTCCAATCTCTGCACGCTCGGCATCACTCAGCACCGGAAGATTGATTGCTCCGGGAATGTGATCCTCTAAAAATTCTAATGGCGAGCGCACGTCAATAATCGTGTGGTAAGAATTAAGGCTGTCGATTACTTGATCGATTGGCTTGAT
>Ga0302114_10002032_pt1 | contig 13111 bp, 13 predicted proteins | sample AG5_Surface_MG_FD_203107 | JGI IMG/M metagenome (GOLD analysis project Ga0302114, IMG submission 203107) | Marine microbial communities from Western Arctic Ocean, Canada - AG5_Surface | ecosystem: Environmental > Aquatic > Marine > Oceanic | place: Canada: Western Arctic Ocean | collected...
AGTTCCTACACCTCGCCAACACCGGGTCCTTCGGCGAGTTTCCGAGCCTACCACTGCTGCCCGAGCTCACGGTGTTTCACGCGCCCAACGCGGGGCTCTTTGGGACACTAAACGCCAGTCTGTTCGAATCGGCGCCGGCGCTGAGGCGGCTGGACCTATCGGGTAACTCGTTATCAGGTGAGTTTATTTTAATATTGTATGGGCAATTAGTATGACGTTGACGTTATGTTTCTTTTACAGGACCGATACCCTCGAGTCTTTCCACGCACGCCGCGCTGACGAACTTGTACCTGCGCGACAACGACTTCGACGGGACGTTCCCGCATCTTCCGCAGCACGTGTTGGCCAAGGAGGAGGCGTCGGGCGGGACGGGGGTGGACTTCACGGGCGCCGGGAGGTTCGAATGTCCGGTTCCCGGAGCTGATGCAGCTTATTCAACCGTGAGTTTCTTTGAATCATCGTAAGGGCAATTCGTATGACGTCGTGTTCTAATTACCCTTTGATCACAGGTGAGCTGCGAGTGCGGGCCTGGCGCGGCTGGTGTAAACGGCGGGCGGCTCTCGTGCGTTCCGTGCCTTCCCGGGACGTTCACCCCCGACGTGGGCGCGGAGACGTGCGCCACGTGCGCCGCGGGGTCGTTCGTGGCGGCGCACGGCGCGGTTGAGTGCGGGGAATGCGACGCCGGATTTTACTCCACGGGCGGTGAGTTTATTTTATTTACGTACGGGCAATTGGGGTGATGACGTCATGTTTTGTTCACAGGAGCCGCGACTTGTACTGCTTGTCCCCTCGGTCAGTTCGTGAACGCGAGCGGGTCCAGCTCGTGCGACGCGTGCGCCGCGGGGACGTATACGCCCGTCGAGGGTACCACGCGGTGCGTCGAGTGCGAGCCCGGGTCCTTCTCGGGGCTCGGCGCGGCGTCGTGTGAGTCGTGTCCCGCCGGGTCTTTCGCGGGTGAAACCGGCTCGACGTCGTGTACGGTGCGTCTCTCCCTTTTATTTACGTATGGGCGATTTGAATGACAACTGAGGCACCACTTTTTGTTTATTCGGTCACAGCTTTGTGTCGCGGGGACGTTCCAAGGTGTCGTCGGGCGGGACGTCTGCGACGCGTGCCCGCAGGGCAGCGCGAACGACGCGGAAGGGTCCGGGACGTGTGCACCGTGCGTCCCTGGGACGTTCGCGTCGGACGCCGGCCTCACGCGGTGCGAGTCGTGCGAACCCGGCACGTACCAGGACAAAACAGGAAAGGCTTCCTGCGTGGACTGCCCCGCCGGCACCCAGAACCCGCTCGCCGCGTCCGACGATGCGAGCGCGTGCGTCGCGTGCCCCGCGGGGACGCACAGCGGCGTGAAGAGCACCGAGTGCGTGACGTGCCCCGCGGAGACGTTCTCGGCGAGTGAGAACGCCGCCGTCTGCGAAGAGTGTCCGATGAATTCATCCCCGGCGGATGGCAAGACGCGGTGCGCGTGCGACCCTGGGCACGTCGAGACCGCATCGTCATCGTTCACGTGCGAGCCGTGCGCGCCGGGGTGGTTCGCGGAGGCGCCGGACTCCAAGTTTTGCGACCTCTGCGGCGGCGACGGCTACGCGGCTAAAAACGGCACCGAAGCAGTGAGTTTCTTTTTATTTACCTATTTGCGTATCACCACTATGGGCAATTTTACTGACGTCGTGTTTTCTGTTTGCAGTGTACCCCGTTCTCGCCCGGGCACGTGGGCGACGACTTCGAGAACGATAAGCGCATGTTCGGCGCCAAAACTCAGGTTCCGTGCTCCCCCGGGACGCGCGCGCGGGATATGCTCGTCGCGCTCGCCATCGTGCGCACGTGCGAGCGGTGTCCCAACGGGACGATCAGCGCGGCCGCGGCGGATGACTGCGTTTCCTGCGACTTGGGCAGCCGAAGCTCGGTGGATAACACTCGATGCGTCGAGGTGGTGAACGCGCCGGGGTCGGGGCTCGATGGCGACGGCGGGTCATCGACGAACGCGACGGATGAGTACAACAACCTGCTCGCGTCGTACGTCGCCGCCGCGAGGGACAACGCCAAGACACCGGCCACCGCTGTTGGATTTTTCATATTACTCGGCGTCGTCGCGACGTGCTGCGGGTTATTCACCGGATGGTACCGCCGCCGACGAATCAGGCTCCGACAGCTGGCACTCGAGCGCGAGTACCTCATCGAGGAGGCCGAGTCCGACATGCAGCGCGGGAAGCCGCCGAGGCGCGCGACGATATACGCGCTCGCGGGTGTCGTAAGTTCATTTTTTTATTTCTGTATGGGCGATTAGACTGACGGCGTGTTTTATGTACAGGATGCGGAAAGGACCGAGCTGGGCGGCGACGGCGAGGACATCGACGACATGATGCTGACGGGCCGGCGCGGGCGGCGCAAGTCCTCGGCGTTCCTCGACGTCGCACGCGGCAGGACGCGGATGTTCGGTAACGGCGGAAATGTCGGTCGCCAGCGGGATCGGCGTGGGTCGAACATATCATCGAACGCTTTATACAAAGCCGCTCGAAGGGCGTCCAGGTTCGGCGGCGGCGGCGGCGGTGGAGGGGGTCGTCGGCACCGCCGCCGAGGGTACGATCAGGTCAGCGACGACGACTTCTCCGACGGCGAACTCACCGACCACTTCGAGGAGGACGACGAGGACGAGGACGCGTTCGAGTTTGACGAATCCAGCGAGGACGACGAGGAGCGCGGGCGGGGTCGGGGTCGGGGCCGGTTCGCCCGCCCGCGTCCGCCCGCGCCCGAGTCCGATGCCTCCGGCTCGTCGAAGAAGGCGACGAAGTCGTGGTGGAAGAAGGTGACGCGAGGGACGGGGACGACGCGGCGGGGAGGGGGAACGAAAGGGGAGATACGCGGCGGGGGTATGGCGAGGCGGCCGAGCCTGCCGTACCATCCAACCGACGAGGACCCTCGGTCCGTCGCGGAGGTTGTCGTCGAGGCTCGACGGTGAACGGGGTCGGCGTCGTATACGAGGCTCTGACGACGATGAAGGTTCACGCTACCACGATGTTATCAATTGTATTTTTCCTCCGTCCGTTTCCGCAACTTCATCATCACGAGGCGGCGGCTTTGGCCGCCTTCTTACGTTCCTCCGCCTCGCGGCGCCTCGCCTTGTCCTCCTCGATCGCGCGCTTCGCCTCCTCCTTGCACCGTGCGGCGTCGTCCTTGTCCTTGGTCTTGTTGCGCGTGTGCCGCTCCGTCTTTTCGCGGCACAACGTCAAGTGCTTCGCGAGGACATCCTCGGCGGCTCGAAGCTGTTAACAAAACACGACGTCAGTCTAATTGCCTATATCAGAATTGAAATAATCTCACCGTGTCCATCGGTACGGTGCTCTCGCACGTGAGGTACGCCTCGTAGTCGATGGCGACTTTCCTCCACCCGGCGGCGGTAAGGAACTCCTCGCCGCCGCGGCACGCGACCACCTTCTGTGTTATGGACCTCGACGACGCCTTGACTCGTCGGTACTTGGGGTCGGTGGGGTGGTCGGCTACGTTTTTTACCATGGTGTGGAGGGTGACCACGCATTGCTCTTGCAGGGGCGGTGGGTTGACCAGCGGGTTGAGGATGTTGGTCACCGCGCGGATGAGTCGTTCCCTGACCTCGTGGGTCCGTTCCGCGGTGGACGGTGAGGGTGCCTGCGATGGAGTGTCGGGGGTCGGGGGTGAGCGTTTGTGGGGGGCGCATTTGTTGTTATTTTCAGGTTGCATTTTCCTCGGAACGGGAGATGGAGGGTCGGGGACCCACCTGGGCGGTCTGCGCGGTCTGCGTTGCGGCGGCCGCCGCTGCGGCGGCTCGTGCCGCGGCAGCCTCCGCGGCGGCGACGCGAGCCCTCTGCGCGTCCCGTTCCATGCTCTCGCGGCTGCGCTGAGTGGGCACCGCGTCCCGTGAGATCCCCCCCGTCTCGGAGGCGAATCTCGGGGCGCCCCCGGTATATCTGACCCGGGGTCGCGGGCTCTGCGTGGGTTCGTCGCCAGATCTCGAGTCGGTGTCTGATTCCGATCCCGACTCCCTCGCCGTGTCTTCTCGCGAGTCGTTACCCGCGCTCATGTCCACACCCTTCGAATCGCGCCTTGTATCTCTGCCCCGGCGTCCCCTCAAATGCCCCTCGATATGATAACGCACGCGGTGACTGGTCTGCGCCGGCGCGTCCAATTTTGAACCACGCCTGCGACAGAAAGAAAGATGGCACCCCATTGTTCGCCGCACTCGACCTCGTATCGCGCGCGATGTCGGACTCGGACGAGCCCGAGCCTTCCTCCGCGATGGAGGACAGCGACGATGACTTCGACGACGAGGCCGTCGAGCAGGAGGAGGAGGACGACGAGCCCGTCATCATGTCGCAGGCTGAGATCAAGCGAGCGAACGTGCAAGCCATGCTCAGCGGCAGCCTGGAGGTGCAGCGCAAGCCCATGGTCCGCGGGTTGCAGTGCCAGAACGTCGCGGCGGTGCTCGCGCAGCCCTTCCGCGCGCCATTCGCCGGCGCCACCGCCGGGCACTCCGCCGAGCTCGCGCGTCGCCTCGCCGCGCGTCGACGCTTCGTGCCGTGGGGGTCAAACTCCAACATCGCCCATCCCGGCCGCCCCCTCGGACTCGCCGGCCCCGGCAACCTCAGCCTCGGCCTATCGAAGCCCGCGGAGGAGGTCCCGGAGGAGCTCCCACCCGGGGTCGAGCCCTTGGTGCTGTGGGAGGGAGTCGACGCCGAGGGTAAAGAGCTCCCGCCGGTCTCCGTCGACAACATGCTCGTCAAGTTTCTCCGCCCGCACCAACGCGAAGGCGTGAAATTCGTGTTCGAGTGCGTCATGGGACTCCGCGGCTTCGACGGCCACGGGTGCATCCTCGCCGACGACATGGGCCTCGGCAAGACCTTACAGGGCATCACGCTCCTCTGGACCTTGCTCAAGCAGGGCATCACGCGCGACGGCGGGCCAGTCGCCAAGCGCGCGCTCATCGTCTGCCCGACTTCGCTCGTCGCAAACTGGGACGACGAATGTATCAAGTGGCTCAACGGCAAGGTTCGGACGATGCCCATCTGCGAAGCGAACCGCGCGGACGTCATCTCGAGCATGAACAGGTTTCTAAACTACCAAGGGCACGACAGGGCGCAGGTGATGATCGTGTCGTACGAAACCTTTCGCATCCACGCGGAGCGTTTCGACAAGCCGAACAGCGTGGTAAGTTTATTTTTATTCTCGTATGGGCGATTCGACAGACATACTGACGTCGTGTTTTGTTTACAGGACCTGATCATCTGCGACGAGGCGCACAGGCTGAAGAACGGCGACACGCTGACGAACAAGGCGCTCGGGTCCGTGCCGTGCCTGAGGCGGGTCATGCTGAGCGGCACCCCGATGCAGAACAACCTCGACGAGTTTTACGCCATGGTTAACTTTTGCAACCCGGGTCTGTTGGGCACGAGCGGCGAGTTTTACAAAAAGTTTGAAAAGCCGATCCTCGACGGGCGCGAGCCGGACGCCACGGACAAGCAACTGGCGCTCGCGCAGGAGCGAAACGGGGAGCTCTCCGAGCTCGTCAACAAATTCGTCCTGAGGCGCACCAACACCATCCTCTCCAAGCACCTCCCGCCGAAAGTCGTCGAGGTCGTCTGCTGCAAGCTCTCGCCCCTGCAGCAGATGATTTACCGCCACTTCCTCTCCGAGAAGGCGGCCAAGACGATCGCGACTGGCAAATCCGCCATGGTCCTCGCGGCGATCACCGGCCTGAAGAAGCTGTGCAACCACCCGAAGCTCATACACGACATGATCACCGCGACGAAGACCACGAACAAGGGCGCGGCCGGTTTCGAGTCGTGCGCGGACTTTTTCGGAGACGGACTTTACGATTCCACCTCTGGACGTGGCTTGGGGCGCGAGCGCGCCGGGGGCGGGCTCCCCGACGGCTGGGAGACGCACAGCGGTAAGTTCGCGGTGCTCGCGAGGTTACTGGCGATCCTACGCAAAGAAACGAAGGACCGCATCGTGATCATCAGCAACTACACGCAGACCCTCGACCTGATCCAGACGCTGTGCACAAAAAACCGGTACCCGATCTGCAGACTGGACGGCAGCACCGGCATCAGCAAGCGACAGAAGCTGGTCAAGAAATTCAACGACCCAACGGAGGACTGCTTCGTGTTTTTGCTCTCGTCCAAGGCTGGGGGATGCGGGATCAACCTCATCGGCGGTAACCGCCTCGTGCTCTTCGACCCCGACTGGAACCCAGCCAACGATAAGCAAGCCGCGGGTGAGTTTATTTCATTTTCATACATACTTGGGCGATTAGATTGACGTCATGTTTTGTGTACAGCGCGATGCTGGCGCGACGGCCAGAAGAAGAAGTGCTACCTGTACCGTTTCCTCGCCACCGGTTCCATCGAGGAGAAGGTGTTCCAGCGTCAGCTCAGCAAAGAAAGTTTGCAGAACGTGGTGAACGGCGAAGGTACGCTGGAACAGAGCTCGATGAGTAAAGAGGAACTGCGGCGTCTGTTCACGTTGGACGACGGCACGGTGTCCGACACGCACGACTGCGGCGGGTGCGAACGTTGCCCGTCCAAGAACTTCGAGGGCCTGCACGGCAGCGCGGACGGCGCGGCGTGGGAGGAGCAGGACGACGAGGCGGTGGAGACGGACTTAAACACGTGGGGGCACCACCACAGGATGGACCACGTGCCGGATCCGATTATGCGACGCGCGGCGGGTGACGACGTCAGCTTCATCTTTTCGCTCCAGGTGGAGGGATGCGCCATCGTCGAGAAGGAAAAGGCCAAGGATGCGGGGGCGGGGGAGAAGACCGCGCCCGCGCCGCCGCCCGCGTCGACCGCCACGAGGCCGGGAGGATACAGGCTCGGCGCGGGAGCCGGCGGGCCGGCGGGGCCGGCGGGGACGGCGGGGACGATGGGGACGATGCGCCCGCCGGCTCCGATGCGAAGGCCGCTCGCGCCCGTCGCCGCCAAACCCAACGTCGTCCAAGCCGCCGCGGGCGCCGGAAGGAAAGCCCCGGCGCCGTCCAAGAAGACCGCGCCGCCGCCCGCGAAGAAGGCGAAGAAGGGGAAGAAGGACGACTCGGAATCGGAGATGGAGCTGGACGACTCCGAGTCCGAGTCCGAGTCCGAGTCCGAGGAGGAGGAGGAGTTTGAATCGGAGGCGGAGGAATCGGGCGACGACGACGAGGACGAAGAAGAAGACGACGGATCCGGGAGCGACGAAAAGGCTCCGGCGGCCCGCGCGGGGAAGAAGACGACGACGCCCGCGCGGCCGATGCGCGGCGCGGCGGCGGCGGCGGCGGCTATCCTCAACGACCCCGCCGCGCCCGCCGATCGCGCGGCGGCGGCGGAGCCCGACTCGGAATCCGATCCCGCGTCCGAATCCGACGAGCCGGTGGCGGACTCCGAGGAGGACGAGGAGGACGCGGGCGGCGCCGAGCGGACGGGCGCGCCGAGCGCCGGACGGAGGGCACCGGCGCGAGGCGACGTCAATCGAGCCTCCGTCAACGTCGCGGGCGTATCCGCTCGCGCCGGCGTCGAGGTTGACGCGGCGCGACACTCGCGACGGAAGAGCGAGGTGGTGGCGTCGATATCGCCGGATGATTCCTCCGATTCCGAGGAGCTGGCCATGATCGGGTCGGATGACGACGACGACGACGAGTACAGCGAGAGCGAGTGATTTCCACTGTCTCACAATAATGAAACAAACGTCAGAAACAATCCGGTTAAATATTACACATCGCATCAACACACGCAACGCACGCGTCGCGCCCGACGCACGACCCGAACCACGTAATATCGTGCTCCGCCCGCCGCATCGCCCGTCGGTCCCAACGTCCAATTCACAACCGCATATAGGTCCACTTAACGGTAAACACAACACGACGTCAGTCTAATTGCCCGTAAACTTACAACCGCATATCCGCGGCGTCTCCGATGAAAGGGAGCTTGTACGTCTGCCCGCTGAGGCACCCGATCGCCGCGAGCGCGAACGCGAACAGCACGAACAGCCACACGCTGTTGTAGCACATTTTGTAGAGCTCGAATCCCGCGCCGGCGAGCCGCCCGGGCGACAGCACGTACTCGATCATCCCGGGTAGCACGAGGCAGATGTCTAAGATGATTGCTTGCATCGCGTTGAAGCGGACGAACCTGGACAGCGAGCGGTTCTCCGCCATGCCCATGTAGATGGCGAAGAAGGAGATGAGTCCCGCGAAGGGGATGCGGAAGTACATCGACGCGATGGGCTGCAGCGGGGTGAGCAGCACGATGGCCTGGGGGAACTGGCTGAAGAAGAATCGCGAGTACCGGAGTCCGTCGAGGAGCGGGACGAGGTAAGGGAGGAGCGCGACGATGCGGTCGGGGATGGGGACCATGCCGCCGCCGCCGCCGTCGTAGCTGCCGTAACGCGCGTGGGTGGTGACGCACGCGCGGCGGGACCTCACGGAGGTCGCCGGCGTCGCCCTCAGCGCGCTCGGCGCGACGGAACCGCCGAGGAATTTGACGCTGGATTTTACATTCACGCCGGGGGCCCGGACGACGCGCGCGACGTGGGGGGCGCGCGATGCGACGGGCGCGGCGCGAACCCCCGCGCGGGTCGGCGCCGCGGTCACGCGCAGCTGAGCGTGCGCGATCATCTCTCCCACCGGCTGTGGACGCCCTCGCTCCGCGCGGTGTGAGTGTGTGCCGAGTAGGAACCCTAACCGCGATTGGGTCTGCGACAGCTCACCACTGAGATAAAGTTCCACGTCGGCACACTTCGGATAGCACGCGCGAGATGGCCGCATCGACGGCCGCCTTGGGCCTCGCGGCGCCGCGCGCATCGCTCGCGCGCATCACCCACGCGCGCGTCACGCGCGCCACCTCGGCCCGCGCATCCGTCCACCCGGCCGCACGCGGGGCCCACTCCGTCCGCCGAGCGTTCGAGGACCAGGATGCGCCCACGAGTCCGGCCACGTTGCCCCCCACCGTCGCCATCGCCGAGGACGGCGTGGAGGGCTACGTCGCCGTCCTCGAGGCCGCGTACAGCGACGAGTCCCTCGGCAACGCCGTCCGCGACCGCATGGCCGACGACAGGCAGTTCAGCATCGGCATCAAGCAGGCGATGCAGGACCCAAACTACACCGAACGACTCAAGACAGCCATCGACGGCTCGCCGTACATGCAAGCCGCGGTGAACGAGGCGACGAAACGACGGCAGCAGACGGACGCGGTGCAGGCCGTCATGGGCGACGACAGCGTCCAGGGGCAGCTCGCGCAGATGAGCGCAAACCCCGAGCTCTTGCGCCAGACGCAGGACCAAAGCGAGACGCTACTCAAGAAGGTAGCATTGGAACTCGTAGACGGAGTCGTGGAGTTCAGGGAAGAGTTCGAGCCGGACGCTGACGATCTCATCCAAAAGTTCGGCGAGATTGCGGAGAAAGGGTACGAGAGCTTCGTGAGGATCGCCATGGCGGACGCCAAGGTGAAGAACGCCGTGATCAACGCGTTGCTCGACGAGATGGAGGAGGCGCAAGGAGTGAACGGGGGCGGGCCCGGGGGCGATGACGGCGGCGCGGGGCTCATCCGGGAGACGGAGTGACGTAGTCGTCGTCGTTCAATAGACCAGTCCATCTTTGACTTGATACGTGTCGTGTTATTGCAAATGCGTTCTATTGCGTCGCGGTGCTAAGTGCTTATGCTGCTGCGGTCCGGCCGGCAGCTCTGTCGGCCCGGACAAAGAATCTTAATTTTTCCCTTGACTTGATGGGTCACCATTCATTCGCCGCTTAACTCTTAGAAGATGGTGGCGGTGGCGATGAAGACGGCCATGCCGAGCATCGCCGCGCGGCCGTTGATCATCTCAGCCTTGGCGGAGAAGACATCGCCGAGGCCGGCACCCTCGTACGCCTTCATGGTGGTATCCTTGATGCCGTCGGGGAAGTAGCCCTGGGGGTTGCAGGTGGGAACCAAGGAGGCGCCCGCGATGCCGGCGACGGTGAGGAAGACGAGGAGCGGGTACTTGGCGATGAGCTCGAGGACGTCGCCGTTGAAGGTGTTCTGGACGGCGAGGACGAAACCGACTTGCTGTTGAATCGAAGGGAGGAGGAAAGGGAGGATCGGACGAAGGGTCAGCGGATGGATCGATTTTGGATAGCGCGTTTGTGGGTGGGGGGAAAAGGCGCCGCGGAAAAGTTTCGTCTGTTTTATCCCCGAACCGGCGCGCGTCGCGATCTTCCGCGTCGCGTCGGCGCGACTCGCCTCGCGATGCGACGCGGCGGTCGAGGATGGATGGGGTCATGCCATGCGGAGATGGATACGTCGGGGGATGGAACGTGGGGCATGTACGCACCGCGAGACGGCCGTTGATCTTCTCGGCGGTCTCGGTGAACCCCGCCTCCCTGTACAGGGTCTCGCCGAACTTCTCGACGAAGAGCATCTCGGATCCAGGGCCGGTCATCTGGTCGGATCCGAGGAACTTGAAGCCCTCGGTGAGGGGCTCGATGCCGAGGTCGGCGATGAACTTGGGGACGGAGGCGCCGCCGTCAGCCTTGGCCATGATGTCCTCGAGGTCGCCGAGGCCGATCTCGCCCATGACGTCCTCCTCCTCGGAGGTGGCGGAGCAGCGGAGCGCGGACTTGGCGGCGCGGCGGGTGGAGCGGGTGGCCTTGGCGGGGGCCACGGCGCGCGCGGAGAGGACGAGGGGGTTGAAGGTGAAGGCGGCCATTTTGTGACGTGTGTGGGTGAATGTGTGCTGAAGCGCGTGAGCGATCGGGGTGAGGGCGACGACGGTTGGAGGCGCTCCCCGCGTTTCGTTTGTCACGCTCAAATCAACCTGAGCCACTGGTTGCTGGGCCACATCGATGTGGCGAGTATTCGCTTTTTGATCCAAAATACGTAGCGTTGCGAGATAGGATAAAAATCGAGTTTATGGTTAACAACGTTTTGTACCTTCGTATGGGAGATGGTCACGACGATAATTCATTTCAAGGCAATTAGAACTCGGTGTTGAACTCGGTGGTGACTCGAGCAGAGTTCAGGGCGCGGGGTCGGGCGCCATGGAGAACGGGGAGCGGGAGGCGCTCCTGGGTGAGTCTCCCGCACCGGACGCGGGAGTCGGCGACACAAAATGGTCACCGCACGCGGTGGCGGTGAAAGCCGGGGACGAGTGGCGCGCGTGGGCGGTTCCCGCGGGCTCGAGCGCGGCGCTCGTGCTCTTCGTCGTGGCGCAGAGCAGCGCGATGTGGATCGCGGAAGGGGGCGCGGACGTCTCCTTACCCGGCCATCACCCGAGTAACTCGCACGCGTCCGTGAGCTACAACCTGCCGGACACGGTGCTCGAGCTGTTCCGCTCGAACGAACACCTGCTGGGTACGCGCGTCCTACGTTCGCACACCCCCGTCGCCTGTAACCGACAGATGAAGTCACCTTTTTTACAGATGGGACGAACAGAACACCCTCCATTGACCGCTGACCGTCTTTGCCAATCTCCACCCGTCCGTGTTCACAGGCGCGCTCGTGCTGGTATTCTCGGGGATATGGCCGCATCTCAAGCTCGTATCCGCGCTCGTCGCGTGGTTCACGCCCGCGTCCGAGCAAAATCGAGCGAGATGGCTCCAATGGTGAGTTTCTTTTTATTTCCGTACGGGCAATTAGAATGACGTCGTGTTCTATTTATATTTAACAGGTCGTCGATCTTCGCGGCGTGGTCCTTCCTGGACGTCGCCGTCGTCATCCTCTGCTCCATCGTCTTACGCGCGTCGATCCACGAGGAAGTCGCCGGGCTGGCCAGCGCCGGGTTCACGGTCGCGGTGCACCCGCTCGGTGGATGCTACTGGTTCTGCACAGCTGTGATTTTAAGCGCCGTCGTGTCTCACGTAGCGGTGACGCATCACGCGGCGTTGGCGAGGACGCGCGTCAATGCTCCGAGCCTGGAGAAGGAGGTGGAGACGAAGCTGTCACACACGCGTGAGTGGACTGTCTCGGAGACGGCGTGCGAGGGGCGGCCGGTGGTCAGGTTCCTGGTCTATTCGGGGTTAACGATCTGCGCCGCGTTGACGGTGGTCGGGTCGGTTTCGCCGTGGTGTGCCGCGGAGTATAGGCTTCCCGTGTTCAACGACGATACGAAGCTCGGGGTCCGGGACAAGTGGGTGGTTCTCATCGAGGACTTCGCGGGTCGCGGCCGTGGGCACGGGCACGGGCACGGGCACGGGCACGACGCGACGACGAAGGCGTCGGTGGAGGCGATGGTGACTTTGCTGGAAGCCGGCGGAGCGTTACCGGACGTTCCAGTTCTGCTTCCAAAATCCTGGTCACCGGTCCAGGCTGCCTGGGAGCTCGCGAACTTACCCGCGGAAGTAGACGGAACACGCTCCAACGAGCGCGAGGGTTTCCCGAACGGGTACTACCCGGTCGGCCAATGGTTTCTCTCTTTAGTTTTCATGACCGCGACGGTAGCCGCGCCCATTGCTCGAATCGTGGTGCACTGGCTGGCTTGGACGTCAACGTGGTTCGGTCTCAAGGACCACGACACTTTGGTATCGTTCGGTGTCGTCTGTGGCCGCGCGTGCGGCGTGGAGGTGACGTTTCTCGCGCTGATCGTGCTCTGCGCGAGGATGGGGGAAGCGTCCGAGTCGCTGAGTGAAAAGTTCGGCGGGTGCGTCCACCTCGACGACGATGAGAGGCAGTGTTTCACCGCGACGCTTCGTGTGGAGCACGGCGCGTGGATCGCGCTTGGGGGCGCGTTGGCATCCGCGGTGCTGACGTGGGTGTTGGGTCGGTTACACGAGAGCGCGAGGGCCGCCGTCGTACGTGCGGGGGCGTGACACTTTTTTAACTTAAGAGTTTTAGAATTTAGTTCAAACTAGGCACTAGGGATCCTTCACTTTCACTCACGGGAGTTCGTCGACGTCCGTCTCCAGGTCCACGATCGACGCGAACACCCCGTCCTTCTCCAGCTGTGCCTCGAGCGGCTCCAGCTCGGCCCTGTACCCGTCCAGCCGTGTCCGTAACGTCGCCCTGTGAAGCGTCACCTGCTGCACCAACTCGGCCGTCGCCTCTTCAAGTTCCACCTTTGCATTCCCGTCAGCGATCTTGGCTTGCGCATCCACAATCTCTTGTGCGTATCCGTCCAGCTTCTT
>Ga0302114_10002035_pt1 | contig 13106 bp, 8 predicted proteins | sample AG5_Surface_MG_FD_203107 | JGI IMG/M metagenome (GOLD analysis project Ga0302114, IMG submission 203107) | Marine microbial communities from Western Arctic Ocean, Canada - AG5_Surface | ecosystem: Environmental > Aquatic > Marine > Oceanic | place: Canada: Western Arctic Ocean | collected...
ATCAGCTCTGGGTGATTGTCTTTGTGGCTGTATCTGCGGCTCTCTTATTTGCCGCCGCTCTCGGCTTTCCTGGTGGAGATAAGACCCAGAGACAACACCAACATCGTGCCGAAAGTCTTTGGTCTTCTGGATGTCGATTTCTGCGCCATCACCCCATCGCCTGCGGCCTATTGATTACCTATTCGGTGGTGATGGTGGGTGAGAGCAGCTGGTTCTACAAGGAAATTGTCACCTGGTTTGACGATATCCATAACGGGCTTCTGCTTAACAACTTCAGCCTTCATCCCAGCTTCGTCGGAGAAGCAATGGGGCGCAACGACTTCCGCTTCTTTCCTCTCTCCCACCAAGACTTGCATATCCTCAGTTGGTTGACCCCTTACCCCAGGGTCTGGGCGCTGGTGAGCTCCGCACAACTGGTTGGCACTATTGGTCTCAGCGTGGCATTGGTGCAACAAAGTTGCAGGGCAGTAAAGCGCCAGGGCGTGCAAGCGAGCGCACCTGTTTTGCTTCTGATCGCCTGCATCCTCTACCTCTTCACCAGTTCTTCTGCTTACAACTACTTTCAGTTCATCTACAGCGAACGGTTGCTCACTTTGCTGTTGGCGTTGTTCGGCTTCCACTGGTTCCGTTATCAGCAAACAGGAGAGACTCGGCCGGGTTTTTTAGCGATTCTCTGGGCATTAATCGGCACCTTTGTAAAAGACAGCGCGATTGTGCTGTTCATCGTTCCGGCCCTGGCAATGTTGATCACAAGCCCTCCACGCAAGTGGGCTCAAGAGCAGAGGTGGGAGCTCAATCTTCTTTGTTTGGCGCCCATTTTTATAGCGTCGTTCATTTGGTTGAGCCTTCTCCCAAGCCTTTACCTAGGTGACCAGCGGTATGACACCAACCTGAGCTTTTCGGCTTTCGACCTCGACATCCGCACAGTGATCCTTCTGCTGTTCGTCTTGGTGCGACTTGTGCAGGTGATGCGGAAACCGCAGCAGATCATGGTGATCGATGGCCTCAATGTTGGTGCCCTGGCCTATGCCCTTGCTCTTTGGATCCTGGTGGGCTTTAAAAGCACGAGCTATATGGCCTTGCCCGTCAACCTCATCGCGGTGATCGATGTCTTGATGGTGTGGTCGCTTGTGATTGCTCCATGGCTTCTTGGTAAAACAACCATGAAGAACACTGCGTTGATTGGGGTTGGACTGAGCGTCGCGATTGTGGCCGTTGAACATCGTTTTGCCCAAACGTTCCTTGGCCGCCTAACAACAATCCGAAATATCCAGAGATCTTGGCGGGCCACCTTCGACCAGGCTCAAACCTTGGCAATTGAAACCAGGCGTGAAGGGAAGCCCGTGAATCTGATTTTTTCTAAATCCTGGTTCAAACATTCTGACTATTTGCGCACTCTCCCCTATGACCGGCTGATCTATCTCAATCCAGACAACCACACGTCAAAGGTGATTGATGGCATTGGCATAGGAACGAGCTACATCGCTCAGCCTGGTGACTTTTTTCTAGACCTTGACTCTGGCAACAAGCTGAAAAAATTCAAGATCGACCTCACGTCTTATCAACTGGTTTATGACTACGACCCAGATGTGAGCAATGGGCACATTTATCGCCGTTTGTCGGAGTAAACCAAGCGGCGATTGAGTGCTGCAAGCGGCGGCCAAGCCAAAGCCAACTGGGCAACACTTGCTCTCATCGCCATCCACTCAGCGTCGTAATGAATGGTCGAGCCTCTTTCGGCATCGAAGCGCACGCGATTACCCGCGAGAATGTGACTACTGGATTGGGCTACGGGAGCCAGCATCGCCTCCGCGAACTCAAGGCTCAACCAATCACAAAGGCGGCGCAAAGTCTGCTCCGGTCGTAGGGCAAGTTCCTCATACCCCAGCCGAAACACAGGCTTGTCGCAGCGGTTCAATTGCATTTCGTGGCGTGCACTCATCCGCCACCAGCGCAGCAAAGGAATGAAACCGGGGAGCCAATGGCCGCGTTTGCGGCCATCCCGTGAGCGGGAGTGCACCCAGCTACGTACATCACGGGTGAGATGAATCACCCGAATCTCAAGGGAAGGATCCTCTAGAAAGGGAAGCTCGAAATCATCCTGATAGGACTCCACCACCCAAGACTCTCCACCAAAAGCAGACGTGTTAGGCGCGATGCTCTCAATCAGCCGCTTCAGTTTTACGGCTAATGGTTGGTTGTCATGGGAGGGCAGCCAAGCCAGCACAGGCCCCCAAACCGGACACTTCGCCGCCACTTCCCCGCATGTGCAATGGCGTTGATGGCGCAGTGTTCCTCGGAGCTGGGCGGGGCCACGGTGACTGTCCTTAAGGGCAGGTTTCTCCAGTAACCGAACGGCTTCCCCCAACCCAGTGATCTGGGGATGGGCTCCGAGCGCTAAATCAAGGATGGTGGTGCCGCTGTGGCCTAACCCACGAATCAGCAATAACCGTTGTTTCTTCTTGCTCATGGTTGCTTCGTCGAGATCGCAGACGAGATTGCAGAGGCGTGGACCTGCTCCAAGAACTGGCTTAAATCCTCTAGATGGTGCTGAAGGGTGAAGGCTGCGGCCACGCGTTTACGACCAGCAGAACCGAGCTCCGTGCACTGCTCAGGATCCTGAAGCAAGCGCGCGATCGCTGCGCCCATTCCCTCCACATCACCTTCATCCACCAGCAGGCCAGTTTCACCATCCAGCACCACTTCGGGAATGCCCGCATGGCGGGTCGCGACTACTGGCAGACCACTCAGTTGGGCCTCCATCACGGCTACGGGATTCCCTTCGCTGTCACCATCGGCTGCCACTAGGGAATGCTGCACGAACAACCGCACCCTGCGCATTAAAGCAGCCACGTCGATCTGGCTACGGATGCCTAGAAATCGAACCCGATCGGCCAATCCCAACCGATCCACCAAGGCCTTGGCCTCGCTCAACAGCGGACCCTCCCCCACCATCCAGAGCGTGCCATGGGGCTGAAGGGCGAAGGCGCGAATCGTGTGCAAGGGGCCTTTTTTGGCCACGAACCGGCCCACAGCCAGGCATACCGGCGCTGTCCTCCCCGGATCTCCACCATGAAACAGCTGGGCATTGGCGCCAGACGCACTAATCAAAATGTGTTTCGGAGAGGCTCCCAGCGCTTGGAGGGTCTTGGCCATCGGCCTCGACTTGCAGATCAGGCCAGCCGCAATAGCGATCAGCCGGCGGTAACGGCCTTGCAGTACGCCGAGCTTGCCCGCAGCAGAGAGATCCGACCCACGAAAATGCACAACCAGAGGCACTCCTAAGGAATGGGTGGCTTCCATCACCCGAACGGCATGGAAGCCGAATTCCGCCAGCACTACATCAGGGCGGTGATGGATGATCAACATCCGAGCAACCACAGCCGCCGGCCAACCGGCTAATCGCAATAGCCCAAGCCTGGTGCAGATCTTGCTGAGCAAGACCGCCAGGCCATAGGCCAAGCGATCAGGTTGGCCCCAAGGCCTTTCATCACCGAAATAGGCTTTTACGGCAAAAGGAAGACCTTCCAGATTGGCCCTCACAAAAGTTTCCGATGCCGCCCGCCGCGTCGGTGCGAAAACCAACAGGCGTTGGAGAGTCATGGCGCCTCCAGCAATGCTTCCCAGATCGGCCCCACCACAGGCCAGTCCATCTGAAGTAATACTTCCCGCGCATTGGAACCAAGCTGCGCCCGAAGGATAGGGTCTGTTGCCAGTCGTTCCATCGCTTTGGCTAAAGCCTTTGGGTCTTCACTCGGCACCACCAAACCAGTGACGCCATCCTTGACAACCTCTAAGGGGCCAGGCGAAGCGTCGGTAACGACCACGGCCAAACCTGCAGCCATCGCCTCAAGCAATGCGTTCGGCATGCCTTCGAATCGTGAGGGAAGCACGAACACCCCAGCCTTGAAGAGAAAAGTTTGGGGATCAGGGCGATGGCCAAAGAACGTCACCCGCTTCTCCAGACCGGCTTGAACGGTTTGCTCTTCAAGTTGCTGTCGCTCCGGACCATCCCCCACAAGCGAAAGGGTCCAGTCCTTTACGTCATCTGACATTTGCTCGAGCGCGCTGATCAGGACATCAATCCCCTTTTGGGGCACCAACCGCGCCACGGTGACAAACCCCGTGAGATCATTCTCCTGACTAGGGGCGATGGCCACGTCTGGCATCGGCAAAGGATTAGGTAAAAGGGCGAGTTGGCGCGCTTGGAACAGTGGTATCAGGCTTTCCATCACGCCTGCGGAGTTGGCGGTGAGCACATCGGCGCGTCGGTAAAGCAGAAGGCGAAAGCTTGGCCAAGGGAAAGGAAGGATCTGACGGCGCAGATCGTTGCGTTCCGACACCACTAAGTGGCAGTCATCCCACCAAAGCGCACTGCAAATACGCATGTTGGTGCGACTCAGAAACGACACCATTCGCAGCGGTGCCCCTTGCTGCAGCAACGTTCTCAACTGCCAGGAAGGTGGGCCATCGATTCCAATGACACACCAACGCAGCAATTGAGAGCGCCAGTCCCTCTGGCCTGGTTGCACGGGCTCGAAGAGACCCAGCAAGGGCCCCATCAACACGCGTGCTGCCAAGCGATGCAGACGACGCCTCGGGGCAAGGAAGCGACGTCCCCTCGCTACAAGGGAGCGATTCCAGTGGTCCCGCTTCCATAGGGCATCTACGGCTGGGCCTAAGTCAGTGACCAACAATCCCTCAGGGATGGCATGTGCTTGTGCCGGGCCGGGCAGCATCGTCACCAAGCGCACGCGCCAACCCTTCGCCATGAAATAACTCGCTGCTAGGAGGGCCACCTTTTGGGCACCTCCTGGTCCCAGGTGCGGAAGCACCAGCCAGAGGTCATCGGAAGCGCTGGTTTTTGTCATCTCAACTCCTCGAAGCCTCCTGTAGGACTTGCTCAAGAGCCTGCATCAAGGTGCGCCGCAACACCAGCGGGGAGTAACTGTCCCGCACGGCCATCGCTGTTCCCCCGAGGCGATGGCGTTGCTCCTCGTCCATGAGCAAATCCCGCAATCGCTCCACCCATTCTTGATCGGAAGTGTTAGCAGGCATCAACCTGCCGTTCATCGCATCGGTGATGAGATCAGCAGGTCCGTGTGGACAATCTGCCGCTACACAGCAGCAGCCAGCAGCCATCGCTTCCAGTAAAACGTTGGGGAATCCCTCATACCGAGAGGAAAGAACAAACAGCTGAGCCCTGGCGTACCAAGCGGCCACATTGCCGACACGACCAGGGAAATGGAGGCGTCTAAGGAGCTCGGGATGAGACCCCACCAGGGCCTGCAAGTCAGCCTGTTGGTTACGACCTTGATAGGGCTGCCCATCAAGACCAATGATCACCAGCTGCAGCTTCGGATTCATCTGCGCCAGGGTGATCCACCAGCGCACCAACCGATCAAACCCTTTCTGATAAGCCTTAGTGCCTACCGCCAGCAGGACTGGATCAGACCCGTTGACCCCCGCTTCCGTGAGCCATGTTTCGGGATCGAGGTTGGGATGAAAGGTCTGAAGCGGCCATTGCACCGGATTGGGCAAAAGTTGTTGGCGATGGGCTCCGAGATGGGTCGCCATCCATTCCCCTACCGAGCGGGTCTGCACCAGATGGAGCGCAGCCCATGGATAACTGATCTGCCTAAGGCCACTCCAAATCAGACCAATGGGCTTGAGAGGGGGATAGTTGCGTTCCGACACCACGCAAGGCACCCCTAACAAACGCGTTGCAAACAGGATTTTGATTGCGGGCAAGGAGGTCACCCCAATCGCCAGGCTGATGCTCTCTGACTGCAACCAGCGTTTCAGCCGCAGCACCCGAAAGGGAAAGGCCAGTGGCCCCAGCCGCCGCATCCAAGCGAGATCAGAGGGCTCCACGCCTCGGCGTACCCCTGGAGGTAGGGGATAGAAATCCCAACTGATGGGCTTTCGGGTCAAGACCACAGGCTGCCAACCAGCCTGATGCAACCACTCGGCCCAAGAGAGGATCACCCGTTCCGCTCCTCCCAACTTGAGGCTGTCGATGTAGAGCACCACCCGGCGGGAGGGAGTCATAACGATTGCAGTGACTGCCTGCCTAGCAAATAGGAACCAAAAAGTGGAAGCACGTGCTGCAGCCGTTCCCTTCGAATCGTTTCGTTCACTAATTCCCGTTCACTCTTGAGCATCAGCAGCATCAAGCTGGGCACTGCTTCTTGAACGACGGAAGCATCTCCATGCTGTTGCAGCGCAGCTACCCGCTTCATCACGGCATCGGCAAACCCTCGGTGATTTTCCTGGGCCGATTGCTGGTCAAAGCATGGGCGGTGGCAATGGATATGCACTCGCTCGATCGCAACATGAGCCCTCTGCATCAGCTCAGCATCATTGTGCTTCCAGGCTTCAAGCACGTTAATGATCAGAACTCTCAGCATGTTGCGGGTGAGTCGGTAGGAGGTATCGGAATCAATCGCTTCTAAGTGCAGCTGTTCGGCGAACAGCAAACTATTTAGACCCACCTCCTTAAGGCCAGCGAACTGCTGCAGGCCCAATTGCAATCTCAACAACGTGGCATAACAAGACACCAGGAGTTTGCTCCGGTTGCGTCGGTTGGAACGCAGGCAAATCATGGTGCCGGGGTCGCCCTCGAGGCTGGTGGCCATCGCCTTGATCGCAAACACCGATTGACGCATTCTCTGCTCATCTTTGACATCCACACAGCGGTGGGCCAAGACCACCTGGCAGTAATTCAGGACATAGAGAGGGAGCACATTGCTCGTGATCAATTCCTCAAAGAGCAAGACCTGTTCGCTTCTTTCCGAGGGGCGATTGCCGCGCCTAAAGAGCAGTTGCTTCAGCTCTCCTACGTGGCCATACCCTTGCCAAAGCTGTTCCATCACCAATCGGGCTTCCCTGTAATCCCCACAGCGAACAAGCGGTAACACCAGACCGCTCAGCAGGATGCGATGACGTTTACGACTTCCGATGACCCGCTTTAACAGCACAACAGCCGCATGGGGATGGCCTCGGCGCATCAGGCCATGGCTTATTTGAACAACACCCTGATAACTAAACCCCCAACAGCCCCTCCAGGCTCTTTGCCACAGGTTGGATTGCACCATTGAGGTGCTGGCTTGATTGCGCTCCGATTCGGCCGTTAATCCCACCCGTTCGAGGTAGGTGAGCAACGCAGCTGTTCTCCCCTCATAGGTCTGACTTGATGCCCGTTCCAGACGTTTTTCTAGCGAGGGGCCTTTACCGATCAAAATGTTTTGAATGGCCTCTTCAAAAGCTTCCACCTTCGGCGGACAAAGCCAGGCCACATCCGCATGGGCTTCGAGAGCTGGAATGGCCGTTGCGACCACAGGCAGACCAGAAGACAGATATTCGAAAAATTTCATCGGAAACATATGGCGCGTATAACCATTGACTTGCAATGGCAACAAGCCCAGGTCGGCATGAGCCAACCAGGAAGGCAGTGCGTCGTAGTTGATAGGGCCGATGAACTGCACGTTGTGACAAGCCTTCAGGTCACTGACGTCTGTGCTGGGATCGCACTCGCCCACTGGCCCAATTAGCACCAAGCTCCAGCCTGGGTTCCGTAAAGCCAGCTGATGCAAAAGCGTTAGGTCGAGCTTGTAAGCATCGATCGCTCCCATGAACAGCAGACGGGGCCTTTGCAAAGGCACCAGAGATGAAGGGCACGTGAGTGGACCTTGGCCGTCTCCAAGCCGGGCACTGCTGAAGTGGGCATGGTCAGCCACATTGCCAAACAACAACGTGTGGTGATTCCACGGCAAGTGTGTGGTCTGTAATTGCGGAGAGGTGGTGAACACCACATCCACTGCTTGCACAAGCGCTTTTTCATTCAGCTCAATACGCTCCACCGGCATGCCGGGTTGATCTTGAATGCGATCCACGCAGTGATAGACGCTGCCTGCGAACGCTTCTGGATCTAAGTAGAGCGTGGTGAGTGGGTTGTAGGTCCAAAGGATGACGTTGTTAAACCCCAGCCAGCGACAGGCCAACTCAAGGCCAGCGCGTAGGAGGAATCGGTTGAAGACAAGACCTGCGCCATCGTGCCCCCCTGGGAGGACTGGAGGAGACCAGACCCAAAGCTGCTGACGACGTTGGCGAGGAAATTGCAGCATGCGGCGCAGACGTCGCGCAATGCGTAAACGATCTGCTGCCCCAACCCGAGGAGGCCTTATGCCCAGGGATTCCACATAGAGCACTCTGTGCCCTGCTTTGGCAAGTGTGATCGCTGTGTGTTGTTTGTTGGTCCAAAGGGGGTGATCCCAATCCGCTGTTGCAAGAACAACAAAAGCCGCCATCGATTCCTCAGTCCCCCTCGATCAGAGCCATTTCCCGAAAGGATGGGGAACAGTCCTGCAACTGCTGGAAATCGCCGCTGGCGATGATTTTTCCAGCAGACATCTCGTGGATGAGATCGCATTTCTTGACTGTGGACAGCCGATGGGCAATCACGATCGTGGTGCAACGACGTCCAACAATGTCTAGGGCTTGCATCACATCTTGCTCTGTTTTGTTGTCGAGGGCGCTGGTGGCTTCGTCCAAAACAAGAACTTTGGCGCCTCTAAAAAATGCCCTGGCCAGAGACAAGCGTTGCCTTTGGCCGCCAGAAAGCTTGATTCCATTCTCTCCAATCATTGTGTAGAGGCCATAGATCATCCCAGCGACGTACTCATCGAATTGGGCTGCCTTCAAAGCACTCCAAACCAAGTCATCATCGATAGCTTCTGAGTCGCAGCCAAAGGCGACATTGTCGCGGATGCTGCCATCGATGAGGCGAATTGTTTGAGGAACAAAAGCACAATTGGCTTGCCAGGCAGGGACCTCTTGATCAGTTACTTCAATGCCATCAAGTAACAAGGAACCCGAAGAGGGTTGAAATAAGCCGAGCAGTAGATGGGCGAGAGTGGTCTTGCCGCTACCAGTGCGACCTACTAAGGCAATACGGGATCCAATTGGAATCGAAAGGTTGATCCCGTTGATCACTGATTTGGAGTCTTTTGCATAAGCAAAGCAAACATCATTAAGCCGGATCTCACGACGGGGCATCACCCCATCAGGACTTGGAACCCCATCGGAATTGATCAGATAGCGCTCTGGTTTGAGGTTAAGTAGTTCAAGCGCGTCAGCAATCTCTGGTAAGCCACCGCGTAAACGATTGATGCTTCGGAACATGGACTGCAAGGGTCCTGAAATACGCAATAAAGCAACCAATACAGCGGAGAGAGCAGGGATTGAATTTTTAATACCCTGTGGATCTCCACTCAACATTGCTGGGACGATGCCAACAGCAAAAAGGATCGTGATCCCTGCAGGCTCGATCACAAGCCGAGGAACATCCGGAAGTAAGCGTCCAATCCGGTCGTAGCGCTTAGCAATCACGCCATCTCTGGCAAACCTGGAAACAAAGTAGTTTTCGGCAGAATAGAGCTGCACTTCTCGCATGGAACGCAAAGATTCCATTAGAAGCAAATTAATTCTGCGTCCGTAACGAATTCGCTGCTTTGTAGCCAGCCTTAGATAGGGAGTAATGATCTTTGATGCAAGTAAATACGCAATGAGCATCAAGGTAAATACAAGTAAGGCCTGAACTCCAAGCACTAAAACAACACCAACGAGTAATGAGGTAATTGAAACAATATTGCCAGCAATCATGATGATTGGGCTGATCACTCCAGTGGAAACACTATTGAGGATGCGGTTGAATTTTTCGGATAAATTTGCGGTGCGTTGTCGGATGAAAAAGTCATACCTTTGACGCATCAAGTTGTCATAAACTTTGTTGACTAAATCGTTCCATACTTCTGCGCTCAGGAGGCTTTGCATCAGCGCCACGCCAAAGCGAACGCCTGACGCCAGCCAAAAAGAGCTTATGAGTAGCGCCACAATCCAGCCGGACTGATCGAGGAATCCCCCTCCAAAGACTTTGATGCCTGGGAGGTAGTCCTCAAGTCTTGCTCCGGCTAGAAGTCCCACCAGGCGTGCAAGCAATGCGACTAAAAGAATGTCAAGCAATCCCTGGAACAGGGAAGCGATCAAAACAAAAACAAGCAGGCGAACGCGCCGTCTTGGTAACTCTCGCAGCAGCTGGCTGAGGTTGCTCCAGGTCTGACTTTGCAAGAGCGTGAGGGCGGTCAAAAATCCACCTGCAATTCACAGGGCGGATTCAAATGTCCTGCCAATTTTAAACCTGTTGCACCTTTAAAGTTTCAGTCCCACAGGCCAGCCAGGCAACCGATTGACAATCCGTTGCAAGCGCCGATACAAGCGATTGAAGCGTAAGCGCCATAGGGGGTGCACCTGCAGCAGCGATTCATCTTGCAGGGCTGGCAACAAGACATCCAGTTGTGCAAGTAATCGCTGCCATCGTTGTAGGAGTGCAGCTTCTGAGTAGCCAGCTAGCAGCTGATCCAAGGCGCCGGAATCAGGGCGCCAATGTTCTGGTTCAGCGACAGCCGCCACAATGGATTCAACGTCGTGATTCAGGGACCCACAGCCGATTTGATGGCCCATCTCCCCAGGAGTGAGGGTGTCTGCCAGGGCGTGGTTCAAGCTGCTGAACACCACACATCCACAGGCCATCGCTTCCAATGGGGGCAACCCAAAGCCTTCGCTCACACCAGCTGCACGCCAGTGGTCAGCTGAGTCGTAGAGGTAAACCTTGGCACTGTTAAATAAATCGACCAAATCATCGACCCAGCCGGACTGGACCTCAACGCGGATCCCTCGGGATCGCAAAGCAGGTACTAATTTCCTGAGGACATAATCACTGCTCTTCCGCTGCTGCACCAAGACATCAATAGGACGCATGTCGCTGACGTTCTGGCGGGCACCCCGCTCCATCCACTTAGGCTCAAGAGCGTTGGGAAGCAAGAACAAGGGGTTTCTTGGGGCTCGATCACCCCAATACCCCAAAGTGTTCCGACTCACGGCGACCACGGGAACACCGGGCGGCACCTCAAATCCATAGCCACTGCTATGTGCCTGATAAAGCGCTCGCCGACCACGCAAACGCCGTAACAACATTGGGACGTGAAACCCCCAGCTCACCAGCCACAGGGCCTCCCCTGGTGCATCCTCTTGATGAAGTAGGTCGTCAAGAAAAGGATGTGATGGCTCACGAACCCGATAGGTCACAACCTCTGTAGGGCGCAGCTGAGACAACAAACGGGCCGTCTGCAGCGCAACGCTCAACCCACCACAACGAAAACTGGGCCCGGTGCCTGGCACCAGAACCCGAATCGGAGTGAACAACGGTGAGGAGTTTTGAATGGCTTCCCCAGTGAACACCTAGGCCACAACAGCCTCAGTGCTTCCAGTCCGCTGACGGCGCGTAAGGAAACCAAACAGAACTTTGCCGATGGCAGCAACGAGATTTCCCTCAAGCTCCTGGAACATTTTCATGTTGAGGTGGAAGGCATGATTTGCCTCTTCCAAAATACGATCGGCCATATCCTGATCGATGGGTAATTGATCCATCGTGGAGCGATAAGCAGTCTTAAACGCCTTCTCATCGGAGATGTCGTTGAAGACGTAGAAGCGAAGACCGTCATCACCACTCATATTCATTGCTTTCTGAGCAATGTTCTTAAGAATCTGACCACCGGAAAGATCCCCCATGTAGCGGGTGTAATGGTGACCAACCAATAGTTCAGGAGAATCCTTCGCTACAGCATGGATCCGCTCAACATAAGTAGCCGCTGAAGGAGATGGCTTGATCTGTTCCCTCCAATTATCACCGAAGTAAAAAGCAAGATCTTGCTCCAGGGACTCAAGCCGATTCAGCTCTTTCTTACCAACTGGCCCTACCACCGGATGGTTGGCGAGCTTGTCGACTTCCTCCTCCATCGCCTCGTAGACGAAATAGAGATCAGCGACGAGCTTGCGATAGCTAAGCTTGTCCACCACACCCTTCAGGAAGCAGCTCACGAAACCAGTGTTTTCGGCCATGGTGTGGGCCTTTTTTGTACCTTCCCTGAGCTGGGCAGCCAAAGCGACGGACATAAGAGTGAAAAACCAAGCGATCTAACGACCTTAAATTCAGTTTCTAAAGATGGCTCTGATCGGTTGCGAAGGGTTAAGAACTGGTGCGATTGGGCACACCCTTTCCGAACACTTCAAACAACTCTCGACAAATCAATTGCAGCTCCTCCACCTGATCGGGTAAGGGGTAGATGGGGGCCAGCCGGCAACCAATCCCCCACCGTTGCCAAACGCCAGCGTTCGCCTTCAAAGGTCATGCCGCGCATCACCAAGCCAAGGAGGGAAGGACAAGACGAGTCCGTCCGTCCCTCCTCAGGCTTGAGCCGTAATTGCAGCAACAGGCTCCGACATTGCAGCCGCGGGCTCCATCCTGGGAAATCGAAGGCCAAATCCAAGGTTGCGGCCTCGTCCCAATAGCGGGTGCAAGCGTCATCACGCCAAGGGCTCAAATTCGGCTGAGCCGCAGAGAACTGCCTTAGCCACCAGCGTCACGCTGGTGGCTAAGGCCTGGGCCAAGGCCACGCTATGGACCGCCGCCGCCGCATTCACTGGGTTCATCGCCGCTGAACCCAGGGTGAAGCTTCAGCAGGGCTTGCGCCAGCTGCCGTTACGGTTCATCCATACCAGCAACAAACCCCTGGCAACTCCCATCACTCGGCTCAGTCTTTACGGACTCGTCGGCATTGTGGCTGCGATCGTTCATGCCGTTGTCTTGCTTGGCTTGGGTCTGCTGATGCCGCTCTGGGTCGCGAATCCGTTGGCCTTCCTGGCGGCCTCGATTGCTGGTTATCTCGGTCACGCCCGCTACACCTTCAGGTCGGAGACCGGGGGACAACGCTTTGCGCGGCGCTGGCTTGTCATTCAATACATCGTCAATCTTTCCGTCTGTGGAGTGTTGCCACTCGTCCTTCCAGAGGTCGTCCCTAGTGCGGTCCGACTGGGGATTTTGGTGTTCACGCCCACGGTTCTGAATGCCCTGATCTGGTCGAAGGCCGCCCGCTTTAGCGCAAAGCAACGCAACCAACAGCAACGACCAAGGGTGCATGCGGATGATCTAGGCCTCAGCCAAGCCACCAACAACGCCATCCTCCAACTCGCTCGCATCGGCAAGTTGG
>Ga0302114_10002037_pt1 | contig 13098 bp, 14 predicted proteins | sample AG5_Surface_MG_FD_203107 | JGI IMG/M metagenome (GOLD analysis project Ga0302114, IMG submission 203107) | Marine microbial communities from Western Arctic Ocean, Canada - AG5_Surface | ecosystem: Environmental > Aquatic > Marine > Oceanic | place: Canada: Western Arctic Ocean | collected...
GGTTAACAAGAGCGTTCAATAGGGTTTATTAAGGCAAAATAACACACTTTACGAGGAAAAAAGAGGCAACATGGAGAAGACAGCAACTACACAGCAACATGGAGATGCGCGTGCAGCGGAAACCCAGTAACATGGAGATGCGCGTGCGACCGAAACCCGTTGTCAACAACAAATACCTCTTCAAGACCACCACCACCAGCACCAGCTTCATCACCGTGAGCACCTTCATAACTTTCTTTATCACCATCGCCACCGTATTGCACATGATCACTCTGAGCAAGAGCTACTTGCTCAGACCTTTCTGCAGAGACACCGATGTCTTCGTCTTGCAGACGCGTAATATAGGAACCGTCGACATGGATGTTTGGTGGACCCTCCGTACGCTGCTTTGCGCCGACAAGTTTTCTGTTTGTACGGGGGGGCGGAATAGGTGGCATGGTGACCAAGAGTTGTACCGAGTGCTCCGACAACAACACCGTCTAGAGCTCTATCCCCTACTTCATGTTATTTGGCGCAGCTTTTAGGGTACCCCCCTACGGGCGGAAAACTGACTTTTTACGGTCTTTTTCAAGCGAGCAGCTATTCTTTCAGTACCCTCTCGAGGTATACAGAGCGGGAATTTAGGAAATAAAACGCCGTCATAGCTCATGCAGCAACGTTAAAATCCCGAAGTCATGAGTTTTGGCGAAGCCAATTCTCCCCGAATGGCAACTAAGAAAACTTTGGCGATTGGGATAATTTGGACTAATTTTGACCTAATCTCAGGTTTTCGCGCCAAAACCCATGATTTGGAGCATTTTCTCCGCCAAATAACATGAAATAGGGGATATCTCATAATTTCTCGGATTTGCCTGTAATTCCTGGGTAATTTTCCTAACAAAATCCGACACATGTCGCAATTACAGGGCTGGGTAACCGAAGAACGCCAATTTATGTGGTCATGCGAAACGGGAGTTAAACGTGGTCGGAATAGGAATATTTTTTAATAGGCACCTTGCTTGCGAGTTCCTGATGTCCACAACGCTTGAGTTTGTGGAAGTGTGCCTTCTGGTCCGTTCGCTAGGTGGTGTCAAAGAGAGGTGACCATTTTTGGTATTTTAGCCAATTATCCTGTAATAATTGACTGGGGAATGTCTTAAATTAGGGTAATAAACCTGGAGAATTTGGAATTTTAACTGACTAATCGCTCTAATTACCCCAATATATTCTTGTATATGGATATCCTTATGAATATACACAGTTACATTGAGTCACTGGAAGGGACTTTCACGACTCAGTTTTACGAATTTTCGATATCTGAGAAGATGGTCGCATAGCCCTTGAACAGCTCTATCCCGCTATGTTGAGCCATTTTTTTATCAGCAGAAGAAAAAATAAAGCAATTACAAGAAATAATATTTGAGTATCTGAATTGTGAACTATTTGTAACCACAATGATTGGGAGAAGAATTACGTATTAACACTAATTAACTTTTTTGAATGGAACAATTCGATGAACAAATTAAATCAATATAAAAGTATAGGTAAGTGTAAAAAATAGAATAATATGAATTTATTAGTGCGTTCTAATTTGATTAATAATATTAACGAATTACCAGAAGACATTTCGAATATTATTTACAAATATACTCATCAATTGAATATGCAAGACACTTTTGACGAAATTAAACAATGTGTTGAAGAAATCCATAAAGTATGGGAATTCATGAAATACATATATTTATTGTGTTGTATTGATTTCATCAATAATCATATTGACGAAATAATAATATGTAATGAACCATATTATGTAAATGACAATACTATCTTATTTTATAATTTAAATATACTTCAGAACATATTACTTAACGGCTATTATTTATTTGAAGAATATGTCGAAATGCAATTAAGATTGTTATTTTCCACTGTTGAATTTGGTTCGACAAGTATGCCATTATTTCCAGGTTTGTTTTTAGAATTAAACATTAACACAAATGATTTATTATCTTGGACACCATTATATCATAAATATAAAAACTCAACTTATCTAAAGAACTTATTGAGTTATTCTTTCCATACAAATGTGATATTACAATGTGAAAATATACAAGAAGGGTTATTAGAATTGTATGAAGGATAACTGTTATATTAAAAAAACACATGAAAATTATGAAACAAGGTATATAAATAAATATTCGACTATGAATAATGATTATTATTTTAAATATATCGTTATATAATAATATATTTTTCAATGGTACGTTTAAAAGTATGCGGTAACATCAAACACAAATCAATATATTGTAATATCAATAAATACAAAGCAAAAAATGTAGTAATTACTGGTTCTACTTGTGGTATTGGAAAATCATTAGCAAAGCAATTTGTACATAACGGGGATAATGTTATTATTACTTCTAGAAATCAAAAAAATGTGTATGATACTTGTTCGGAAATAGCATCATTACAATATGAAGGGAACTGTTACCCTTTTATAGCAGATGTATCAAGCTGTGACGATTGTAAACAGTTGGTAGATTATTCTCAAGATATTTTTAAGTCCGTAGATATTTGGATAAATAATGCTGGAACAAATGGATATAAAAGTACATTATTACACAACCTTTTTGACGAAGATTGTGAGGAAATAATTAACACGAATCTCTTAGGCACGATATATTGTTGTAAACATATTATCCCAATAATGGAGAAACAGGAAAGTGGTATTTTAATTAATTTTGAAGGTGCTGGTTCTAATGGATTACCTACACCGAACTACAGTGTTTATGGGGCATCAAAGTATGCCATTACACAATTTACCAGAACATTACGTTCAGAATATTCAAATACAAATATTAATATATGTACAATTTCGCCAGGAATGGTAATTACGGATTTGCTAATCAGGAACACTGATATAAAAACTAAACAAATATTCAATATTTTTTGTGAAGAACCAGATTACATTACCAAGTTATTGTTCAAAAAAATAAAAAAGATTGATTCAAGTTGTAATATTCATTACTTAACAATTCATAGAATAATATGGTTATTAGTCATATACCAATTTAGAAAAAATAGACATTTTGACTCAAAAGGTAATTTAAATAAAGAAAAATAAATACGAGGTATTCACAACTTACATTTCGTATCGATATACACAGGTTGTTCAGATTTTATAAATGGTAATGCAAAACTTATTACTTTAGCGACAAACTTATTTGGTACAGATATTTTAGTGCTTTTTAGATATTTTCTTGAATTTTCACGATGTTTTTCAATTATTGGCATTAGTTTCATAACTGTTTTGAAACGTATTCCATAGCATTTTATCGCATTTATGTGTAATACTACAGATTGTTTTTTTGAAAACATGTTTAGCATATGATTATCGAACATTTCTGGCGTAGTTTTGTCGTCAACCGTACATATAAAGTTCATTTAATTAATATATTGTGTTAATTGTTTTTTTTATTTTTAAAGCGCATTGCGTTTGTTTGTTTTGAATGATTTTGTCGGAATAATTTAAGTAAATGGAATTACTTCCTTTTTGTAGACACTGTGGCCGAGCGGTTTAAGGCGCACGCCTGCTAAGTGTGTGGGAAATTCCCTCGCAGGTTCGAATCCTGCCGGTGTCGCAAATTATTTTTATATTAAAAAATTGAAATGATTTTTCAATTTTTTAATATGTACAACATGGAATTATCAAAGAGATTCAGTTTTATTACTGATGTAAGGGAAAAAATTGTTTTGGAAGATGCTTATGAAGCAGTTAATGACATGAATTTATGGAATTACTTGAAAGAAAATACATTTGAAAGTTTCACCTATTATAATGGTCCATATGTACAATTACATCAAACACTTTTGGAAAAAGCTGACAAAAGCAATTTGCATTCTGGCGCCTCTTATGGAATTACAATGAGAAATATAGAAGTAATAGCAAAAGATGGTTTTGAAGTATGGAAAACAAATTATATTACACCAAGATAGACCATTTCTGTAATTTTTAGTTTTTGAAATACTTAATAAAAATTAAAATTGTTTAATCTATATATATTATAAAAAATAAATGATTAGTAATAAAGAATAACCTAGTGTATAAGAATAACTGCAATTGTGATAAAAATGTCAGCCTCGTAGGAGGTCGTTTAGGACGGAAGACAATTCGACCATCTCCATCTCTATACTCTTGGTGCCTAAAAAAAAAATGTAAAAAGCCTACGGTTTGAAAATCCTATTTTTTTTTTATTTTTACAATTAGTTCGCACGCATTCGGATATACGGAGCTAGTCGCGCTTCGAACGCCTCCACCTTGGCGAGGAACGATTCCCCCCCTTCGAAGTCGTGTTTGGTGTGCTTCAAATATTGTAATTTCTTGTGTACCGTCATGCAGAAATATTGACCCAACTGGTAAAGTTCCGGAGCCATCACACACAAGTACTCCAAAAGCTCACACATGTGGTCGGCCCTGGACTTGGTGGTATGTAGTAGGTCCATTTGAGTAATGGCTTCACCAATCTTAGCGGTCATGCGACTCTTCAAATAACCCGTGAGTGGTGCTCGGCACATGGGACACGAGTTCTTGTTCCATTTTGAGATGCATTGGATGTGGAACACATGCTTGCACTCGGTAATACGCGCTTCCGCTCGCATACAACTCTCAATGCAAATGGAACACTCACCAACTATCTCACTCGGAGGCGGTGGAGGTGGGGTATCCATGGAAGGGGGTGTGTGGCCAATATGGCGACCACAAGTGAAGACATTCGCCGACAACCAAATGGGACACGCAGTGCACAACTTTCCACTGCGCATCACAACACCGCACTCTGTAGGGGCGCTTGGAACCTCTCCTCGGCGAATCGCGGTGCGAGAGAACTTGGTCACAGTAGGCGCCATAGTGTAAGATGCCTTTCGGTAGTTGTATACAGTGAGTTGATTGTCTCTTCCCAATTGTGTTGGTAAGATGTTGTTGGTAAGATGCTAAATTTCAAAATAATTTTTTTCAATTTTTTTATGCAACACTACAAGACTAGGTACTTGTTATGAAAGTTTCCTTTTTTGTGGTAATTTAACAATTGATTAGACCAAAGCCATTTCAATGGAATTCTTGAAGTTGGAAAATTAAATAATTATTCCTGGCGAAGAAGAAAACAATTTGAGAAACAACATCTTTGTGAAGAGGAAATTCTCGTCAGAAATGAATTTGTTCCAGGAGTTCCAGGAAGAAGGTGAATTCACAGTGTATTTAATAATTGATATAAATCAAGAGTAATTGTTAATCCTTTTTTTGTTATGTACAAAGGTTGTAAACACAATGTAAACACAACGAAATAAAAAAAAACTAAATTCTAAAATGTTTTCCATTGTTATCAAATGGATTGTTTATACTACACAAAAATCAAGGACAAAGCACCAAATATTAAAATATACATCAACGATATAAATATATACTGCAAACTCTTTTGGTAGGTTTTGTATTTTTTAGTATGTTTAAAAAAAATGTTAATAATCAAATATGAATTTTACAACTCAACACCTGGTTTCTAAATCGTTATCATCCAAACAATTGAACAAACCATCATTTATTAAATCAAGAATGCTTAGAGCTCAGCGGAAAACAAATGAAATAACCAGTTCCGAAAAATATGAGATTGTTTCACATGGTATTGTATATTTCACCATGTTTTACTGTACATTGAATTGGAATTATTACAGAAGACTTCGAAAAAAGATGGAAGATAATGATAAAAATGAATAATGTAAACAACAATTGTTTAGCGTATAATACATACGTACATGGATGCAAAATACCACGTGAAATAGTTGGTTTTTTTTATATAATTTTTACATAATACAAATCGTTCGTTTGATAAAAATACAATTTTACATCCGATTCCAACACACAGTATGATTTCGTAAAAACCCGTTTTTGGTATCAGGTGCATAAAAGTGCTCTAACCACATGTACCACACTCGTTTGAGAGTACATTTATTTCTAAATTTACACACCATTTGTCTACGACGCCAACAATTGAGTAACAATGCAAGAATACAGTCATTACACGGTTGTTGAATTTTAGCCAAGAATGTTCCTTTAACCGTGTGTGAATATTTTATATCCGTATGTTCAAATGTTTGAATACGATTGAACATTGTTTTCAATAGTTTTCCAGAAATTTCCAAGTGATTTGCAAACATGGGTGAAACGATAATGGACGACCATGTGTCATGAACTTTGAGTAAGCCAAATATTTTAATATCACATATATCGTACCAATTGTTTGCACGTATGCATTCAAATCTCAAACACAGTTTGTATGTTCCAATTTGAGTCATCATTTCAAATGCCAATCGTTCTTTTAATTTAAAACGGTAACAAAGTCGCCGTAACTTGATCACAATATCATCATCGTGGTAGGTAGCAAAACAATCATATGTTTGTGCATCAATTTCAGTTATAATGCGCCCAATATATCTGAATTGAGATAGCTTGATTATATTAAACATATCTTATATAAATTTTGTTACTTAAGCGATGTAGCACACTTTTCGTAAACTTAAAATTGAGTTCAAATCAATCCAACAAGATTGTTTCTTATGAGGTATTTGTTTAAAATTTTTCACTTTTTTATTGGAAAACAAACGATTCATATTTATATGAATATTGCACCATATTAAAGTTTATAAACAAACCACTCTAAATTCATCAAAATCTTACAGATGAATAATTATTTATTCAAAAGCTATTTTTTAAATACTCGTTTTCATATTCGACACCATCATCTAGGGTATCTATTTCTATAACATCTATTGTTTTCTTAAAATATATTTCACTTAGAAACTTCCTAGTAAACAAAGTTTTATCTGAATTTGTTTTTATCATAATTGTAAAAAGATGGTCTTCATTTTGCTGATGAATAGATGTTTGAATATACTCAGGTATTAATATACCTTCTATTTCCAATTTCGATTCTTTGAAATACACTTCATAGGATGTATTTGGTTTTGGAAAAAACAAAGCTGTTCTTATCTCAAAACTTCTCTTGAACAATTTGTTCATCTCGAACGTGTTTATTGTTTCTCGTCTTTCTTTGATACCAGTTTTATATTGCAATTGGTAAATATTTTTCTTTGGACTAAATGGTCCTTCACCAGCATCAATTGTTGATACAGTTCCAATGACGTACGATATTGTATTATTTTTAAGTTTCTTTTCAAAAGTGATACTTTTGTTTAAAAATGACTTATTTAAATCACGCCATATATTGTATTTCAAATTACTTTCTCTTTCGTAAGTTAAAACATGTGTTTGTAATTTATGACTCATTTTTCTAGCTAATTCTTCCTTTGTATATATACGCTTATATTCATCTTTATCTGCACGTTTTGTTTTATAAAATCTTTTATCTTCTTTACTTATTGTTTTCCAAATTTCTAAATAGTTCTTTTTTTTAGAAGGAGACGGTATTTGTTGATTTTCAAGATATGAATCCTCGTCTGCTGGTAAATTCTTATAATACGTTGCAACACTTGCACGTATATCATTTATTCCAATAGAATATCCTAACTCTTTGACAAATATACTTCTTATTGCTTGTGATAACTTTCCATCAGCATAAGGGGTATTGTCTTGCTTTAAAAATAAATATTGAAAGTCAATATTTATTTTTCTTCTTTTTTCAATCAATAAATCAATGTAACTACTTGCTGTTTTTGAAACATTGAATTGATATTCGCCATGGGTTATCTGATTTTTGTAAAAATTTAAAATAATTACATACGTTCCTTTATTCGATTTATAGATATAGTTGTTATCATCATTTGGTGCATATTTATCTAATATTCGTAATGCCCCCAAGTTATCACGAACAACATTTTCCTTTAGATATATCATCATTATAATCATATTTTGTAGTTCGTTAATAGTTATTGTATGTGTGTCTCCCGATAAACGATTCTGCATCACGTCTACTAATTTCAGTAAATCTTTCCAATTATAATATGGTTCAAACTTCTTTCTATAATCCAACCTTTTTTGTCTACTATTTTTTTTTTTATCATGTAACTCAATATATGGTTTCATGTATTTTCTATGTCTATTTATATTATTTTGGTCCTTGTGAAAGGTTTTAATAACGCTTGGAAGTCTACCATTTTTCTTTTCATCCCAACTAATCCAAGTCTGTTCGACGATTCCCTTGTCAAATATATTGAAAATGTAAGATTGAAAAGTTTGCGAGTTCGGAATGTTATCTTGAAAAAACCTTATGTATTCATTTGATTTTGTATAAAAATCATATATGTTAACCGTAGACAGTTCGTTATAAATACTACGTTTTTCATTGAATATATTCATTATTTTTCCAATTATTTTTTCAACATTTCTTTTATATTTCGCCTTTTCGCTTACAGGTTTTTTTTTCATAATATAATCATTATCAACCAGATAGTGTAACATGGACTGAAATTGTTTTATCGATATGAAATTCTCCCTATCAGGTGAATTCATATTCGTATTCATATTCGTATTCATATTCGTATTCATATTCATATTCGTATTCATATTCGTATTCATATTCGTATTCATATTCGTATTCATATTATCTGTTGCTGGTGAATTCATGTGTTCATTAGTTTCTTCATCGAACGGTATAGAAATATTTGCATTGGTCGATGTATTTTCTAGTATATTCATTTGTTCTCCCAATTGTTGTTGTAGTTTTTTTAGTTCTTTTTTCAAAAATGATTTTGTTTTATTCGAACTATTTTCACTTAAAAGAATATTGATTTTTTCAATATCTGTTTTCAACTCGGTGTGTCTTTGTTTTAAACCTTTCTCATAAATTTGTAAATGTTCTTTTGGATAGGTTTTTCTATACCTGTTATCAACTATTACACGAATCTTGTTTGGATTTATATAATAATGCTCTCTTCGTAAATTCAAGCATTTTTTCATCATCAGTTTTTCATTTTCTGTCCATTTGTACTTTGGGTCTAACAACGTTTTTTCTTGTATACATTTTCCATCATCGATATTTAACATAATTCTTTTTCTTGCAGCTTTTATTCTATTTCGATCGTAACTTTTCTTTGATGCCAAACGCCAATTAGCACGAATTTCTTCTATAGTTTTTTCATGAGAAATTGTCATGTGCTTATCATGATGACTACAAAATTATATTTACAAAATTCTATATACTGCATGAATTTTGCTAAATATACTTCCACTAGTTGTATTTTCTACAGATGGAATATTGCTAGTAACATGTAAAATACCTTTATTCCCCCTATATGTGTTGAGAGTCTCTGTTACTACTGTATAATTTCCTGTCGTGATGTCTTGTGCGGTACATAAATCGGTTTTGTTCAAATTCAAACCAATTTTCATTTGTCCTTTGCTGATGTATATCAAACAGTTGTCGTTATTGCCAACACTCCATTTGGTTTTATTTGCGTTTTTTGTGTACTCACGAATATTTGCATAAACTATGAACTCTCCTTCACGAACAGAGTTCAGTTCAATGAAGTCAAAACAATATATCAAGTATTTGTCACACATCGTCAACGTCCTCTCAATAGTGTGATGCGAGAACGTGTCTTCTCCAGCTTGTTGCAAAATATTCCAAGGATTCGTAATGAAAGAATTGTTTATGTACTGAAGTACATGTCGTGCGCTTGGTTTTCGTTCACAAAGAGTTTTTATCAATACAAATAATCCACCATGTTTTGAAACAATATATTGTGCATCTGTAACACAAAACAAAAAACAAATTATCGTCATTTGAAAGATTCGTCGACAGATACTCAAGATGATAAAAGCACAACTGTACGTCGTGTTCAACATGCAACCACTATAGCTTAGTGTTACCGTGCTCGTTTGTTTGTTGTGAAAAATGAAGATGTTAACCAACCAAGTTTATTACCTTTTAATTCATGCTTCGTTAGGTCGAACTCACGCACGTCCATCACGATGTCGAACATCTCCACACAAAGAGGCGGGGGTACTATAAGGTATGTACTTATGTGTGTGTGTTTAAGAATCCGGCTTTTATATATTACAAAAATTGATTAAAACTAACTTATATTAGAAATTATAAGGTTAATGTATATTCTTCCAGAATTTTGGAATTTTGTCGTAGAAATATATACCAAAGATATTCCTGAAGCTAAGCGTATGAATCAATATTTTATTATTGAAAATATCATTAAATATTCTGATAATATTCCAATCGCAATTCCATTTTGGACATTATTTCAAAATGAAGAGTACATTGATCTTATTATACACACGTTCACTAAAAACTCCATTGTTTATGACAGTAGACTTAAATCTTTCGTTTTTGACCAATTACCAAGTGTTTTTCTTGGAATTCAAGAAATTTACAAAATTATAAATGATTTATTTCCAAACGACCAACATATTGTTGACAATTATTTAATTATTACCAGAGTTATACAAACAGTAAAAGATAAACATAACCGTGATAATATTGATGATATATGTGATTTATTTCAGAGAATATGAACTGCTGTAATCGGATTACAATGTTCATCCGGAGCGTAAGTTTCTGATAAGGTGTCGCTTACGGTGTCGTTTACGGTGTCGTTTACGGTGTCGCTTACGGTGTCGTTTACGGTGTCGTTTACGGTGTCGTTTACGGTTTCGCTTACGGTGTCGCTTACGGTGTCGTTTACGGTGTGTCGCTTACGGTGTCGCTTACGGTGTCGTAAGTTTCTGATTCTGATTCTGATTCTGATTCTGATTCTGATTCTGATTCTGATTCTGATTCTGATTCTGATTTGCATCTACACAATTTTTAAATAATATCAAATATGGAGTTGTTTATGAAACTACGCTAATTTCAATCATGATATTATAAAATGTACAGATTACTAAGATTACTTGTAATCTTATATGGATAAGGTTTTCAAAACTATGTCACATAATTAATTTATTTTTACCGAATATAAATCCGGTATAATGAATTAAGATTTTATATAAATATCGGAAGAAGTGATGAAATTACCGGAATCTAAAATTTCACATTTTTTGACATAAGTCTATCTACAATTCTATAACAACAAAACAGCCACACACTGGTTTTCAGAACAAGCGTGGTGCTCTCGCACACACACCACATGCGTCGGTTGCTGGCACGATCCACACACAAGTAAATACCTAGAAGTTCTTCATCGAGTCTATCTGGTGAGTAAAGACAATGATTCCACTGTGTTGTCGAACTTACGTGTTGTGTCGAGCTTGTTTGTCTTTGTGATGAACCGTTTCTTATCCTATAAAATACGAAGCAACATCGCCGTCAGTGAAGACGACTATGATCGTGGTCGCAGATCGTATTCTGGTACTTACCCACTCTACAACATATTTCGTAACACGTCATGAGTGTTATAAAGTTAGACATGTTAAAAGACGGATCAAGTGCTTCGGAAGACGAATCGAGCGCTTCAGCTGAGTTCACTGCGCACTATAAACGTTCATTCAAGCGTAGTAAGATGTTTAAGAAACATTTTACGAGACAGGTTCTCCAGAAAGAAGTCATCATCGTGTCACCAGACTCACAACGGTCTACATGTATCAGGTATTCCCGTTTTCACCATTAAAAAGTGTTTGTACACTTGTTTAATATGAAATACGACAAGAGAACTTTACATGCAGTCTCGGTATACCAAGTGTGACAATGACTTATATTGTGACATGTGGATGGTGTTTACAGCAATATTACAGAGTATCAATCTGCATTGGATTCAACTGGGAGTCGAATTTCTGATTCAGGTAAACATTTTAAAAACATATTTTTACAATTAAATAAAATGTAGTTTTTGTTTTGACGAATTATGTTTTATTGTTAACTTATTGTTTTATTAATAGTTTTCTTGAATAATGTTTTATTAACATTATTGTGTAATTGTTTTTTTGACAGATGGAATCAGTACTTTAAGCACACCTGGATACAGTGTTGGTGGCAATATTCCTACTTCAAGCAATGGTTCAAACTTGACTCCTGTTTCTGTATGTTCTAAGACGACAAAGACTTTCACAACAAGTTCAACATTTACAATGCCCATCGTATCACCTGAATTATATTTTACACCAGGTACCTATCACCATCTTGTTTGATACCTATTCATTATTAATAATTATTATTATTGTGGTTTTTTTTATGTTATGTGATATGATATCTAATAATTTTACACTAACCATTGTTCTTTTGTACTGTACATTACACAGGTGCTTATATTGAAAAACTGGACATGTCTAGTTTTTCAATGAATCCTTTAAGTTTTCCAAAACTTAATGATTATTTGGTGAATGATACTCCAGTATCAAGTAAGTATTTTTTGCTCAATACCAAAAAATACTTGCGATATTTATATTTGAAATTGAAATTGAAAAACTCTATTAATCTGATAGTGATTTTGAAACGGGATGGTTTTTGCTACAGGTATTGGAGATATTCTAGACCCAATGCATGAACAACAGGATGAAGACGTTTCTATTTCTCCAAAACAACTGTGTTTTGATTAAATATGTAAGTATATATTTTGTGTTATTGTTCAATATTGATATATAGTTACACCACCAATATACATTGTTTACTTTCGTGCCATTTTATACTTATTTAAACTAACTTTGTTGTATGGGGGGCTTGTTGTGATTAAAACAGATGGGACACAATTATGATGATAATAGTCTCTGAAATACTAAATTTGACGGCGATAAGACCTGAAGTTCCAATTGTATTCTAGATATTTTAAAATATTATTATCTCTTTCATATTTACATGTCACGAATTTCAAATATGTTATACAATTAAAATATAATGTCAAACACTTGTACACAATTAAAGAAAATTATATTGTTTTTTAAACAAAAAGAACTTAACTTTGACACATATTTCAAGTTTATGATTGTAGAGGTGTGTTTTATCGCAGGTGCTGCAATGATATTCTTAATAACAAATGTTTTAAATGGTACAAAAAATAAATTTGCAAAGAAAGTAATTGAAAATGAGATATATAAAGATATTTCTGAATACATTTTGCTTTGTTGTAGCACATTCTTAATGGTATTTATGATTGCTATGGCTATTGTAT
>Ga0302114_10002039_pt1 | contig 13096 bp, 5 predicted proteins | sample AG5_Surface_MG_FD_203107 | JGI IMG/M metagenome (GOLD analysis project Ga0302114, IMG submission 203107) | Marine microbial communities from Western Arctic Ocean, Canada - AG5_Surface | ecosystem: Environmental > Aquatic > Marine > Oceanic | place: Canada: Western Arctic Ocean | collected...
CACGACCTCCTCGTCGGAGCCTCGCGGTCGGCATCCCTCGGGCAGGCGGACGGAGAGACACCACAGCTGTGCGCCTCGCACTATTACGACGACGCGGCGCGTGAGCTGGCGTCGCTCCTCGTGCACAACCTCTCCGTCGCGGCATCCTCCAAGGAACCACGCGACGAGGACCGCTTCAAACCCAGAGACGACGGCGAGGATGACGAGGAGGACGAGGACCGAGAGGAAGCCGGCGATTCAGCCGACGACGACGACGGCGCCAAAGCCCCGTCGCTCTCGCTCGTCAACCACCCGACGTGGGAGGGCATCGTCCGCGCCATCTTCGACGACGTGGAGCGACTCGTGGATGTCCGCGAGGTGGCCGCGACGGGCGGCATGCGAAGCGTCCGGCGCGAGCGACGCGAGCGGGCTCGACTCTCATCCCCAACAGAGTACGAGGAGTGGAGTAAGACGCAAATCGCGGATGGCCGCGTGGACTCGGACGACGACGACGACGATGTAAACGACGACGATACCTCGGTGTCCCCCGAGGACCACGACGCGCTGTGCCGCGGGAGGCTCGGGACCGCCGTGGGCGCCGTGCTCGCGGCGATGGAGCCCGACAGCGCGCGCCCCAAACTGTTGGCCATGGACGGCGGATTGTTTTTCCCGCGGGTGTTCCGAACGTGCTCCAGGATCTTACCCTCGAGGCACGGCGACGCGAGCCTGGACGCGGTGGGCGTGATGCACAGGCTGCTGTGGATCCGGCCGGACGCGACGACGGCGGAGCGCGAGACGCTGATGCGCACGCTGGTCGAGATGGACGATGACGAGAAGGACGGGTCCGAGGAGACTAAGGAGGAGCCGAATGAGACGAAGGACCAGCGGTGGACGTGGACCCGCGAGCGCGGCTACGAATCCTGCCCCCCACACGAGGGCGACCTCGACGTCCTCCCTGTTGAACGCGTCGCGTCGGATTCGAACCTGCGACCTCATGATTCGACGTCCGCGCAGGCGGAGCGCGTCTCCGTCAACGGCGTCATCGCGGCGCTTCGAACGCACCTGCCTTGGCCGGTGGGCGTCGCGGGTGACAGGCTCGGCGCCGGCGGTGGTTCGCTCGCGTGCACCCAGGCGTTGCACGTGCTACGCGCGATGTTCGAGGATCTCGGCGTGATCGAGGCGCAGAGGAAATACGGTAGGGCAGGCGAAGGAGGGAAGACGGAGGCGTTGTGGCCGCAGTTACGAGGGGATCAGCTCGGGGATCTGGTCACGCAGCTCGCCGTGGTCATCGAGGTGCTCGGGCAGCCAGCGAAGACGGTCCAAAAGAAAGACAAGGACAAGGACAAGGACAAGGACGAGGCATGTGTTGAGAAGAAGAAGGATGGGAAAGACGACGAGGGCGGGACGGAGGTTGACGGCTTTTGGATCCCCGAAGAGAACAAACCCGAAGAAATTCCTCCCTCCGGGTCGGATGACGTTGAGATTAATTCTCAGAAACCGGGCGGCGGCTGGGACACGTGGCGCACCGTCATTCCCAAGGAAGGCGAGTGCGACGGCGCGCTCGGCGCCGCCGTCGGCATCCTCAACGCGCTCTGCACCCACCCCGTGCTCTTCCACGTCATCGACAGCCATCCGCGCCTACACGACGTCATCCGGGCGGTGACCCGCGCGTCCGCGTCGCAATGCTCGTGCGCCTGGGCCACGTTCTCGTGCGTCGTGAATCTCAGCACCCGCGCCGCGAAGTGCGACGAGGAGACCGGAGATCCCGTGCACGCGCTGGGCGACGCGCTGCTCACGTCGCCGTCGGCGGGGCACCTTCTGCGGGGGCTGGCGAACGCGGTGTGCGACAAGTGGCCGATCATGTCGGTGGACGAGATGCCGCCGGTGCAATGCCTCCCGCCGCCGGATCCGCCCGAACGGGCGGCGAGGCGTCAGCGGAAGGAGACGCGCAGGAAAGAACGGGAGACGAAGCGGAACAAGCGGCCACGAAGGGACACGTGGAAGGAAAAGACGCCCAAGGAGAAGGCCAAGGAACGGCGGCGGGAGGCTAAGAGACTGGCGCGAAAGAATCGGGAAAAGGCGGCCGCCGGCCAGGGAGACGAGTCCGCGGGTGACGTCGTCGAGACCGACGCCGCACAGAGCTCGGAAGGAGCCTTCGACTCGTCCGCCACAGCTGTGTCGGCACCCTCCTCGGCACCCATCGACGACTCGGACGACTCGGACTCCGACGCCGACGCGACGCATCCCAACGATCCACTCGCCAACCCCGCCAATCGCCTCTTACTGCGAACCACCGCCGCCGCCGCGCTGGCTTCGCTCGCGCGCGTGCAGCGACGGTGGGACGAAGACGACGAAGGCGGCGATGCATCCGTCCTCGACCCGTACGATCCGAGCGCGTTGGACGCGATCGACGTGGACTTCGAGGACGTGGATCCCGACACCGGCCGCAGGCGATGGGTCTCGCCCCGCGACCTGGTCGAAATCTCCGGACCCCAACGGAGAGCGCGGGCGGAGTTCGGAAAGAGGATCCCTCTCCGGAGAGAGTGGGCGACGGCCAACGCGGTCGAGGCGGCGGCGAGGCGCGAGAATGACGCGCCGGAGACCACCACCGTCGCGGACTCCGACGAATCCACGCACTCCGACGAGGAGGACGAACCCGAACCCTTCCGGCTGGACCCGAGCGCCGTCGCCGCCGCCGCGTGGCCCGCTAACCGCGGGCATCTTCCCAAGGGCCCGTTACCCGGCGGCGTCGACCCCGAGGGTATACTCGCGACTGTCCCGTTACTGGACGATATATTCGCGGCGCTGTCCAAGCCCGACACCGAGGACGTGGGCGTCGCGGTGGAGGCGGTGGAGACTCTCGCGGCGCACGAGGACGCTCGTGAACTTTTAATCCCGTTCGCTCCCGCGGTGATACCGAAGCTGATCCGGCACATCGCGGGGACCGCGCGGCAGATGGAGGAGGCGCGGGTTAACGGAGGGGTGGTGAAGCAGCCGCCGGAGGAGAACGAGAAGGAGAAGGAGAAGGAGAAGGGGGAAGTGACGGGCGATGGATTTTGGATCCCGGGCGACGACGCGGCTACGAATGAGACGAAGGAGACTTCTCGGAGGACCAAGTCGAAGCGAAGGAAGAAACGGAGGCGTCGGAAGAAGCCCCCGACGACGGTCGCGAACCTTTGCGCCCGCAACGCGCTGCTCGTGCACACCCTCTACTCCGTCGCCAAGGAGGCTGAGAACGCGGAGGAGGGCAGCGCGTGGCACCTCCTATTGGAGAGCACCGACGAGCTCCTCCCGTCCTTCCTCACGCTGCTCCGACCGGTTCCCGTGAACGACGCGAAACCTTGGCTCAACGACATGGCACCGCCGTCCGACGACCCGTCCTCGACGCAGAGCGGGGTCGTTCGAGCGCTGAGGCTCAGCGCCGGATCCACGCACTCAAGCGCGGGCCATAAGGACCCGAATCCGTCAGCCACCCGCGAGATGATCGGAGAGCTCGGCCGCAACGCGCTCATCGTGTTGGCCGAGATGGCCGACCCCGCGAACTCCAGGTTCGACCCCGACAAGGGCATGCGCTGGGCCAAGCACATCATCGCGCACAGACGCGACCTCATCACGGTGCTCCTGGACATTATGGCGGTCACCGGGGCGAACGACGCGGTCGACGCGGAGCGCCGGCGGCTCCACGAGGAAAGAACTTCAAAATCTACGCCCTCGTCCGCCGCGGGGGGAACGGGAACCAATGGAACGGGAACCAATGGAACGGTCACCGGCCTCCACGGCGGTGAGCTCGACCCGGTGAGCAAGGAGACCCGCGGGGGTTCCGTTCACGGCAACAGCTTGCGGGACGGCCTGGAGGGCATCCCCGAGGACGAAGAGTCTAAACCCTGGGACGACGAGTCTCACTCCGGGCGGTACGCCACTCTCGCGGACGTCAACCTGACCGAGCACGAACGCGGCGGCGGTTTCACCTTAAACGGCGTAGGTACTAACCACGAGGGTACTAACCAGCCCGCGGTGTTCGTATTCCCCGAACGGCCGAGCTCCGTGGCGTCCGGTCCGCCGAGTTTGGTGGAGAGCGTCGGGGACGATTACGATTTTTTCGAGGAACGCCGAGAACGCGAAGAGATCATCGGCGACGGCGGGCCCGAAAGCGTCGCATCCGAGGGCGGCGCCTCCGTCGATGGAGACGCGGCGGCATCATCGATCGAACACGCATCCGAGCAGTTCGCGTTGACACCGGACTGCGCGCACATCGCCGCCGCCGCGGTGTTCGGGATCATCTCGTGGGATCCGTGCATGGATAAGCTGCTGAGCGCTTTGGAGACTGGGGAGACTCGGCGGGACGGCGTCGCGGTTCTGGTGTCCAGGGTCGTGGCGCTCCTCGCGGATGCCCTCCCGCGAAGGAAAGATGGATCGGGTGAGGACGGTGACGTCGTTGACATCGACGAAGGGCACGAGGGAGGCTTTCGGAGCGCGCCCGGGGGTGTGGAGGCTGTCGGTTTAATCGCGAGGCTGACCGGATCCGACGCCGGTCGCAGGGCGTTGCTCGCTCACGCCCCCGGCGTCGTCGGTTACCTCCTCCCGTGCCTCCGCGCCGATCTCGGGCAGACCGCGGCGTTCGCGGTGCGCGCTTTGTGCGGCATCGCGCGCTCGCGGCACGGCATGCAGCTGCTCTTGAAGCACGAGCGCGCCGAGCGATTGATGGCGGCCCTCTCTGGCATGCTGCCGGATCCCGCCGGGATCGCCGTGTGCTTCGAGGGCGACGCCGTCGACAGACGCAGGCGCGGCGACGGTGCGCACGGGCAGGTGCTCAGCGAGGTGGTCATCGCGATCGCCACGCTGAGCCAGGAGAAGGCTTGGCGGTGGAGGCTGCTCGATGTCGAATCGGATCAGCCCCAGGCGTTGCCGCGGTGTCTCGAATCCGACTCTGTGTCAACCTCCGAGGCGGACACGCTCGTCGGTATGTACCTGAGACGACCGGGGCGGGAGTTCTCCACCGTCCGGCTCGTCGCCAGCCTCATCGCGCTGCTCCGCGACGAGCACCGGGAGGTTGTCTTCAACACCCTCTACTGCATCAACTGCCTCATGGGCGAGCCGCCGCAGTCATGGGGCCGAGGGCGGGATCCCAACAGGGAAGAGGACAACGTCGCCAGGCGCGCTCTCATCGCCGCCGCCGCGCTCGGGCACCGCATCGCGAAGATCGGATGCGCGGACGAGTCGGTGTCGTCGCACGCATCGTTGGAGAGTAACCTCGCGCACGTGCTCAACAGCACGGGGCGAGTACAGACGTCCGCGAAGGCCGGCAAGGACCCGAACCGCGACACGAATTCCAATTCCGACGACGCGACCGGCTCCGACGCTCCGAACGTCGAGCCGCCCGATCCGACATCAGAACCCGAGGGCCGCCACCCCGACGACGGCCCCGCGCCCGACTGCCGGCTCAACGCCACGCTCGTCGTCGCTAACATCGCGGGCGACGTCGAAGGGAGGCGCATGATCCTCGGGTCCGTCGTCGAGGGCGTCAGCGCCGAGTTGGTCGACGGGCTCGCCACGATGCTCACGGGCCGCGACGCGGATCGCGCCATGTTGGCCGCGTATTCCATGGGCGAACTCGCGAGACCGCTGCGTCTCGACGGCGAGGATCCCGCGGTGTACCCACGGGAGGTTGGGGAGTCCCCCGGTGACGTCACCTTAGTTCCCCTCACGGAAATGTCGGAGAACTCCTCGGTACGAGTCGGTATTCGCGCCGCGAGCGCCGACGACTCTTTCCTGGGCGCTCAGACGGACGCCGTGGACCGCGCGTTCGATTCGATGCCGAACCACCCGCTTCGCGACCAAGTCCGCGACATGCTCAAGGCATCCGCGGCGAACGCGCGGTGCGCCGCCGTGGATGTTCTCGGCGGCGACGGCGCCAACTTGAAGCGGTGGGTGGAGACTGGGTACGCCCGGGTCGAAGACGAGCCGGTCGACGCAACCTCCGATTGCGATTCCCCCGAGCTCGCCAAGCGCCGAACGAGGCGCGCGCGGGACCACGCGATCGGCGCGGTGCTCCGGGACCTGGACCTGAACGTGAAGCGGCAGTGGCTTTTAGAGATGCTACGCTGGGAGCTCGGGCAGGTCAACGCGGGGGTCCCCGTGCCCGGTCTCACCGGCGTGACTTTAACGTGCGAACGAGAGTTTCCCCTGGAGGACCTCTGCCACCACTGCTGCGTGTCCAACGTGGGCACCGACGCGCCGTCGTCTACCCAGCCCGGCACGTTCCTCATGCCCCCGCGCGGCGGTGTGCTTGTCAAGTTCAAAGGCGAGCGGGGCGCGGGTGCCGCGGTGCGTAGGGAGTGGATGTCCATCGTCGCGGCGTCGGCGTGCGACAGGTCGAACCTTTTGTTTTCCTCAAACGACGGCGGCGTCACTTTACACCCCAACGGCATGTCCGGTGAGGTGACATCGACGCACTTGGAGTACTTCGCGTCCCTCGGTCGTCTCGCGGCGGTCGCGTTGTACCACGGCGAGACGTTACCGCTGCGGTTGACGAGCGCGTTCTGTTCCAGGCTGCTCGGTCACGAGATGCGTCTGGAAGATTTAAAATCCGTCGATCCCACGCTCTATCGCAACCAGGTGGAGTACGTTCAGACACACGGGGTTGCCGGTTTGGACCTGACGTGGTCCGACACCGCGGACCCCACCGGCGTGTTCCGCCCCGGTAAGGTCCTCAGGCTGCGTCACCCACGCGAGTGGGCATCCGACGACAGCGGAGAAGGTCCCGGGCACGTCGACACGGATGACACGGATGACAACAAAGATGAAAATAAAGAGGCTCTAGAAGCGGTGACCGACGCCGACTCCTCCGTGTTCCTACGTGCGCTGGTGCATCACAGGGTCCTCGGCGCGGTCCGCGACCAGACCAGCGCGTTCGCCGCCGGGTTCGGCGCGGTCGTCCCGCCGCAGCTACGGGCACGCATGCGCGGCATCTTAAACGGCGGCGACGTCAGTTCACTCATCGCCGGCGCCGCTTCGATCGACTTGGACGATTGGCGAAAACACGCGGCGTACCAAGAGGCCCAACTCGCCTTTGCGTTCTCCACCGAGTGCTTCTGGTGCGCGATGGACGAATTCACGGTGGATGAGCGCATCAAGGTGTTGCAGTTCGCGACCGGGTTGACGTCCCCGCCGGCTGGCGGGTTCAGGAATTTGGTGGGGTACCTTGGCGACGCGGTGCCGTTTACGCTTGGGGAGTTGGCGGCGCCGAGCCGGGACGAGGACGGCGCGTTGCCCATGGCGCACGCGTGCTTCAACGTGCTCAGACTGCCGAGGCTGGTGGAAGGGGCGTTCGGGGTTGGCGTGGAGGGCGGGTCGAAGGAGATGGCGAGGAGGTTGAGGATCGCCATCGGCGTCGGGGTGCGGGGCTTTGACGATTTTTGAGCGACTGTAGTCTAGACATTGGGACATGTTGCTAAACAGTTTACACGCTACGTCTATGTTGAGAGGGTGTCCCCGCGTTTTCGCGTTCGTGGTGGGTGCGCGTGTGTATCGTCGCGCGGGCGCGTCCCTTTCCAAGGGACTTTCACGCCGGCGAGTCATGTGCGCACTCAAGCGATTGTCATCTTCTTCTCTACCCGGTGTGGATGACACCGGTGGCCAAGCCGACGGCGAGTCCCCCGAAGGGCACTGCGAAGACCGCGAGGCCGAGGATGAACCAGATGTCCACGCCGCCGAACGCGGACTTCTCGTACTTGGCCCTCTGCGCCTCGTTGTACTTCTTCGCCTCCTCGACTCAGCACTCCCTGCTCTCCTTCATCGCGCGAGTTGGCATCGTCGTCGTCCTGTGGGAGATGCGGTGCCTCGCCGGTGGGGCCACGGGGAAGGGTCGTGTGGGTCCCGGGATCGCTCGGGCGGCGAACGAGGCACGTGCTCGCGCCCGCACTCGCGCCACGGCCCCCGCGGGTAGCATCGCGGCCACCATGAGGGTAGCGCTGCGTGTGCTGCGTGCTATGAAAGATACGCTCGACAGGCTGGCGTTCATCATGCAGTGGGCACAAACTTGGAGGAAAGTTCCGAACTTTGTTACTGACCGCTAGCTATTGACTCTATGAAGACACCCTTTCAAAAACACCACCACCCTTCCTTCGTCCGCCCTTAGACGCACAGGCGGTAGGTGACGTACCTCCCCGCAGTCTCCGAAGGACGGATGATCCGAACAACCTGCCCCCGCCGCATGCCGAAATACCTCGCCACCGGGTCGTGCATCTGAATTCTCGGCAGCTGCGTCTCCTTCACCTTGTACCGGTCCAGCAACACCCGCTTCTGCTCGTCGGACAGTAAGATGTGCTCTGGGACCAGCACGTGGTCGGTGATGTTCACGAGCAGCTCAGCCTCCTGGAACTGCTCGATGTAAAACTTCTGCGCCTGGCACTCCAGCAGCGACTGCCGGGCGAACGGGGTGAGGGACTGCTGGACCACGATGATGGCGCGGTTCACCTGCTCGTCCTTCATGCGCTTGGCGTACTCCTTGATGGTCTTCACCCCGACCTTCTCCTCGTCCGGGAAGAAGACGAAGATGTGCTGCGTGGGGTCCTCGCGCAGGTCGAACTGGAGCGTGAGCGCGTCGCGCCTGGGATCTTCGCCAAACTCCTCGGTGAATGAATCCTTGTCTCGATCGAGCTCAGCCTGCGCGACGAGGTAGCCGCGCGCGTTGAGCATCTTGCACACCGTCTTGCGGATGCGGAAGAGCTTGGTCTTCTTCTCGGACATCGTGACCGTATCTTATGTCCCGTGTCTCCTCCTACGCTCGGCGCGCGTCTTCCTTTTCTTCGCCGCCTTTATACCCTAAGAGGGCGGCTCGATCGTCGGCGGTGGTGGATCGCCGGCGCGGGTGGGTGATCTCGCGTGGGATGCGACGGGCGGTTCAAGCGCAGCTGGATTGGCGCGAGACCGAACGTCGGGAAGGTCGAAGGTCGATGGACGGACGACGTCGACGCGGCGCGCTGTGGCGGCGAGCGGCCGTGATCCCCGCTCCTTTGATGCAAAATTTGCGTTTGGGGACCCACAATCGCAAATGTAACCTGAACGCCATTTTTAGCATCTTCAGGGTAAACGCCCCCGAGACGCGGCCGAAGACCTCACAGACGACGAGCACCGAGCGGCGGTGTCTGGTGGTCACGCGTGGTCACCGCACAGTCGACCGAGTGAACGCATCGCGGAGCCGATACGTCACCGTCCACCGCCCGGCATTCGAGCGCGCATCGCCGTCGAATCCACCGGGGGATTTTCACATCGATTGCCGATTCGGGCGTGAGTCGACACACTTGACACTCGGGTAACGATGAGGAACGCGGCGATCGGACCGCAGGCGGACTCCAGGAAGTCCAACGCGCCCGCCTTTGGCTTCGGCGCCGCGGACAGGAACGCCTCCGCCAAGGTCTACGTCAGCAAGGAGCACTCCAAGGTGGACTTCGGCAAGCTCGGCCCGGGCGCGGTGTACGAGAACAAATCCTCCTTCGGCAAACAGGTGGACGCCAAGAAACGCTCGCCCGCGAACGTCGGGTTCGGATCCGCCGACAGGTTCCTCCAACCCTCCGCGGGCCGCGCCAAGCGTAACCCGCAAGTCCCGGGACCGGGCACATACCCACTCCCGAAAGCAATCGGCAAACAGACGCAATCCAAAGCGGTCACGGAAGGATCGTTCGGCTTTGGCACATCCACGCGCGATCACGCCGAGAAGGTGTTCATCGGCAAGGAGCAGGCGAAGGTATTCTTCGGCATGGAGTCGCCCGGGCCCGCCGCGTACAAGGTGCTGTCCGGCGTGGGCAAACAGTGTGAGAGCAGGAACCAAACAGAGCCCGGGTTCACAATTCCAAGAGGCGGACGGGGAAAAGATGTAGACATGGAACGCGCGCGGAAGCTCCCGGGCGCGGGGCAGTACAGAGTCACGGACAGCGTGGGTGCACAGCCGCGGTCGGAGAACAGGACCATGCCCAAGTACGGCTTTGGGACCAGCAGCCGGGACGGCGCTAATAAAGTTTTTTTGGGGAAAGAGCAAGCGAAGGTGTTTCTCGGGATGGAGTCCCCCGGCCCCGCGGCGATCGGCGCCGAGAAGCTGCTGAGCACCGCGCCCGAGGCTCCCAAGGCGACGTTCGGGACCGGGGTACGGGGATCATACGACGTCAACGCCAACCCGGGACCGGGCGCGTACGCGTGATGACCCAGAACTGTGTTATATTCATGACAATGTTAACCATAATTAATTAAGCTCCTCTGACTGTTTGCGTGAACTCTTATTTGAAATGACACGAGAGGAACATCTCACTCATCGTCACCGGGGGTTATCGTGAGGTGCTCGGCGTACTGAATGGCGGCCTCCTCCCACCCCGGGCACTTGTTATCGACCAGATACTGTAAGGTGTCCCAGTGTTTGTGTTCGGCGGCACGGCGGCACGCATCTTCATCCCATGGGCACCCGTTCGCACGCAGCCATTTAACCACCTCAAGGTGCCCAAAGCTAGCGGCGGAGAACATATGATAGCCATGCCACTCACCGATCATACCGTTGTCTTTCATCCATTGAAGTATGTGAACATGCGCTGTATACGCGGCTCTCGAGGCGCACAGTTTGTGATCCATCGGGCACCCTTTCTCAAAAAGCCACTTCAACACGTCTAGACGACCCTCTTCAGCCGCGATCATCTGTCTTAAATCGCGATCGGGAAATGGGGTACCGTCCAAACGTTTCGTAAAGGGGTACTGTTTCGTAACATCTAACTTTCTCATGTTCGCGATAGGCTCCACCTTGTATATTGAGTCCCTGCAGGCTTTGTTCACGAGTGCGAGGGAAAAGTGGTCTTTGCAGTCAAGCTTTGAGAGCACTTCAGCCTCGAAAACCTCCGGCAGTTCTCGTATCAGCGCGCCCAGCAGCACACCAAAGTCGCCTTCTGACAAACGGCGCGACAGCTGCTGCGTGAGTTCACTGATGGTTCGGGCGTTGGCCTCTGCGGTGCGGGCGTTGGCCTCTGCGGTGCGGGCGTTGGCCTCGCAAACAGCCGTGAGCTGACCCAACACAGTCTTGAGCTCAGCCAACTCAGTCTTGAGGTCGGCGCAGCCACGACAGCCGGGCGTGGCGGCGTCCACATCCGCGGATCGTTTGATTCTCTTACGTCCCCTAGTCTCCATGGCGACGTCGACGGGCGATACGGCGCGGGGCGGCAGTGAGAAGTGTGGGGGGTGCCCTCGGTCGTGGCTTTTTCCTTTTGGGCTGTTCGCCAAACTCGTAACTGCGTAACTGGGCAGACCAGAATGCCACATCGGCAAGATCGGCTGCGATATTTTTGAAGAACCCTCGCTCGCTCCTCGCGGCGTCACTCTGAACGGCGGTAGGATGACGACGCTGACGAGGGCCGCGCGTGAGGCGGCGCGGTTCGCCGCGGCCGCCGCGCGTAGCGCCCCCGCGTCGACCTCCTCCTCCGGTCGCGCCGCGGTCGCCGATGGACCCGGGACCGTCCTTCTGTTGGCGACGACGTGGGCCCGACCGAACGTTTGGCATCGGGCGGCGTGGAGGGGAAGGTCCACGTCGACGCCCGGTAACGTCACCGCCGCGGCCCGCGCGCGCATGGGCCTCAGCCCCGCGCCCACGGGCCTCGCCGCGGAGGCGATCGGATCTCCCGCGGCGGGCGCGGCGGCGAGCGCGCGCGCCGCCTCAGCCGCTCACGCGGGCGGCCCGGTCGCTCGGCTGCTGGCCACGCTGCGCGTCTACCACGACCTCAGCAAGTTCAAGCTCAGCGCGTTCGTGGTGTCCACCGCGGCGGCCGGGTACGTCCTAGGCAGCGGTGAGAATGTGAACTGGACGCAGCTCGGGTGGACGTCCCTGGGCACGATGCTGTGCTCATCGTCGGCGAACACGTGGAACCAGATCTTCGAGATTAAAAACGATTCGGTCATGGCCCGGACGATGCGAAGACCTCTGCCGTCGGGGCGATGCTCCGTCGCGCACGCCGCCGCCTTCGGCGTCGTCACCGGCATCGCGGGTGTCGGGCTCCTCAGGGAGAAGGCCAACGACACCACGGCTGCGTTGGGCGCCGCAAACGTCGCGCTCTACGCCCTGTGCTACACCCCGCTGAAGCAGATGCATTGGCTCAACACGTGGGCGGGCGCGGTGGTGGGCGCGGTGCCGCCGCTGATGGGATGGGCCGCCGCGCGCGAGGGCGCCATCGAGCCCGCGAGTGGCGTTCTCGCGGGCGCGCTCTACTTCTGGCAGATGCCGCACTTCATGGCCCTCGCGTACATGGCCAAAGACGACTACATCCGGGGAGGGTACCGAATGCTCTCGCACCACATGTCCGATCCCAGCGGGAGAAGACTCGCGGGGGTCGCGATGCGAAACTCGTTTTACATGTTCCCCCTGGGCGCCTTGGCGGTCGGGTGCGGGCTCACCACGACGCCGTTCGCGTACGAGGCGGCGCTGCTCGCGGCGCCGATGGCTCTCAGCGCGGCGGTGTTTTACCGCAGGCCGTCCATCGCCAACGCTCGCAACATGTTCTACGGATCCTTGGTCTACCTCCCGCTGTTTCAGCTGTTGGCGTGTACGCACAGGATACCGCGCACGGTCGGTGAGGTGGATCCGCTGCGGATAACCGTTCCGAAAGAGCGGTGGTGGGCGTGGAGCGAGTGGAGCGTGGACGGCTGGCGCGGCTTCGGTGATTTGGCGTCGATGGGCGACGTCATGGACGTGGCGTCTCACGCGCCGTTTCCGTTCCTACCGCCGCCCATATGGACGTCGACGCAGGACGCGCGGTGTCCGCACAAGGTTGAGTGCGAGGGGAACGAGGGGAACGACGCACGTAGGCAGTAGTCGAGTAGTCTCGGGGCTTTAGCTCGATGATTCATTATTTCATTCTTTGACCGAACGTCTCAGAGCCCCGGGCGGCCGGGGTTCTCCCAAACATGTTGGCAAATCCCAAACATCGATGGATGAAGTACCGGTACCGCCGACAGGTTAACCGCCGGCCCGCGGCGCCTGCCAGTCCATGCGTATGGGCCGACCCATGCAGTCGTGCCCGTTGAGCCCCGCGGCTTTGTCGAGGTCCTCATCCGTGGCGAAGTCCGCGAAGCCCACCCCGCGGAACTCCCC
>Ga0302114_10002043_pt1 | contig 13084 bp, 17 predicted proteins | sample AG5_Surface_MG_FD_203107 | JGI IMG/M metagenome (GOLD analysis project Ga0302114, IMG submission 203107) | Marine microbial communities from Western Arctic Ocean, Canada - AG5_Surface | ecosystem: Environmental > Aquatic > Marine > Oceanic | place: Canada: Western Arctic Ocean | collected...
CTGCCGCTACTGCACTCGGTTTGGTCGCTCCACTTTCGGGGGGAGGATTAGCATTGGCATTGGCATTGGCATTGGCATTGGCATTGGCACTACGAGTGCTCAAAGGACGACGAGAAGAAGTTGCTTTTTCGGGGGCGTCGCTGTGGCTCTTGCCGCCGGTGGAAGCGTTCTCACTGGAGCTGGAGCTTGAGGTGGTGTCAACCACAATTTCGTCTTTCGAGTTGATGCGCCACTTGGGCTCTACCTGGGTGGAGGACTGGGGAAGGGAGGCCGGAATTCGGACGTCGGCATGGGTGAAGAAGGGGTGGGAGGAGACTTCGTCGAGGGTGGGGCGAAGCTCGGGCTTGGACTGAAGCATGGATCGAATCAGGTTCTTGGCTCGGTCGGAAACTGGTGTATGGTCCGGGAAGGAATACATGTTGGCCAGGATGCGCTTGTATGTGGACTTGACGTCTTTTGCCTCGTAGGGGGGCTTTCCAATCAGGAGGGTGTACATAATCACACCGATGGACCAGACGTCGACCTAGAAAGAGGAATTTGGGGGGAGGGGGGATTTGTTAGAAATGGAATGGAATTTTATGGAATGGAAATGAGCGCAACACACCTGGAAACTGTGACCACCCTTGCCGTCAATAATCTCGGGCGCAATGTAATTGGGCGTCCCGCAAATTGTCCTCTTCCTCTCATTCTCGTGAGTTAGCTTGGCAGCAAGGCCCAGGTCGCCAATCTTTATGATCATGTTCCGGTCGAGAAACAAGTTGCCAAGCTTCAAGTCGCGGTGGATGACGTTGAGCTGGTGCATGTACTTTGTGCCGTCAATCAACTGCATCATGTAGTAGAGAACCTCGGGCTCGGAGAGGCGCTTGCGCCGCTTGATGAGCTCGTTCATGGAATGGTTGTGGCAAAGCTCGAGGAGGATGTAGCAATTCACACGGTCCTCAAAGAAGTGCTTGTACTCTACGACGCGGCGGTGCTTCAGAACCCGGTGAATCTTAATCTCAGCCTGCAGTTTTTGCCGAGCACGGGATTTGACGAGGTTCGCCTTTGGCACAATTTTTATCGCGTAGTTCTTGTTGGAGTCGAGAGACGTACACCAGTAGACCTTAGCAAAACCACCCTTCCCCAGGAGCTTCCCGCGCAAGTAACGGTGGACGGTGGTGCATCCAGAGCCATCAGATGCCTTGCGAACCTCCTCAATAGTGATCGTATCCTGATCAGTAGGGTCTTTCATCCGAGACGATGAAGAAGAGGATCGGCTCGAGGAGGAGGGTTGAGTTTGGATGGAAGTCATGGGATTTTATGGGATTTACAGTTATTTGATTGAGCTGTGGAGAATATGAATAGTTAGGTGGCGATTTGGGGGGTGGATTGGTGTGCAAAATGGAGCCACATTCAAAAGAGATTGATACGATTGCTTTACGTTCGGCAAGTTAGGGCAATCCAGATTTTGTCAGCTGGAGCTGAAGTTGGATACAAATGACGACGAGACTAACCTTCTTTAACTAGGCTCTCCAAAGGGCTTTTTGGACCGAGCCTTCCAAAAAGCAAACTGAAACAAAAATCATAAATCATAAAATCTCGAAACGTTCCTATACACCCATAACGCTCCCCTTTTATTGCCACCAGGTCATCAAGCTACCAGGTGGGTGCAAAAAAAATGCGTTGACATCATGAAACCTCGAAAACATTGTCTGTCTTTGACACCCCTAAAACTAACCCACCTGCCATTCGTAACCCACCTGCCATTCATATCCCTTCCCTTCTCGTATCATCCTTCCCTTCCCCCCCTTCAGATGGCCAAATATGGCGACCCTACCTTTCCTTCCATTGCCACCGTTCCTTCGAACTCAGTAATCGTCTCAAACATTCACTTCATCGACTATGTCAACACTGCCCTCCTAACAGCAGCTTCCTACGGCCTTGGCTTTGTTGGTGGAAAGCCCGTGCGTGTTCCTTCTGCTTTGATGGGCGCGTCGATTGGCCTCACCGGAGGCTTCTGCCTCGCCTACCAGAACTCGTTCCAGCGCTTCAAGGGCTTCAGGGACAACAGCAAGGAGGTTGCTAAGTACGGGACTGCGGCCTCGCGTCTCGTGCATGCTAACTACATGAAGCTTGACGACAAAGAACGAATGCTAAATTACGAGAGATTTGCAGACCCTTTCGTGTCTGTGGCTGACGTGCCTGTAACAGGTGTTGAGACCGAGTGAGTAGGGGGGGGGGGGGTATAGAGAGAGGGGATGGATGTGTAATGATTGTAGACAACAAATAGGGAAATAGGGGTTTAAAAAATGTTTGTTTTTTAGTCAGCTGTCGCTTATCAATATCTTTTTATCTACTTTCGGTATTTGCTATAGTCAGGGTAGACAACATTCAAGTGGTCAAAGGCATCATACTGGTTGGTTGGCATACCTAATCCCCGCCGAATTGGGATGACAGTTAGAGGCAAAAGCATTGCGGCTCCAACAAGCATACACGAGCCAAAAACAATTGGCTCCTGGTGTGCAAGTCTTCGGACCCATCCTTTTTTCAACACCGCGTTGGCAGTCAGCATGTACGCAGCAGCTGATCCAAACACCGCAAAGGCATGGCCGTCCATGATCTCAGGCATTGTGTATGTGTGTTTGTGTGATATATTATGTTGTAGTTAAGTAGAGGGGAGAGATAACTAGTCACTGGACGTGACAAAATTATTGGGTGGGTGATTTGTTGGGTGTTCTGTGCTGTGTGAGCCCTGTAGTTGCAGAACGTAGCGTAATCAAAATTGTTTTTTCTGTCTGTTTTGGGTTACTTTTGTTTTTGGGTTTCTTTGATATACCCCACCCTTATATTAGAAATGGACGACAGTCAAGTTACCAGCGGATTCAAGGGCCTGTCGGCCCTCGTATATTTGCTGAATGCCCTATGTTCGATCCTGTTCCTCTTCAGTGGACCTTACCTCAGTGTTATCATTGGTTTGTATAACATTGCTATGTGCTTTGCTGTACTGATATCAGTCCTGCAGCAGCCCGCCTCCTTGAATGAGAAGCTCGGTACCCATGCTGAATTTCTTTATACTTTCAAGGGTCGTTTCATTGTTGATGTGGCTGTGTCTTTGTTTTTGTTTGGCATGCACGCTTTCGGAACTGCCATGGCGATCATCACGATGGTGCTCATCATCGGAATCAGACTTGCATCAAATTCGTTCCCTGGCGCGTTTGAGGAAATCTTCAAGCCCTCCGGAGATGCCTCGAGCGACTTCGACTCGCCCTACGGAGGCATGCCCAGTGAGTCTAACTTCAGTCCTCAGCCATCTGCTGACCTCTAATAATGTCCCTTGGCGCCTATCGAATAGAAAATAAATAAATCACAATAAATAACAATCTGAATCCCCGTTTCATTCTTCCAAATTTTCAACCCTCTCACTAAGCATCTCGTTCTTGTTACACTCATCCTGAAAATCTTTCACAGCCTTGAAGTACCGGCGTTGTTCTTCCACGACGGTCATGTATTCCCCCTCTCTCTTGCTCGCCTCTCCTCTCTTCTTTTCCAGCGTCGTGTTTTGTTTTGCCAGGCTTTCCTCCACACTCTTGATGATCATGTCAAACTGCTGGAGGAATTCTTCCTGAGATTGTGTTTGTGGAGTGGGGTGGGGATGTTTAATGTGACATATGTCATGAGGTTAGAAATAATTATTATTATCACACGTGCTGCATGTGTATGTGATGTGTAATTTGTATTGAGAGGCCACCCACTCTGCTCTAAGTTTATTTTTAAGTTTTTGAGGTGTGGAATTACTTTGGTTGTTGGGGGGGGATGACCCCCCCACCTCTGCGCTGCGCTGCGCTCGGCTGATAGGCGCTCGGCTGATGGACGCTCGGATCGCAACGGACGCTCGCTGCGCTCGCTCGCGGCACTCTTACCTGGGCAGCCTTACTCCTCATGGCGTCCGCAAAGTTGTTTGTGATGCTGTCTATCAGCTTAACTTCCTTGGCCAAAAAATTCCTTTTGTTGTCCAAAATGTTGTAGGTGGCGTAGTACTTTCTCGTTTCCTCTAGCTTCAACGCTACTTGTTGGTAGAGCTCGACGAACCTACGCTCGCGTTAGAGTTAGACAAAGAACGTCGTTTGCATTCCGGTTATCGCTCCGCCCCCCTTGCACTCACCTCCGCTCGTACTGAATAAGCTCTGTCCTTGTAGGCACGTCATCGATCATTCTGCTCGTACTCGCAACCTGCAAGTTCCTTTGGGCAAGCAGTTGCCGAATTTTGTTGTGCCTGTTCAGCGTCTTTTCGTGCATACTCTCCACCTCCTTCATGCGTGCGATTTCCTCCTCGTTGTCCTCGTCGGACACATCGAACGTTTTGATCGCTGCGCCGAGCGAAGCACATCGGCGAAACCAAAATTGTTTAGTGGATTAGTTATAGCAATTTCGCACGGAGCTTCATTCTTTTGTCACAAGGCTCGCTCGCTTCGCTCGCTCACCTGTTGTGAGTGCCGCCATCTTCTTCTTGCACTCCTCCTTGAAATCCTTCTCCTGCTTCTTCAGCTTTTCGTTCTTCTGCACCAAGCCCCATAGCCTCTTCAATTCATCTTTTTGGTCGCTGTTCTTCTCTATTGCCATCAGCTTCTCCGTCTCCGCTTTAATCAGCTCGTTCTTGCTCTCCATTTCGCTAATCTTCGCCTTCGATTCCGCCAAACTCACCCTCTTCTCGTCGGCCACCTTCCCCACCACAGCCCGATCCTTCTTGCTCTCCTTCAGCTGCTGCTTCAAAAGCTCCTCCTTCCTTTTAAAGGCCGCCAACTGGCCCTGCGCTGTGTTGGCGTTCTCGGCCAGCTTCCTCATCTCCGCTTGCTGAGCCTCGTACTCCTGTACCGAGCGAAGCGAGGCGCGTTTTTAATGAACCAAGAGCAAAACGAGTGAAGCAAGTCAAAAGAATTGAGTGGGTTCGGTTAGTAGTGGATGTAGCCGTCTGTAGCTATTTCGCGGGATTCATCGCGACTAATCGCGTCTTCATCAAGGCGCGCTCGCTTCGCTCGCCCACCTCCTGAGCAGCGCCAATCACGTGCGACCGAAGTCCAACCAAATTTCCTACCGCCCCCTTGCCAGCGTTGTCGCCGTCAACGGACTGCATGTTCTGCATCAGCTGCGACGCCATCTTCTCTCGCTGCTTCAGCAGCTCTTCTTCCTCCTCCTCGGCCAGCTTTTGCGCGTCGGCAAGTTGCCGGTCGAAGCCGCTGAGCTTTTTGGAGCCTGCGGCGGAGGAGGAAGAGGAGGAGGAGGATAACGTGGATTCCATCGTTGCACCCTCGGCTCCCTTCAGCCCTCGATACGATCGCATGCTCTCGCCGTACTCCAGTAGGCAGGCGTGCACCCTCGACTCTTCCGTGTTGCGACGAGCTTCTGAGGTGAACTTTAATTTTCTCTCCTTGATCTGGTAGCGTTTGGAGATGTCTGTGAGACCTTTTAGTGTTTCCTGCGGGGGGGGAGGGTTAGGGGGGGTGGGGGGAGTTAAGAGGGGGGAGTTAAGGGGGGGGGGAACTCACCGCCGAATTTATGTCGTCGGGCAACTCGTAATCTTTGTTGAAGTGAAATTGAGAGACAACCTTCAGGTGTTGCCCAACCTTGGCGCGTATTTCTACAACCTGCACAATGAGCCACGTCATAACCGGAAGAATCCGCTCGAAATCGGAACCTTGGATCTGGTGCGCGGAAAGATCGTGAGGGCACTTCATGCTGCGCATCACTTTTACTATGTCCTCGGACAGTTTGATCCTCTTTCCGATTGTCGCATTTTCCTCAAAGAGAATGTCCACGTCCACTTGAATGAGGGAAGAAGTGATCGCCCAGCAGAGGCCACCAACCACTTTGTCAAAGTCGTTCAGGGAGTCGACAGCAGCACGAAAATAGCCAGCTTCAATTAATGATGAGATTATTGAGGCAAACGCTTGCTTTTTTGTTGACAGGGAGGCCTCCGAGGTTTGGTCAACGTTGCAGCGGTCGCCACCAAACATGAGGTGTGGAGTATTGGTGGATGTTGAAGAGGTGAAACAGTGAAGTGAAAAGCAGTTTTGAGTTTATGGTTTGTGGTTCTGAAAATTGCGAGAAATTGGAGATAGGGGAGGAAGTAACGTTTGCTCTGCTGGGTCTAGAACTTTTGATTAACTTCAATTATGCTATAAACTTGTATAAAGTGATAAAGAAATTCTATCGCACAGCAACGCACAGAAAAAAAATAATTATTTGATCACTTGATTTTACAAGTGAATCAACCTGGCAGGCAGGCCAGCTGACCAATGTTAGAGATTGAGAAATTGACAAAAGAACCAACACAACAAAAATTGAAAATAGGGATCTTGACAAAATGTCGCCTTCTCCCCTTCAGAAATGCATTCATTCAGATCCTCTACTTAGTCCAGAGTTTGTTTGCCGCCGTGATGTTCGTGGGGTCTCTCCTTTTTTCAACAAACGAAGCATATTCAATAATGGTTATAATCATCAGTGTCACTGTATTAATTTTTGGTGTTGGTGTAGCTTGTAAAATTTGGGTTAAGTCGACCGAACCATTAAATGGGTTTTTGGTGTTTCTATATTTTGTTTGTTGGTGGGTTCTTTGGCTGCCGTTGTTGTTCGCCTTCATGTTCTTTTACTCAGGTTTGATTGGTCATAAGATTGGTTAAGCTCACAATTCACATTCTAAATCACTCTATCATAATTATTCTTTCAAATCATTACTTTGAAAACATTTGTAATGTCCGGATTCAACTCTAGTTGCTTCAACAGTATCTCTGCCTCGATCACCTTTTCCCTCTGCATGTGCCGCCGAAAAAAGACGTCGCAGTTGATGTTGATACAGTTGGCAATCGGCCTAACGATGCCATCCTTGTTTTTCCTCCCCCCTTTCTTCTGCCCGCCCTCAATTCCTCCCTCCGTCTTCTTTTTCTTCGCCACCCCAAAAGTGTTGCAATCCTCGACGCAGTTATTGCAGCTCGAGCAAATCTTCCCCAGCTCGTTGCTTTTCCCCACGGCCGAGTTGTACTTGTCCAGCGCAATCAACCCACTCCTCTGCGCATTCGCCTCCCCCTTGCAAACTTCGCACACCATGGCCTTGCTGTTGTCTTTCGCCTTGCCCTGCTTCCCGCACAAGCTGCACACGTCGGCCCCGAAGAAGCTCATCAAATTTTTCTCCACGAATTGGTCCTCCGGCCAAAAGTGCACCCGCTGCCTCGGCTTGGGACAATTTCGAAACCAGTCTTCGACGTTCGCGCCCACGCCGCTCAAGCTCAAGCACCTAATCAGTGCCGGGTTCACGTGGCGGTTGATGTAGTGCATGGTGTGAATGTTGTACATGCCCCACGACTGCACCGAGGCGAAGCGGGGTGCATATTTAGTGAAGCAAGAGCAAAACGAGTGAAGGCGAGTCAAACGAATTGAGTGGGTTAGTTTAGTAGTGGATGTAGCCATTGTGTCTGTAGCCATTTCGCGGGATTCATCGCGAGTATGCTCGTCTTCCTCAAAACTCGCTCGCTTCGCTCGCTCACCTCCAAAACCTCCATTGGCGTCTTCACCCCGTCCTTCAGTTGGTAGTTTCTCCCTGGCATCGCCACAATGACGTACGGCAACCGCTCTCTGTTCTTCATGTTGAAGCCCGGATCTTCATCCATCATTTTTTTCGCCAGAACGGCTTGAACATTCAAGTTCTTTTTGTAGTGCGTTCGCACCCTGCCTGTGAGCACGTAGTACTTCAGCGGAAGCTGCCCGCGCAGCACCCTCGTCCACTGCATGTTCAGGTAGTGCCGCAGCGAACTCATGTTTCCCTTCGTCGAGAACAAATTCAGCAAAGCGCCCTTCAAAATCTCCTTCGTTAACAAGCATTGGTCTCGCCGCACGGTCTCTATTCCCTTGTCCTCGAAGGTTGGTTTCGGCTGGTCGGGGGATTCGTACATCATGCCCACGTACTTCTTCTTGGTCTGGAGGATGCAAGTTTCGTAGACTTTCTCGAGCTTCAAGCTCACTGGCGGGGGGCTCATGTCGGTCACCGCCTTGCACAGCTCCTTCCCGAACTTGAAGGCCTCCTTAACGTTGTAGCCCTTCATTCTGACAAACAAGCTATCCGTGTCACCATACACGACCTCCGCCCCTTCCCACTTTTTGCCCTTCTCGCCCCATTTGTTGGCAATGGATATTGCTCCTTCCAAGCTTATTCGGGCAAGCGATACGATTGCGTCTGCGCAATTGAGCAATTGAATTGGTTGGATTAGCCGGTGCTGTTTTGCTGTGTTGTGTTGTGTTGTGTTGTGTTGCGTTGCGTTGCGTTGCGTTGCGTTGCGTTGCGTTGCGTTGCGTTGCGTTGCGTTACTGTTCTGTGGAACTCACTCTCACCTGCGACTGGTGGACAGCAGCACCGCCCGGAGAACGTTGCGCTCGTGTAGCCATACGTCACGTTCGCGATCAATTTCAACGCTAGCTGTCGCGCCTCGAGCTGCCGGTACACGCCGCTCGGCACCCTTCCTCCCCCGTGCGCCTTGTAGGCCTTCTTCGCCCGCTTCAGCATTGCCCTTGTTGCGAGAATCTCGTCCAGAACTTGCGGCAGCACCCCCTTCAAAACCGGCTCCTGGACAAAAATTGCGCCGCTCGGCGTGATTATCGCACGCTGCCGCTCGTCATCATCCTCCTGCGCCGAGCAAAACGAATGAAGCGAGTCAAAAGAATTGAGTGGAATAATAATGTTAGTTCAGTAGTGGATGTAGCCGTCTGTAGCCATTTCGCGGGATTCATCGCGACTAATTCTTGTCTTTATTAAGGCTCGCTCGCTTCGCTCGCTCACCTCCTCTTCCTCCATACACTCCTCCCCGTCATTTGAACTCGTCTTTGTTGTCATGTCCTCGTCCATCCTCTTCGTCCTCCTACTGATGAAATTCCGCACGACGCTGGCACTTCGAACCTCATTGTACTTCATGCAACCGATCTTGCCCTTTGTTGCCGCCTCTGCGTTGGTGAACGAGCTCTCGTAGGGAATTACGCCCGCAATAGTGCTGTAGCACAAGTTGTAGCCTATGACCAGGCTCGGATACAGTGCGGTGAAATCGCAAACCACCACCGGATCGGTGTAGAAACCGCTCTGCGCCGAGCAAAATGTGTTAGTCGTTTTCATTTCCACTTCCGCTCGCTCGCTCGCTCACCTGCGGCTCAAGCACCAATGGAGCAACCTCGAGCGAGTCCGCTGTATCTTTCACGTCTTCACTCGGGGAAAGGAACATGTACTTTGAGTTGATGGATGACTTTGGTTGGGCGTCAGTGTCAGTGTCTGCGTCTGCGTTACCGTTACCGTTACCGTTACCCGCGTCGTTGTTCGTTTTTAGCCTTTTCCATGGCGAAGCGGTATTAGAGTCACTTGTGAAGGTGGAGGAGTTGAGCGCCGTTGGTTCGGCGCTCCCGTAGTCGACGCTATACAGGCTCTCCAAGGAGCGAGCGAGGATTCCTTCGACGCGGTACTGGGAGCCTCTGATCCCGGGAAGGGATTTGTCGAACTCGACGTTCGAGAGCCGCGCGGCCTCTCCGGCCCTGCCAATAATGTCCATCTTGTCAAGGAGCTCGAGGGTGGTTTTGCACTGCAGCATCTTGAAATCTAGCACGCGTCGCCGGTTCGCGGCAGATTTTCCACCGTACCAGTGTGCAAGCGTCTTGCTGTCGAAATCGGGCATTCGCTTCTCCATCACGAGCTCAACGATGGCGGGTTGGTACGAAGCATTTGGGTGCTTCACCTCTTCGCCGAATATCTGCATTCCATTTAGCATAACCCTCCCGACGACCCTGCTACAATCGGCGCCGGCCCCGACGCGCTCCGCCCAATCGTTTTCCATGAACCCCGTCTTTGAGTCGATCACATTCGGCGTCCGGCCCAAGAGTCGAATCATGTCGATGATCTCCTGCTCCGAGCGAAGAAGGTGCGAAGTAAATTTAGTGGAATAATGTTAGTTTAGTTAGCATTGGCTCGTATTCTCGTCTTCCAAAAGGCTCGCTCGCTCACCTTGTTTTTACTGCAACCGTTTGTGGAACTGGTGATGGTGATCTCGCGGCCACGCTCTATTAAGTAACCAATTCCGCTGTCTTGGGGGTTCCACGAGACCATCATGTCCGGATCCATGACCTGTACCAACGAGGCGAAGCGGCGAAGCAACGACTTCTCGTCGGATATTTGTTCGAGGTGTGTGTTCTCGCACGCGTAACCCATGGAGAGTTTTTTCTCCAGCGGTGTGGGGGGGGTGGGGGGTTTGAGCCCGCTGCGCCGAGCGAAGAAGGTGCGAAGAGATTAGTAGTGGCTCGTATTCTCGTCTGTACACAATACACTACTTGTGCCTAGCTCGCTTCGCTCGCTGGCTCGTACTCTCGTCTTCACATCGCTCACCTCACTGGAATGTACAGTGAGCCCTCGCTCATCACTTGGAGCTCTTCGCCGCCGCCCGGATCTTTGCCGAAAACGTAGGAGATGGCTTGGACCTGCGCCGAGCGAAGCGAGGCGCATTTTCAATGAAGGACGAGCGAAACGAGTGAAGTGAGCCAAACGAATTGATTGAGTGGGTATGTCTTAGTAGTGGATAAAGCCGTCTGTAGCCATTTCGCGCACTTCATCGCTCGCTCACCTTGTCCTTCTTTGACTGCGGCGTCATTGCCATTTCCCTTTGATCTATCGGGCTCTTTGCTATCCTGCACTGAACGTGAACCTCCACCGACAAAATAGTCATTACTTTCAATTTCATGTTCGTGGCGTTCTGCTTCGTTTTGATTGAGCCGGCGCCTTGGAAGTGGGCCCTCCCTCCCTGCTGCCCAATCATTTCGGTGATGGGGGGTTTGATTGGCTGCGCCAGGTCCTGGCCGGTCAAAGACATGGGTTGCGAGGAGAAGTTGTTGCTTTGTGATGTTGGTGAGGTTGTCGCTGTTGCTGTCGCCCGCAGTGACGTCAAGACTTCAATTCTGGTTGGGGGTTTGCTGGTGAGCTCGATTGACACGCACTTGGTCCTTGTTGCCTCGGAAAGGAAGTTTAGTTGGTGGTGCTCACCCAAATCAGAATTGGGATTGGAACTGGCCGATAAGCTCATTGACAAATTTTGGGACGACGACTGCTTGACCGGAGAATCGGGGGAACTGCTGGAAATTGAAAATGGTGTGAGCCTCGTCATGAGGGTGAGATCGTAGTTTCCGTTGCTGTCGATTATTGTGTTGCTCGCGTCATCCTCGTAGGTCAACTGCCTGCTGAAAGTACTGTCGGATTTCGTTTCGTCTATCGTGTCTAGGTTTTGGTTCTGATCCGTGTGCAACTGGGACTCTAAATTCAAAAGAATCTGAGCTTCTTTGTCGGCGTTTATCTCAGCCGCGGCAGCATCTGCCGCGGCTAGAATTGCTGTGATTGGGTTGGTTGAGTTGGTTGGGTTGAGGAAGTGGTTTTGGGTTTGGGTTTGCTCGAGCGCTTCGTAGCGCTCGAGGAAGAAGGTTTTCTCGTCGTCGGACAAGTCCTCCGAACCCTCTGATTCGGTGTCAGACTCAACCTCCGGGTATTGGGTGTGCTGGGTGTGTTGGGTGTGTTGGGTGCGCTGAGTGAACTGGGAAGGTTGCCGGTTGGTGAATTGTTGGGTGAGGTGCTGCGCCGAGCGAACGATAATGGAGTAATGTTAGTTTAGTAGGATGGATGGGTGGGTGGGTGGGTGGGTGGATGGATGTAGCTCGCTCACCTGCTGCTGGGTGAGCTGCGTTTTCTCAAGGCCGTTCTTGAATTCCAGCTCGTTGAATTTAGATTTATTGCCGCCGCGGTTAACCTGTTGCGAAAATACAACCTGCGCGTCATGCCTGATTTTGCTCGACGTCGCTGCCGATCTGCCCTTCTGAAACGTGCTGCTCGTGTCGTGTTCATACTGAGTTTCCAAACTTCTCGGTAGCGTTGTTGAGAAGGTGAGGGTAGACTGTGACTGTGACTGTGACTGTGTCTCGTCTCCTTCGCAGTCGCTTTGGGTTTGAGACAACATGAAGGCTGGCATGCTGCTGCTGCTTTCGTTGCCAGATTCTTGCATTTCTCCCAGCTTCCCCAGCAGATCGTTGTCGTCGTCATCCTCCTCCTCCTCTTTCTCCTCCGCAAACAAACTCTTCTTGTTTTTACTCGGATTCTTCAAAATTTCGTCTGCCGCCTCCAAATCACCCTCGTGCTTCGGAATTAGACCCAAACCCGCGCTGTACAGCCTTTTCTGGAGATTTCCTTGGTCGTGCATGAAGTGCTTGTACAGATGCTTCAGCGATTTAACCGAGCGCATTCCCCCGAGGGTGTTTCCGTCGACCACGTGCTCGTCCGTCAAATCAGCAACCAGCGTTGACTCGGTCAATTGGGAGGCGCCGGCAGATTTCGCGGTGGCTTGCGAATTGGTGGTTGGGGTCGCGTTGTCGTTGAACTGCGCTTCCTCCTCGGGCGTCAAGAACGCCTTGTCCGGGGGTAGAAATTCCGCACACCTCGCCCTCTCTTCCTCCCAAATTTCCCTTAGTGAAGGGATTGCACGCCAGTAAATCTTCTTGCTCTTGGACTGCGAGTTGACGTTCGACTGGTGAAGCTCGTCGACCTCCCGATTAATTATCTCCGTCACGTGCGTGTCGATCTCAATGTGCGATCGAAGGGACATGCGCTTCGTCCACGGGGGCTGCAGTTTGGCCATGCTTTCCGTTTCTTTGACTTCCGCCGCTTTGACTTCCTTGATTCCCAAAATTTGCGCCAGCTCGCTGGTTTGGTTTTGAGAGAGGGTTGAGTCGTCCTCGGCCTCGGCCTCGGACGTTGTAGTTGTAGTTGTAGTTACGGTCTCGAAGTCTAGGTCGAGGCCAGGATTGCCCTCGGCCGTCCACAGCAGCTCTGGCTGCGTGTTGGAACGGTTGAAAACACGGTCGTCTTCCTCCTTGGTCGCATCTTCCTTCTTCTTGGGGAGCGTCGGGCGAAAGACGCCCATCGCAACGTCCACAAAGTTGGCCCCGGAGATTCTCAGGTCCTTGAACACTTGAATGATGTAGGGGATGTGGCCCTCGTAAATATCGAAAGGATTGGGCAGGGAGGATTTGGGATTGGATGAACCGCCGA
>Ga0302114_10002046_pt1 | contig 13072 bp, 10 predicted proteins | sample AG5_Surface_MG_FD_203107 | JGI IMG/M metagenome (GOLD analysis project Ga0302114, IMG submission 203107) | Marine microbial communities from Western Arctic Ocean, Canada - AG5_Surface | ecosystem: Environmental > Aquatic > Marine > Oceanic | place: Canada: Western Arctic Ocean | collected...
CACAAACCCAACAACCCCCACAATCACCTGCCCCCACTTTGACGACTGTTCCGGTTGCGTGACATCCTCCTCCCTCCTTTCCGTCGAGAAGGTAAAGTCATCCCTTCGCTTCTTCCGCTCCCACTACCCCTCGTACACGGTGTCTATCCCCTCTCCGGTCACCGAATGGCGCACTTCCGCCAAGCTCGCAGTGCGTCCTTACTCGAAGTTCGACGGTGGGTGCGTGTTTGGCCTCTTTAAATCAAACACTCACGAAGTTTCCCCTATCCCCTCCTGCACGGTCCACCATCCTTCAATCAACAAGGCCATAAAACTCATCGAGCAGGCCACAATAAAGACAAAAACCTCTGCCTTCAAGGAGTCCTCCCACAGCGGCATGCTCCGCTACATAATGCTCCAGGTGGAGCGTCGAACGAACCTTACATCCTTGACTCTCGTGTGGAACGCGGAAACGTACAAGGACACACAGCCGCACCTTTCCCGGCTCGTAAAGGAGCTCAAGAAGCTTGATGGGGCGACCGGCGCCCCCAAAATCTTCCACTCGATCTGGGTCAACTACAATGGCAAGAAGGGAAATGCGATTTCCAGCAGAGGCGATGAATACTGGGAGCGGCTCGCTGGGCCGGAGTTCATTAGAGAGAACTTGTTCGACGACAACAGCGGCAGGAACGAGTCGCTCTTCTTCACCCCCAGCGTCTTTCGGCAGGGAAACTACGAGGGTTTTACGATTATTGCGAAGGAAGTTGCGAACTACATTAAGGAGAGCAAGCTGCAACGAATCACCGAGCTGTACGCCGGCGTCGGGCTTCTGGGGTTGACGGCTGCGGCATACAGGGAGGGGAAGGACATCGAATTTGTCCGCTGCTCGGACGAGAACCCAGCGAACCTCAAGTGCTTCCAGAAATCGAAAAAGACCCTCGGCGAAAGCGCAGCCATGGTGACTTACGTAAAGGCTAGCGCGAGCGACGCGGTTCTGGAGAATGACGAGCTCGACGGAGCGGATGCGTTGATTGTTGATCCACCGAGGAAGGGGCTGGACGAAGATCTGTTGAACTTTTTGGTTGACGAAGAGTGCGAGATCGAGACTCTGATTTACGTGAGTTGTGGATTCGATTCGTTGGCGTCGAACGTCGAGCGATTGTTGTTGGGAGGGTGGAAAGTAGAGAAGGCAAAGGGTTATCTGTTGTTTCCCGGTAGTAACCACATTGAGAACCTAGTGATAATGAAAAAAAAATGAGAAACTTGAGCTGCTTTTTGGCAAAAATCTAAACGTCTTCTACAATTTCTTCTCTGATAACATTTGCAATGAGCGTGTACTTTCTGGTCCTCTTGGTCACGCTTAGCTCCTCATGCTTCGTTTTATTCTTGTCGTTGTCGCTTTTGTCGGCTTCACCCCACAACTTTAAAAACGCCGTAACGAAAACCGCTACGAAGAGATTGAGAACGACACATACGACCAACTCGTAGAAGGAGATGAAAAATATCCAAACTGCTCCTCCCCCCCCCCCATCCACAATAGACTGAGCAAGTTGGTTCCAGTCATTGACCACGGCCATGTTGAAGAGCGTAACAAGCCCTTCACAATATGACTTGAAATTGTAAGTCGCCGTCGTTCCACCAAAATTACCCCCCCCAAACAGAATGACCCCCACGTAGGCGTACACATGAAAGCAGCAGGCAAGCAAGAGAAGAGGTCCGTGTGTTGCTGGCAATACACGACACGTTGTCTTAAAAATCCCGATCGGATAATTGAACATCAGCCAAATTTGTCTCCTCCTTCTCCTCCGCCTCCTCACTCTAACAGCGAGTGCTTGTGGTACCACTATCTTCCACTTTTCAAACGTTAAATAATCCTTGGTTCCAAGCGACTCGAAAATGATTTCCATTTTGTTTTGGCGGTAGTGGCTGCGAAGTGTTTTTATGGCAGCCTTCGCATTTTCTATCTTCACGTTTGAGAAAATGTCGCCGGGCATTTCACAAATCGCCATCCATGCCATCCTCAAGTTCTCGCCTCTGTTTGTAAGCGACTTTGCAAGCTGCCGTTTGGTTACTTTCGCGTAACTGTCGAAGACAATTGCCAGAACCAGAGCATGGAGGAAGAAAACGGTCAAGACGAGAAATCCAACGAAAAAGAATGCAACAAACTTGTTTTTTTTGTACGCTTCACTCCAGCTGCTCGGGTTGCTTACTGTGGTACTTAGGACGAAGAGATTAAAGAAAGAATTTCTCATCGTTCTGTACTGCTCGTCGGATGATCCGAACAGCTCAGTTGCGGCAACTGCGCAGAAGAGAATTACCACCAGCTCAAAAAATAGTAGCTTGAAGATTCGAGGAAGAATTGACAAGAATGTTCTGAACGTGTTGAATTCAGGTTCAAACACATGAAACCAAACGATTGGTTTGAGGATGCTGCTATACGCAATAATTGGGCTGTATCGAAGAAAGAATATCTCCGCGCAATTGACAGCTAACATAAGCAGCACGGCGTGGATTTTGATCTTTTGGTGGTGATGGCAAGTGAGCAGGAGGAGGTCGAGAGCAAATAGCAATATGGAGGCCAAGCTTGCAAGTTTGTGATTGTGTAATTCGAACCCCGAAGCGACTATAGAAACAACGAACGTGCAGAACATGGCGTGCCTCCAAAATCGCCGGTGTCGGAAGAGGTACACTTTAGATGAGAGGGGTGATTCTAAATTAGGAGGAGGAGTTGAGATCTCATAGGCAAGAAGGAGGGCTGCACAATCAGATTCGGTCGTTGTTGTTGCCGAAGAATTAGGTGGGAGGTTATCATGACTAATACTGCTGTAGGTCATCTTAATATTTAACAAGGATACAAAAAGTGTGAGTTCAAATTTTAAACTTTTTTAGTACTTTTCCCACACCACACAAACTCCATGCTACACCCGGAGGACTGCGGCGGCCCCTCCACAACTTACTCCGAAACTTTTAACCGCTCGCGCAACATGCCGTCTGATCCTTCTTTCTTGAACCACACCACCAAGGCAATTCTAACTGACCGAGGCCAGTACCTCAACTACCTTGAAGCCCAGCTCGACCGCGTAACGACTGCCATGATGGCCCACACAACTCTCGACACCCGCATGAATGAGGTGGATGGGAAGCTAACACAGTGCGACGAGCGAATATCCAACATGTCAAAAATTGCCCGGCTGTCCCAATCTTTCTCTGAGCGCTGGGGGGAGGACACGGCAGCCACGGTGAACCGCCTCACTGAGCGGCTCGCCAGATTAGAGGGGGTCCTAAACGGTTCAAACACTTCCTCGGACGAGACGAAATCTTTAATCACCGGAGTAACTGATCACATGTCAACCCTCGCAAAGATGCGCGAGGACGAAATGTCGCAAATAGAGTCGACGCTCAAGTCCCAGAAGGAGCTCAACGAGACATCCGAAACCAAGTTCTCGACCCTGAACAAGAAGCTGAAAACCATGGAGGAGCGGTTTGAATTGAAGGTCAAGCAGGTCGAAACCGTTTCCGACAAAAAAATAACCGCGCTCAAGCAGAACTACGACAAGAGAGTGGAAGAGCTGGAGAGGGTCAATGCCGAGAATTTATCGCGGCAAGACGCGGAGATCGCCAGACTGCGGCACGAGGCGAGTTTGACTGAAAATAGAATGTTGTCGGCGCTAGCCAAGCAGGCGAACGTATCACAAGAGCAAATAGCCTCAATCCAGAGTACAAGGCTGGAAGCTGGAAACATTAGCAGCAACAGCAACAGCAACAACAAGGTAGAAGACAGGAACTCGTGGTGGAACGACAACAACGACAACAACAACAACGACAACAACACCAACAACAACGACAGCAGCTCAAACTCTCACTCTCGCAACTTCAACAACAACACCCTCAACAACAACGTCGCGGACATGATGGACGACCTGGAGGAAGTGCTGAACAACCAGCGCGAACACAGAAAACTATTGAAAGACCACGCTGCCATTTTGCACAAGCACGATCGTGCAGGCGGCATTGTTGAGGAAAACATTGAAGTTCTCACCAAGGAGGTGAGTCTCACTCAGTCTCCGCTTGCCTTGATGAAGACGAGAATACTCGCGATGAATCCCGCGAAATTGCTGCAGACATAATGGCTACATCCACCACTGAACTGAACTGAACTAACCCAGGTGCGCTCGTGATTCATTAAAAATGCGCACAATCTCGCTTCGCTCGGCGCAGGTTTCCCTCATCGACACCACAGTGAACACCCTGGGAACCAAGTGGAACACAATGTCCGCCCAGCTCAGCAGCAACGTGACGGGCATTGTTGCCGAGTTGGAGCGAAGTTTGAAGGCTGATTTGGAAAAGGTCGGAGTTGCCGTGAGCGAGAATCGGAATACCATCGACAACAACGAAAACAACATTAGCAACATGAGCATCAACGTGGCTGACAGCAGCACAGTCATTGCCCAGGAGGTGAAAGACCAGCTGAAGGAGACAACCCGGCAGCTCCTCGAGCACCAGGAGTCAATGCTGCGGATGCAGCAGGAGCAGTTGAGCGAGCAGCTGAAGCACCAGTACAAGAAGCAAAAGAAAAATTCATCCTCTAACGACGAAAGTTTAATGATGCGGACGATGACCAGCTTGGTGAGGGAGCAAAATAGTTTCGGGGACGGGGGAGATTTGTCGAGGATACAGATTCAAAACGAAGGTGTTGTCGTGCCGCCTCCGAAACCGCCGCCACCACCTGCGGTAGACGACGAGCAAACTAAAATTGACAAGCGGCGGCGGAAGCTTGAGAGCGAACGACGGAGAGAAGTGCTTGAAATGAAACCGAAATACAAACAGGAGAGCGACGACGAGGAGGAAGAAGAGGAGGAGGATAGCGACGAAGAGATTTACCAGCAAGTTGTGGCCAGGAGGGGCAGGGATGGGAAGAGAATTCCAACTCCAAGTCGGAAGCTGCCAAAGGGAAGCAGCAAAATGTTCTCTGGGGAATCGAAAACGACAACGGCAGCATCGATATCAAGAGGACGGACTCAGGGGAAGGGGAAGGAGAAGGGGAAACTCAGGGGGGAAGGAGGAAAAAAAGGGTGGACACCGCCCGGGAAGAAGGACTTTAGTCCTGCTGGGCAATCGAGGCGATCGCCTAGTCCGTCAAAAATGAATTTGAACACGAACATAAATCTAGGGACCTTCATCGAAACCGGAGGGGCGACAGCGACTCTTGGGAGCAGCGAGACCGTGACAACGAGGTCCACAACAATGAAGCCATAAATATATTTTTTTCTTCTAATATCAATATTTATTAGAGTAAATATCCACCGGTTGGGTAGGAACTGTCCGACAGAATTCCGCAGATGCCCTTGACCTCCAAGACCTCAGGGTAGGGCAAGCATGCAGAGCCGTCAGCGGGGGTGTTGTCCATTCCACTGGTCTCCTCGCCATTCCTCAACAATTTTATGTAACCATCTTCTCCCCAGCTCGTTCCCCAAGAGTTGCGGACAAGCCAGAAGTCCACGCCGTTCTCATCGGTTCCGTAGCCCTCCGCGACCACAGCATGGTCGATATCGAAGCCACAGGCATCCACATCCGTATAAACGCCGGATTCGTACGAGGTCCATGCTGCAGAAACAGAGATCGCAACGCTACCAAGCTGCATCGCGCCCATGAGGCTGTCATAATCGTTGGTTGGCAAGCGAACGTAGCCTGTGATGTTTGCCACAGGGACAATCTTGCTGGAATCACACTCCGTGTCTTTTCCATCGTACGGATAGGAATTTTCGGTCGACAGGCCCTGTTGAGTGGCGTAATCGAAAGCAAGCCACTGCACCGAGCCCTCGCAGCCCCCCGTGCCGCCACAAGAGTCAGGGTTTGGCGCACACGAGACGAACTCCTGAGGACTCAGCGTGAGAAGCGTTCCAGTCTGAATCGCAACGTGGGTCTCCAGAACTTCAATTCCAGAAAAGGCCCAGCAGGACCCGCACCCTCCCTGGTTCTTCACGGGCGTAGTGACCCCCTTCTCCCTCCAGTCTATGGAAGCTGGGTAGTCCTCCCCCATGACCGTCATGAGCGCCTGGTGCTTCTTGTAATCCACCGCATTGTTTGATGCCGGTCCTCTCTCTCGCTTGGACCCCTTGAACATTCCAATCTCATCGGTCGTCATATCAGAAAACTTGTTGATGCCCTGTTTGTAGGTTGAGTCGCCCAAGTTGTGTTTCGTGACGCTCTCCATTGATTTGTCAAAGAGGTTTCTTCTCATATCCATCTCCTCCTTCCCAATATAGTATTTATCAAAGTCCGCAGCATACTGCTCAAATGAGTAATTACTCAATTGATGAAACTTTGGCTTCGCCCCCTTGGTAACAGCGAACACCGCAGAACTGGAGAGGAGGGACAGAAGGAACTTCATAGTGAATGTCTTTCTGGCAATGTATGGAAAGATTTTACTAGATTTATTGAGATTTATTTTATCCAATCAGAAGTGCAGAATTTAACCCTTTCACATCATGCATCTCTTTCTCTTTCCCCTCCTCCCCGCCTTGGCAGCAGCATTCAAAGTCTCATTTGCTACTAGCTTCACAATAGAGCTCCTGTTGCGGAATGACCAACGATCCTCAGCACGATGAAGACGTACACATCTGGAACTCGAAATCCCCTGGGTCATGTGCAGCGGCGGGGCTTTGGGAGGTACCAACCCCGTCCACGGCATCATCGCGGCGTGCAACGGGTATTATTGCGACGACTGGACGCTCCAACCCACCCACATATTTTTACAGTGGTTTCAGAGCTGGGGTGATGCCATCCCGCACCGCCCCGCCACTGACGTTTCGTTCTCAGTGGCGCGCTGGGTCCTCAAAGGTGGCAGCTTCAGAGAGCGAAGGAGTTGAAGCCGCAACATCAGCGGGGCTCTGCTACTACCTTTTCGTAAACAAGAAGCTGGCCGCCGAAGCGCAGTGCGGATCGCACGACACAAGTTTGTACACTCCTGGCTAAAGAAAGTACACACAACAACACAATTATAATCTTCGAAGAAGTGGGAGGGGACAATGTGGACGTGCAGGAAGTTAAAATTGTAGAAATGTCGATGCAATAATTGGCAAGATTCCCAAACAAACTTTTCCTTTCAATTTATATCCAAGCCCGCGCATATTTGCACGCCTGGAGGAACTCCCACTCCTTGGAACCTTCACTGGGGTGAAAATCGTACTCCCACCTGGCCGTTTCTGGCAAACTCATCAATATGCTCTCAATCCTTCCGCCCGTCTTGAGCCCAAAAACGGTGCCCCGATCGTAAACCAAATTGAACTCCACATACCTCCCCCTCCTGACCTGCTGCCACTTCTTCTCCTTCTCACTAAACTCCTTGTCCATGTTTTTCTTAATGATCGGCGCGTAACTCTCAACAACGCTGTTGACCGCCTCTTTCGAAAATTCGAAAATGTCGTCGGCCTTCCTGTCGTTCAAGTCGTCGAAGAAAATTCCGCCCAAGCCGCGAGTCTCGTTGCGGTGGGAAATTACGAAGTACCGGTCAGCCCACGATTTGAACTTGTCGTAGTACTCGGGCTGGTGGTTGTCACAAACCTTCTTAAATGTACCGTGGAAATGAGCCATATCCTCCTCATCAATGTAGTTCGGGGTGATGTCGGTTCCTCCACCAAACCACCACACACCGCCCTCGGTCTCAAAGTAACGGTAGTTGAAATGCATTGTGGGACAGTGAGGGTTCCGAGGGTGCATTACCGACGAAAGCCCGCACGCAAAAAACGGAACACGCTCCCCAGGAGCCATTCCCTTAGCACGGTCAACCCCACGCTCTGTCGCGGCCTCCAACGCCTCACGAGGCATCGAACCGTACACAACAGACAGATTGACGCCAGCCTTCTCGAACACGCGACCGTTCTGCAGAACGCGAGACACTCCCCCCCCACCATTGTCACGAGTCCAGGCATCTTCTTGGAATTTACCCTCACCATCAAGCTCTTCGATTGCAGAAGTGATTGATTGCTGCGCATCGCGGCACATACGCTCGAACTTAGACCTCATCTGCTTCGAAGCATCGTCATCTGTTGCCCGCACAAGACTGGCAGGAGCCTCAGCCACAGCAGAATGTGAATTCCACCCTATTTCCCCATCAGCCCCGCCTCGGAGTCGCGTTGGGGCGCATATGTAGGTGGGAGGCAAGAGACGGAATGCCGTTACCGACGAAAGGAAGCAAACCCCTAGAAATCGCATGATATTTTTATTAAAAAATGTGACCTTCAAGGTTAAATTTGAACACTATGGATCAACTTGCCTCATGTTTTGACCGAAACAAAGCTCCCCTCTGAGAAATGTTCCAGCCTCCAGAAACCCCCAACGGTGGGGGTGGCGACGGTGACGGTGGCACAGTTGAGGCAGGGGCTACGAGAGCAGCGATTCGCTCTGTTACTGGTGGAATGTCCAAGTCTGTGAGGGCATCATCGAAAGCTGTTACTGGTGGAATGTCCAAGTCTGTGAGGGCATCATCGAAAGCTGCCACCAAGGTATCAATCAAAACCGTTGCCAAACTCACCGACCGAGCTTCACAAGCACTAGATGTACACGCCTCCTCTGAAGAATCAAACCTCACCAAGCAGAAGCTGAGCAGTGATTTCAACAAAGGAGGCCTTCAGAAAGTTCTGAAAAGGTTTGCAACTGCCGGCTTCACTTTCCTCAAGAACGGATTGGCTGGGACTGTCCTTTTTGAGATCTACGATCAACCGAACTTAGTCGACTCAAGAGATCTAAAATACCACTTCCTCCTCGGTGGTTTAGCCGGGGCTGGGTATAAGACATGTCTGAGCGGGTTTACCATTTTGGAGCAGCGTTCCCTCAACATTCTTTCTCCTCGTCCGCTTGCTCGCTCACTCAGCTACCACATCGTAGGACACTCTCTACTGTTCGGCACGTATGAGACCGTAAAGAGGTGCCTGGTCGGCGAGACCGAAGAAATTGCTCACTCCCACACATCTGATCTCGCCTTTATTGGAGTTGCGGGGGGATTTGCGGGCGTTCTCCATTCGTCATTTAGCCACTACGGCGAGTCCCTAGAAACTGTTGGCGTTAAACTGGCGCAGCAGTTGCGCACGGTCCCACCAATCAGGTCCATAGGACTGTCCTTTGTAGGCTCCTGCCTGGGATTTGTAGCGTTTGAGTATGGAAAATTTGGAGATTAGACCTCGATTAGATTAGATTTGGATTAGTAAAATAGGTGAGTACTGCATTAACAACCACACACACACACACACACAAAATAAGATCGATGACGAAAAGAAACACCGGGTAACGCCGATTTCATATTCTCCTCTGATGAATAACATGAGCTTTTTAACCCCGAGGTCTTATAAAAAATGACGATCCCATTTCCAGAACCTCGTGAGGAGGACTTAGCTAACACACACACTTCGTAAAACTTCAGATAGATTCGATTCTTATCTTAAAAATCTCTGTTATACAAATCTAAACCTAGAATTGCTGCTCTCGGCTTTCCGCTGGTGCTCGGCTGATAGACACAGCTCCCTCACTACACTCGATTCACAATAGACACAACTTCGCTCACTCGCGTCTACTACCCAACATACTCAAAATCCAAAACTCCAGTCCTTCCTTGGAATTTGGGCGGCCTCCCCTCGGGCGGGGACGGCTTCGCCTCCTTGTAAAACGCCCCATCGAACTTGTCCTTGTTTTTCTTGTTCGCCCAGTTTCGCATCTCCTGCGGGGTCAGATTAAAGCGATTCATTCCGTTGATTGTTGCCTTCCCCTCCTCCCCGATGTGCTCGTGATTGTGATTGCTGTCCATTCCAGCTCCAGCTACAACCGCCGACCCACTCGTGAACAGGTAGTTGTTGTTCTTACACGCGTCCTTCACTATTTGCTTTTGGTACAGCACCTGCGTGGGTCCGCTCTCGAAGGAGCTCGCCTGACTATGCCTATTGCTGTACATGAGCAAGTCAGCGGGGGTATCATCCTCACAATTTTCTTTGTGCTCGTTGCACCCCTTGATCGTCCTGAGGAAGTCCAAGCAATCGTAGTTGTTGTTCCGGCTCGCCTTATGAACTGGAGTTTCCCCGACGTTATCTACGCAATTTACCACGTCGCATTTGCACCGATCCAAAAACCGAATTGACTCGAAGCTTCCAAATTGCGCGGCTATATGAGCCGGAGTAATTTTTGTTTTGGAACGTACTTGCAAACAGTCTGAAGTGTAAGGCAATTCCTGACAAAGATAGAGCGTCTTAAGAACCTCGATTTGATTGCACTGAGCGGCAAGGTGGGCCGGCGTGAATCCGCTCTTGTCCTGCAAAAGGGCGTTGGCCCCAAGATCGAAAAGCTGCTTCACAACTTTCGCGTGGCCAGAGTTAGCCGCATAATGTATTGGGGACCAACCCTTGTTGCTCGTCATGTTTAGATCAGCACCGTCCAGGTACAGTTCGTGGATCGCATCCCCCGCTCCATGGTGAGCTGCGCAGCAAAGCGCAGTTTCTCGCCTGTCATTGAGACGATTTACGTCCACATTTTTTGTGTCTATGAAGAACTTGACACCGTCAACATTATTCTGGGCTGCGGACTTGTGCAGGGTGTGGAACTGAGACGAGAAAATACGCTCTTCCCCTCTGATAAACTGGCTGTCCAAATTGACATTTAGTGGAATTATGTTAGTTTAGTTTAGTTTAGTTTGAGTTTAGTTTAGTGCCCCGCTCCACTCCACTCCGCTCCATTCCACTCCACTCCGCTCGCTCACTCACCACTCGTAAACTTGTTGAACTCGATCTTTAGTTAGGAAGCGGTGTTTGGTAATGTCTTTTGATTCTTTGAAAAGAAGGTCGTCAAGGGCCTTGTTGAGGGCCGCTAGGTCCCCCTTCGTGCTGCTTTCCATTAAGTTTTTTTGCACTTCCAACTTTTAAAACTTTTACTTTAGTCTCCCTGAGCTCTCTCTCAACCGACAGACCTTTTCCTAGTTCTGTAGGTGGTGAGGGTGCTCTCCAAGTTTCAGTCGTGTAAGCCTGTGCCTGGGTCTAACCAAGTGCGAGCTCGTCTGAATGAAGCTTAGGAGAAGTACTCAAAGCTGTTTGTTTTCGTATAGATGAACCTTGTAAGACTATATCTTACTTATGCACTGCTAATTTATACGGTAATCAGAGTACTGTAGGCCCTTAACTGTAATAGCCGTAAGGTCGGCTCTATAAATCTCTCTTACTACTTATTACGAGGATAAAGTTTAAACAATAATGGCATATGCTATGTTACATCTAGCATACATTTTTCACTTTCACTTTTCAACTTTTGCCTCTTCACACAAATAATTAAACAAGTTGACTTGGGACATACTATTACAATGGCGTTACGAGATCCATTGCTTAAATCATAATCATCAAAACCCCCAAACCCCCCCATTATGGTCTCCGCTGTTGATCTCTATTCTGAAATAGGAAAACTGAAGGAAGAGGTTTCTGCCCTCCAGAAGCAAGCGGTCAAAGTGAAACCTCTGGAGATTGAGCTAAAGAAAATGACACAGGAGATGCAGTACTTCAAGGTTGAGTGCGAAAAGGAGAAGGCGCAGAAAACAAAAGCGGAAGGCCTGCTAAACAAGGAAAGAGAAATGAAGACCAAGATGAAGTCAACTCTTGACGACATTAAAAAAAAGATGGTGGCGATGGAGAAGAAGGAGGCTAGGCTGGCGCTAGACGCCAAGTTTGACCAGAAGGCGCGGGAGGGGCAGGTGAAGCGTGCGCGCATTTTAGAGCACAACTTGACTGAGGTCACGCACGACAACTTTCTGCAGACAAAGCTGAGGAAGGAAGCTGAGAATCGAGCGTCGTATATGGATGTGAACTTGCAGAGGGAGAGGTCGTTGAGGTTACAGGACATACACAGCAAGGTGAGTGTGAGCAAGGTAAAAGGAGTATTTATTGTTGGTAGTTTTTGAGGTGTGGAATCCAGTTAAGATTGCGTCGGGGGAGACCCCCGAAACCCCCCTTATCCGCTGCACTCGGCTTTCCGCTGTGCTCGGCTGAAAACTCCATCGGAAAGAGTCTCCGACCAGGAATTGCTTTTTCGCAGCTTCACTCGCTGCGCTCGCTCGCTCGCTCGCTCGCACGCTCGCTGCAGCATGCTAACTCATTTCTCACTTTTTACAGAACAAAATCTTAATAGCCAAAAGAGAGAGCGAGAAAAACGAGAAGATTGCCGAGTTCCAACGGTTCAAGGAAGTCGCCAACGCCCAAACCCTCGACTCTCGCATCTTCGGCCTAGAAGCCGCCGTCAAGTCCCAAACGAAGATAATCAGCGCAAACGACCTGGAGCTCAACGCCTCCCTCCAAGAGATTGAGGCGACGCGGCTCGACAACCAGCGACTTCGGAACGAGCTCAGCGGGAAGGACGCCGATATCCTACACCACGCGGAGGTGCGGGCCAGCCTCGAGAACGAGTGCCACAGGTTGCAGGTGAGCGCGATCAAATCAATTCATTATTTCAAAAAAAATTAATTTTACAATTCACAGACCGAGCTCATGGTCAGCGCCACCACCGCTAGCGAGCGCAGCCGACCCCTATCCACGGCAAGCAGCGGAAAGGGCACGAGCAGTCTGAGCCACGAGAGGGCCATGTACGGTCGGACTCGGCCGGAGACGACGTCCGAGGCTCGGATAAGGAGGAGGGCAGCGAACTTGGAGAAGAGTAGGAACAAGGACTTCTCCCTCAGCAGGGTTTTCACCACCACGGATGGCAGGATTGGGACCACGGGGAACAGGATCAGGTCGAGTAGTGAGAATGCGAACGTGACGTTGGACGAGGCGTTTATAATTCCGATTCACGCCAAGCACATTGACGAGAATTCGAGGGCGAGAACGGCCACCGCCGAGATGACGGGGGCGCAGGGGGTTTACAGCAGCGGAGGAGAAGGGTTCTCGCCGCCGAAGCCGGGGACGGCAAGCGTGAGGTTCGGCCAGGACAAGGTGTTCAAGAAAGAGGATAGTATCAGTATGTTTTCCAATTCTCTCAACTCGGACAATGGAGGTGGGAGGAAGCTGCCCAGCGCGATGAGGAAAAAACGGTCGGGGGGGGGGGGGGAGAGTCCGGAGGTGATGATGGGCAT
>Ga0302114_10002047_pt1 | contig 13066 bp, 3 predicted proteins | sample AG5_Surface_MG_FD_203107 | JGI IMG/M metagenome (GOLD analysis project Ga0302114, IMG submission 203107) | Marine microbial communities from Western Arctic Ocean, Canada - AG5_Surface | ecosystem: Environmental > Aquatic > Marine > Oceanic | place: Canada: Western Arctic Ocean | collected...
CTCCTCTGGCTCACCCGACTTTGGCATGGCCTCCCACAAGGCTCTTTTCCATGAGACGCGCATGATGCTTGGCATGAACAAGGAAGCTCCGTACGGACCGCAGAACGAGGTGGCATTTGGTGCCAAGCGTGCTGACTTAGCCACTAAGAACCCTCTGTGGCCTGGTTCATCTGAGGGCACACCGACGTTGGAAATCAGCGAGTCGGACGGCAGCGTCAGAATCAACGCGAGCAGCAAGGCGCTGGGTCTTCCGGAGCAGAACCTGGTTCGGGCAAACTGGGCTTTCCGCGTTTCACTCTTGCATGACGCTGAGGACTCCCAGGTTGGTCCGTTTGCACCAGCTCATCCGCAGTACGTCCCACAGAAGGCGACGATGCACCTGATGTTTGGGCGCTACGCGGTTCTTGAGGCCTTTCGTTTCCTGCTGACGGGCGAGTACAACCATCCCTGGGCCGTGGTGTACCGCTACCTGGCCAAATGCGTCCAGTCCTTTTCCTCTGACAATCCCATCGCCGGCCGCTCTCTGAGTCTCAACAGTGCACAGATTTCGGAGGTGGGCGCTCTCACTGGTTTCCAGCAGACGATCGCAGCTGGGGTGTACGCGGAGTCCAACGTGAACTCATTGTGGCTTTCGGTGTCAGTGCTGGCTCATGACGCTGATGTGGGAAAAGCGACTGCGTACGCTGCCAAGCGTGGAACGTACCCGAAGGGCGGCACCTGTGCGTTGTGCCGCAGCCCGGACCATGACGTGCACACTCACCCCAAGGGTATGCCCATCACAGTGGACTGCAGCGCTATCATGTCGGACGGCCAAATCTGTGGGCTCAAGCATGCCCGTATGGGGCCGCTCCGTTCTGGGTGCCGCGCCGTTCCGGGTGGCGGCTCAGCCTCTAAGGCGTAGCGCCTAGCTTCGCTGTGTGTGGGTGCAGGCTCGGGGCTTCGCCCTACGCCGCACACAGCGACATTTCCGTCTGCGGCTGCGTCAACCTGGCGCCGCCACCCGCGGCTCTCTCAGCAGCACTCCAGTGCTGGTTTGAGGGCCGCACGCACTGTCAGCAGTGCAAAACGCCATCGTCCAATTTGTCTTGCGACGACGGCGCGCCGAGACGCCGAGCTCTCTGCGGCTCTTGCACTTCGCCGTTTCCAGCGGCGAGCACGGGCCACTCGGAACTGTGTTTCTCGACGCTCGCGAGCTGTGGCGGCTCGCGAGCCACACTACGCCCGCCCCACCGCGGGGGCGGGCCGTGCGTCTCCCACCGCGGGGACGGCGCACTGGCTCCGTAGGCGGCTGCGTGCCACTACCGAGCCTGACCAGCAGATCGAGCGGAGACTGACGTCGTCTCCGCGGTCAGAGCCAATGACCTCGCCGTCGCTGCCGCTGCCTCCCGCGCCGCCGACCGCGACGTCATCAGCTCCACCGCGAACGCCGCCGCCGCTGCTGGATTGGGACTCCCGGGTGCGTCTCCCTATCGAGGGAGGTACGTGCGCGGAGGAGGAGCCGCTATCTCCTCTCCCTCCTGTCCGTGTACAGGTCGCCTCACATTGTGAGGCTCGAGGGCCTCGTCCCTCAACCGTTCTCCGCGGCCCTCAGCAACGGAGCACTCATATCGTCGCTTCTGCCGCGGAGGCGACGCTGGGCTTTGGGCAAGAGCGAGACTTGCAGAAGCCTGTGGCAGTCGGCTTGTCAGGCTCGGGGCTGAGCGTCGTTAAATCGGATCAATCGCGCTGGTCGGATTTTGACGCCGTTTCATCTCCGGGCACCAGCTGTGTTGCGTCTGTCAGCGGAGCGACGCTGGACGCTGGGCAAGAGCGAGACTTGCCAAAGTCTGTGGCAGCCAGCCTGTTAGGCTCGGGGCTGGGCGGCGTTCAGTCGGCTCAATCGCGCTGGTCGGATTTTGACGCCGTTTCATCTCCGGGCGCCAGCTGTGTTGCGTCCGCCAGTGGAGAGACGCTGGGCGCTGGGCAAGAGCGAGACTTGCCAAAGTCTGTGGCAGTCAGCTTGTGGGGCTCGGGGCTGGGCGGCTCTAAATCGCAGTTACCGCGCTGGTCGGATTTCAGCGCTGCTTCTCAGGATGTCACCTCACCGGTTGCTGGGGGCGTGCCGCCTCACACGAGCTGGACGCAAGTGCCGGCTGTGCGTGCGAAGGTTCTTCGAGTGCTGGACGAGATGGACGAATACTACCGTCGGCATCGGTCACCAGGCGATCGCTGGATTCCTTCTACCCCGCTCGGGGCGGCGGACTGCGCGGAAGAGCTGAAGCAGTACTTGATGCTGCATCGCCCGCACGGGGCGGGCGATTGGCATCGTGTGCTTTCGGCGGTTCCCGAATTGTGGCGACGCGTGAGGATGGAGAAGCTACGCCATCACGGACTCCGTCAGCACTACCTCGTCATCTACTCACTCGACATGCTTCATCGGCATCTCGTTCTTCACGTGCCCGTGGGCGAGTTCGATTTGCGGCACGCCGAGCGGCAGGCGACCTACCGCGACGATCGTCACGGTCGATTTGCACCGGGGCTCCGCGTCGACGACTCGCTGCTGGAATTTTTGAAGCCAGACGAACGGGAGTTTGGCGAACTGTATCGCGATGGTGGCTACCCATTCACCTTTACCGACGTGCCGGCCGCATCGCGCACGCCCAACTACTACTCGTATGACGTGGAGTTCGCGGAGCGAAGCGTGCGGGACCTCACGCGCCAAGTCGAGCGTGGTTACGTTGAAGGGCCGCTCCTGTACACGCCCCGCATTGTGAACCCTCAAGGCGGTGTCTACAACGAGGCCAAGGACAAGTACAGGCCGGTGCTGGACGCCACAGCCTCCAGGCTGAACGAGTCGATCGTTCCTCTCGAGTGTGATTTCGTGTCACTGGCCGATGTGGTCAAGCCGCACACCGAGGACTGTTGGATGAGCGGGCTGGACTTGAAGGACGCCTTCTACATGTGGCCCCGCTCGCAGCATCACTGTGACCTCCTGGGGCTCCACGGGCCGCCGGGCCTGCCAGAATACTACCGCTATCGTTTCTCAGCCATGGGCGTTTCCGACTCACCGGCTATTCAGTCTAAGTGGGCGCTTATTTTGCAACGGATGCTGAATGACGAGGCGATCAGTCCGGTCGCGCGTCAGCAGCGCGACGCCGCTCCCGAGCGCCTCGAAGCGGCGTCTGCGGCCGTGGCTGGATTCTACGTGGACGATTCGCACCACGTGCACAGTGCAGCCTACACGTGGGCTGAGGCCAACGACCAGTTCGAACAGGCGGTGGCTTTTCTCCGACGTCATGGAGTCGAGGACTCAGAGGCGAAACGTGAGGCGCCCAAACGGGTCAAGGACTTCGTGGGCTTCGAGGTGGACACGACCACGATGACTGTGCGTGTACAGCCGAAGCGCAGGGAGCTCTACCGCCAAACCGTGGTCGAGTTTGCTGCCGCGCACGTGAACACGGCCCCCAGAGTCGCCCTTGCCGCGCTCTTGGGCAAGCTCCAGTTCTGCGCGCCGGTCGTGCGACAACTTCCTGTGCTGCTGGCGCCACTGTACCGCGCGTGCTGCGACCTCAGCCTCGTTGACGCAAACGAGAAAAACGCCTGGGGACGGCGGGTGGTAGTGCCTATGTCCGCTGAGGCCGCCGACGCGCTGGCAAGGATCGCGGTGTTACTCAGCGACGAGGCCGCCTGTGAGCGACGCATCTACAGCGAGCCCACGCTCCCATTGCGCTATTCCGGTTTCTGGACGGGAGAGACCCCGGACGATATTCACAGCTTGCTGGCCACGTCGTTCACTGCCACGGGCATCCCTGTGTACACGGGCGACGCCTCTGGGGATGGAGGTGGAGCCCACCACCTTCACCACCGGATGGCCTGGAAGTACGCCGACGCACAGTGCGCCCCAAACGAGTCCTCCAATTTTCGTGAGCTGGATACCGCTGTTCGGCCCATCGAGGGGCCTTGGGCGGAGGCTTGGGCGGGCGGGCGCGTGCTCAATCTGTCAGACAACTCCACCACGGTGGCCGTCATCAATCGCCGCGGGTCAATGGTGCCCAAGCTGGCGTCTATGAGCGAGCGGCTCCAGGCCCGGTGCGCTTCGTTGGACATTGACCTGGCGTCGCGGCACGTCCCTGGCGTGCTCAACACGCTTGCGGACGGCCTGTCTCGAGTGCAGCGCCCCTTGGATCGGGGCGACTACCAATTTTCTCCGTCGGAGTTCCACCGCATCGACGCTCTGCTGGGACACCTCTATGGAGAGGGTAGCAGTGCACCCTTTCACACGCTGGACGGGTGCTGCGATGTCGCTGGCAACAACAGGCTCACAGAGCACTTTTGTTCACCGCTAGAGAGCGTCCTTCAGCGACCGCTAAGGGGGGAGCGCCTGTGGGCTAACCCGGACTTCGAGGCGGGATTCCTGGGGTCAGTGCTGCGGCATTTCATTGCCGAATATCGCGCAGCGCCCTCCATCACCGCCGGCACGTTCGTGGTTCCTGTTTGGCTTCACTGCTCGTGGTGGCGGCACCTCAAAGGAGCACGTGTGGTGGCTGTGTACCGAGCTGGCTCTAGGCTCTTCACTTCACCGGACTGGAGAGCGCTGCGGCGGACGGATGGCACATACGGCTATGCAACCACTCGCGTCGATAGGGGTCCCACACGCTGGGACGTTCTCGTGGCTCACTTCCCAATGGCGGGGTGCCGCAGGATCGGCGGGGGAGGCGGCACGCCGCCGCGCGACCGAGCTGCTGCAGCTCGTTTGGCGCGCCCACCGATGCTCTGCCTGCACGGCGACGCCGCCTTTGACGCTGGGTTGCTGCACTCGGTGCAACCGAGTGCTTTGCGCTAGCTGCGCGGGCGCGCACGGTGAGCAGCTCTGCGAGCTGCTCATCTGCCTGGACTGCCGCGTCGCAGGCGCCGCCTCCGGGGGCGGCACGGCGTCGCAGACGAGGCATTATATGGACTTGGTGGTCGCGATGAGGGACCTCGGTCGCCGCGAGTCTACGCAGTACACCCACGGTCGAGGCGTGCAGGACTACCGCAGATTCTGCGCGCTGCGGGGCGTGGTGGGCTTTCCAGCAACGATCTTCGACCTTGAGGCTTACGTGGTGCACTCCATCCACGTTCGAAGGCCTCGACTGGACACGTCCACGATCCGTACACACCTCACTGGCCTCTCAACTTGGCACGAGCTGGCACGAGCAGCGCTGGGCTTGCCACTGCTCAACCCGCGGAAGACGGCGGCGGCGCGCAGCTTCCTCTCCATCGCCGACAAAAATTTCAAGCTGGAGTCTAAGGCGATGGAGGGCCTCTCGTATGAGGAGTGGCGCGGCGTGCTGGATCGAGGCTTCACGGACACGAGAAGCGGGCGCCAACGAAAGCTGTTTTTTGTGCTGTGCACGGTGGGCCCTCTCCGCCCCGCCGCGGCGGCGCACCTGGTGGTCGTGTACGAGCTGCGCGCCGGCGGTGGCGTCAGCTACGGCGACGACTCGCAGATCGAAGTGGTGGGAGGGAGCCCGGACTGGGCTGCTCGTCACCTGCTCATACACCTAGGGAAGGGGAATGCGCGTGCCGACAAGAACGTGGATGCGATGCACACTAGGAGCATCCCCGTGCCGCACAAGATGCTCGGCTGCCGCCCCGTGGACCTCTTCGAGGACTACCTGCGCGAGGAGAAGCCGCCGTCAGGCGGCTACCTGCTGTCCGCCCCACTCGGCGCCGTGGGGTTCCGCACGACGGCTTACACACTGGCGTGCAAGTCAGTGAAGGACGCGTACCTACGCGCCCATCCTGCGGCGCCGCCGGCGAGGCTGACCCACGTGGGAGGGAGCAGCCCACGCAAATCATTTTCTCAGTGGATGTGGGACGAAGGCGTGGACCGCCGCAAGATCTCCGATATGGGTGGCTGGCGCATCAAACGGGAGGGCGTGGACTACTATTTCAGCACCAGTCGCGGGCAGATGCTGCAATACAAGCACACCCTCCACGCGCAGAGGGCGGCGCGCCTCACCAAGGAGGCGTGAGCTCCCTCAACTGCATCATCATCATCATCATCATCAACTCCATCAAGATCAGTACCCGGGCATGGCCCGGGGCACCTTCAAGTACTGGCGCCGACAGGCGCCACTCGCCGTATACGGCGACATCAACATCTTCACGCGGCTTCAGCCGCGGCGTGCGCTACACGCACCATCAGCTACAGGTGGGGGTGGCGAGACACAAGGGGCTGCTGTTTGCAGCCCCGAGTGCAGCGGGCCTTCGGCCACGTTACGTCCATATCAGATTCTAGACCTCAGACCTGGAACTGCCAAGCTGATAGAGCGCTGTAGCGACGGTGGCGAAGACCAAGGAGCTGAAGAAGCGTTATGGGGCAATAGAGAATCGCTTTTCGTCAGTTTTGGAAGCCGTCTCCCGTGCGAGCGGCTCTCCTTTCAGCGCGCATCGCTGAGCTCCGACGTTGCCGTCGCTATGTCTACTGCTGCTCTGAAAGCGGCTCAGGACCGACTGGTCGCGGGTCTCAACACGGCGCTGGCCGAGGCCCACGATGCTGATCAATTTTTGGCGGCGGAGTCCGCGGGCGCCATCGATTTGGATCATTCGAAGCGCAAGGTGCTCGCGATGATGGTTGTGATGTACGCGAATGCTGCCGGTGACGTGAAGGTGCTCGGGCCTCTCCTTGCATCTGAATTGGGCCTCTCAGCTTTACAGGCATTGGAGAACGTACAGGAGCGGGGATGCCCCGATGGCTGCCGTGTTCTCGACATGAATGCGACGCTTTGCACACGTCCGCGCACCCGTTGCTCGCAGCTCGCCACGGCAGTCGGGACTTGCAATGCGCATTCAGTGGACACGCCCTTCGTCGCTGGGGTGACCGAGATCTTGAACAAGCGTAACGGCGTGCAGGCAGACACTCACACGTTCAAGGGACAGTGTGCTCTTTGCGTGAGCTCCTTTGAATCTGGACCGTCGCTTCGTTGCCTCTTCTGTGGCATATGGGCCCACGCCGACTGTGTGCAGAAGGGCGTGAGCGTACCGGTCGCTGATCTGGCAGCCGTGTGCATCCACTGCCTGTCTATGGGCTACATCGCAGTGGATGCCTGCTTCACTGCATTCCTAGGCATGGATCTCGACACATCTGTGTTGGTGCTGCCTGTCCCTGTGCCTAGCGAGGTGCCTGAGGAGCACGCAGATGTGCTGACGCTTCGGACGGACGTGATTGCGCACGTTCGCCGTGGCCGCACTCGTTTCATTATGGGTGGACCCAGCACGCCAGCAGTGACCCCTCTGGTGACATCCCCTGCGCTTTCTCTGCACAGCGACGATTCGGTGCGGCTGCGTGGAGAGAGGCTGGACCTGGAGAACACACTCCCAGCGCCTCGTAGTCATTTGGCCGCGACAGCTGCTGCTGTGATCGCTGGTGGTGTGGGCGCTACTGTTCGCAGTGTTCCGCCTGTTCGACGTCGGCAGAGCGTGGGTGTTCGCGCTCAGCCGCCGACGCTGCCTTCTCTGCCGGCTGACATGGTTGGTGGAAACGGTGACGGAGACGTGGCTCTGGTGGCGGCCGAGGCAGTTGCTGTGGCGGTTCGCGAGCAGGTTATGCCCCTGTTTGAGCAGCTGCGGCAGTTGGTGGACCTGGTGGACCGGACGCCACCACCCGCGATAGTGCCTGCTACTTCTGGTGCGTCTCCCTCCCATGAGGCCATTTGCATGCAGTCCGGTCAGCTTTGGTCTGAGGCAATGTTCCAGTTCCCAATGCGCTCCTCTGGCTCACCCGACTTTGGCATGGCCTCCCACAAGGCTCTTTTCCATGAGACGCGCGTGATGCTTGGCATGAACAAGGAAGCTCCGTACGGACCGCAGAACGAGGTGGCATTTGGTGCCAAGCGTGCTGACTTAGCCACTAAGAACCCTCTGTGGCCTGGTTCATCTGAGGGCACACCGACGTTGGAAATCAGCGAGTCGGACGGCAGCGTCAGAATCAACGCGAGCAGCAAGGCGCTGGGTCTTCCGGAGCAGAACCTGGTTCGGGCAAACTGGGCTTTCCGCGTTTCACTCTTGCATGACGCTGAGGACTCCCAGGTTGGTCCGTTTGCACCAGCTCATCCGCAGTACGTCCCACAGAAGGCGACGATGCACCTGATGTTTGGGCGCTACGCGGTTCTTGAGGCCTTTCGTTTCCTGCTGACGGGCGAGTACAACCATCCCTGGGCCGTGGTGTACCGCTACCTGGCCAAATGCGTCCAGTCCTTTTCCTCTGACAATCCCATCGCCGGCCGCTCTCTGAGTCTCAACAGTGCACAGATTTCGGAGGTGGGCGCTCTCACTGGTTTCCAGCAGACGATCGCAGCTGGGGTGTACGCGGAGTCCAACGTGAACTCATTGTGGCTTTCGGTGTCAGTGCTGGCTCATGACGCTGATGTGGGAAAAGCGACTGCGTACGCTGCCAAGCGTGGAACGTACCCGAAGGGCGGCACCTGTGCGTTGTGCCGCAGCCCGGACCATGACGTGCACACTCACCCCAAGGGTATGCCCATCACAGTGGACTGCAGCGCTATCATGTCGGACGGCCAAATCTGTGGGCTCAAGCATGCCCGTATGGGGCCGCTCCGTTCTGGGTGCCGCGCCGTTCCGGGTGGCGGCTCAGCCTCTAAGGCGTAGCGCCTAGCTTCGCTGTGTGTGGGTGCAGGCTCGGGGCTTCGCCCTACGCCGCACACAGCGACATTTCCGTCTGCGGCTGCGTCAACCTGGCGCCGCCACCCGCGGCTCTCTCAGCAGCACTCCAGTGCTGGTTTGAGGGCCGCACGCACTGTCAGCAGTGCAAAACGCCATCGTCCAATTTGTCTTGCGACGACGGCGCGCCGAGACGCCGAGCTCTCTGCGGCTCTTGCACTTCGCCGTTTCCAGCGGCGAGCACGGGCCACTCGGAACTGTGTTTCTCGACGCTCGCGAGCTGTGGCGGCTCGCGAGCCACACTACGCCCGCCCCACCGCGGGGGCGGGCCGTGCGTCTCCCACCGCGGGGACGGCGCACTGGCTCCGTAGGCGGCTGCGTGCCACTACCGAGCCTGACCAGCAGATCGAGCGGAGACTGACGTCGTCTCCGCGGTCAGAGCCAATGACCTCGCCGTCGCTGCCGCTGCCTCCCGCGCCGCCGACCGCGACGTCATCAGCTCCACCGCGAACGCCGCCGCCGCTGCTGGATTGGGACTCCCGGGTGCGTCTCCCTATCGAGGGAGGTACGTGCGCGGAGGAGGAGCCGCTATCTCCTCTCCCTCCTGTCCGTGTACAGGTCGCCTCACATTGTGAGGCTCGAGGGCCTCGTCCCTCAACCGTTCTCCGCGGCCCTCAGCAACGGAGCACTCATATCGTCGCTTCTGCCGCGGAGGCGACGCTGGGCTTTGGGCAAGAGCGAGACTTGCAGAAGCCTGTGGCAGTCGGCTTGTCAGGCTCGGGGCTGAGCGTCGTTAAATCGGATCAATCGCGCTGGTCGGATTTTGACGCCGTTTCATCTCCGGGCACCAGCTGTGTTGCGTCTGTCAGCGGAGCGACGCTGGACGCTGGGCAAGAGCGAGACTTGCCAAAGTCTGTGGCAGCCAGCCTGTTAGGCTCGGGGCTGGGCGGCGTTCAGTCGGCTCAATCGCGCTGGTCGGATTTTGACGCCGTTTCATCTCCGGGCGCCAGCTGTGTTGCGTCCGCCAGTGGAGAGACGCTGGGCGCTGGGCAAGAGCGAGACTTGCCAAAGTCTGTGGCAGTCAGCTTGTGGGGCTCGGGGCTGGGCGGCTCTAAATCGCAGTTACCGCGCTGGTCGGATTTCAGCGCTGCTTCTCAGGATGTCACCTCACCGGTTGCTGGGGGCGTGCCGCCTCACACGAGCTGGACGCAAGTGCCGGCTGTGCGTGCGAAGGTTCTTCGAGTGCTGGACGAGATGGACGAATACTACCGTCGGCATCGGTCACCAGGCGATCGCTGGATTCCTTCTACCCCGCTCGGGGCGGCGGACTGCGCGGAAGAGCTGAAGCAGTACTTGATGCTGCATCGCCCGCACGGGGCGGGCGATTGGCATCGTGTGCTTTCGGCGGTTCCCGAATTGTGGCGACGCGTGAGGATGGAGAAGCTACGCCATCACGGACTCCGTCAGCACTACCTCGTCATCTACTCACTCGACATGCTTCATCGGCATCTCGTTCTTCACGTGCCCGTGGGCGAGTTCGATTTGCGGCACGCCGAGCGGCAGGCGACCTACCGCGACGATCGTCACGGTCGATTTGCACCGGGGCTCCGCGTCGACGACTCGCTGCTGGAATTTTTGAAGCCAGACGAACGGGAGTTTGGCGAACTGTATCGCGATGGTGGCTACCCATTCACCTTTACCGACGTGCCGGCCGCATCGCGCACGCCCAACTACTACTCGTATGACGTGGAGTTCGCGGAGCGAAGCGTGCGGGACCTCACGCGCCAAGTCGAGCGTGGTTACGTTGAAGGGCCGCTCCTGTACACGCCCCGCATTGTGAACCCTCAAGGCGGTGTCTACAACGAGGCCAAGGACAAGTACAGGCCGGTGCTGGACGCCACAGCCTCCAGGCTGAACGAGTCGATCGTTCCTCTCGAGTGTGATTTCGTGTCACTGGCCGATGTGGTCAAGCCGCACACCGAGGACTGTTGGATGAGCGGGCTGGACTTGAAGGACGCCTTCTACATGTGGCCCCGCTCGCAGCATCACTGTGACCTCCTGGGGCTCCACGGGCCGCCGGGCCTGCCAGAATACTACCGCTATCGTTTCTCAGCCATGGGCGTTTCCGACTCACCGGCTATTCAGTCTAAGTGGGCGCTTATTTTGCAACGGATGCTGAATGACGAGGCGATCAGTCCGGTCGCGCGTCAGCAGCGCGACGCCGCTCCCGAGCGCCTCGAAGCGGCGTCTGCGGCCGTGGCTGGATTCTACGTGGACGATTCGCACCACGTGCACAGTGCAGCCTACACGTGGGCTGAGGCCAACGACCAGTTCGAACAGGCGGTGGCTTTTCTCCGACGTCATGGAGTCGAGGACTCAGAGGCGAAACGTGAGGCGCCCAAACGGGTCAAGGACTTCGTGGGCTTCGAGGTGGACACGACCACGATGACTGTGCGTGTACAGCCGAAGCGCAGGGAGCTCTACCGCCAAACCGTGGTCGAGTTTGCTGCCGCGCACGTGAACACGGCCCCCAGAGTCGCCCTTGCCGCGCTCTTGGGCAAGCTCCAGTTCTGCGCGCCGGTCGTGCGACAACTTCCTGTGCTGCTGGCGCCACTGTACCGCGCGTGCTGCGACCTCAGCCTCGTTGACGCAAACGAGAAAAACGCCTGGGGACGGCGGGTGGTAGTGCCTATGTCCGCTGAGGCCGCCGACGCGCTGGCAAGGATCGCGGTGTTACTCAGCGACGAGGCCGCCTGTGAGCGACGCATCTACAGCGAGCCCACGCTCCCATTGCGCTATTCCGGTTTCTGGACGGGAGAGACCCCGGACGATATTCACAGCTTGCTGGCCACGTCGTTCACTGCCACGGGCATCCCTGTGTACACGGGCGACGCCTCTGGGGATGGAGGTGGAGCCCACCACCTTCACCACCGGATGGCCTGGAAGTACGCCGACGCACAGTGCGCCCCAAACGAGTCCTCCAATTTTCGTGAGCTGGATACCGCTGTTCGGCCCATCGAGGGGCCTTGGGCGGAGGCTTGGGCGGGCGGGCGCGTGCTCAATCTGTCAGACAACTCCACCACGGTGGCCGTCATCAATCGCCGCGGGTCAATGGTGCCCAAGCTGGCGTCTATGAGCGAGCGGCTCCAGGCCCGGTGCGCTTCGTTGGACATTGACCTGGCGTCGCGGCACGTCCCTGGCGTGCTCAACACGCTTGCGGACGGCCTGTCTCGAGTGCAGCGCCCCTTGGATCGGGGCGACTACCAATTTTCTCCGTCGGAGTTCCACCGCATCGACGCTCTGCTGGGACACCTCTATGGAGAGGGTAGCAGTGCACCCTTTCACACGCTGGACGGGTGCTGCGATGTCGCTGGCAACAACAGGCTCACAGAGCACTTTTGTTCACCGCTAGAGAGCGTCCTTCAGCGACCGCTAAGGGGGGAGCGCCTGTGGGCTAACCCGGACTTCGAGGCGGGATTCCTGGGGTCAGTGCTGCGGCATTTCATTGCCGAATATCGCGCAGCGCCCTCCATCACCGCCGGCACGTTCGTGGTTCCTGTTTGGCTTCACTGCTCGTGGTGGCGGCACCTCAAAGGAGCACGTGTGGTGGCTGTGTACCGAGCTGGCTCTAGGCTCTTCACTTCACCGGACTGGAGAGCGCTGCGGCGGACGGATGGCACATACGGCTATGCAACCACTCGCGTCGATAGGGGTCCCACACGCTGGGACGTTCTCGTGGCTCACTTCCCAATGGCGGGGTGCCGCAGGATCGGCGGGGGAGGCGGCACGCCGCCGCGCGACCGAGCTGCTGCAGCTCGTTTGGCGCGCCCACCGATGCTCTGCCTGCACGGCGACGCCGCCTTTGACGCTGGGTTGCTGCACTCGGTGCAACCGAGTGCTTTGCGCTAGCTGCGCGGGCGCGCACGGTGAGCAGCTCTGCGAGCTGCTCATCTGCCTGGACTGCCGCGTCGCAGGCGCCGCCTCCGGGGGCGGCACGGCGTCGCAGACGAGGCATTATATGGACTTGGTGGTCGCGATGAGGGACCTCGGTCGCCGCGAGTCTACGCAGTACACCCACGGTCGAGGCGTGCAGGACTACCGCAGATTCTGCGCGCTGCGGGGCGTGGTGGGCTTTCCAGCAACGATCTTCGACCTTGAGGCTTACGTGGTGCACTCCATCCACGTTCGAAGGCCTCGACTGGACACGTCCACGATCCGTACACACCTCACTGGCCTCTCAACTTGGCACGAGCTGGCACGAGCAGCGCTGGGCTTGCCACTGCTCAACCCGCGGAAGACGGCGGCGGCGCGCAGCTTCCTCTCCATCGCCGACAAAAATTTCAAGCTGGAGTCTAAGGCGATGGAGTGCCTCTCGTATGAGGAGTGGCGCGGCGTGCTGGATCGAGGCTTCACGGACACGAGA
>Ga0302114_10002048_pt1 | contig 13064 bp, 10 predicted proteins | sample AG5_Surface_MG_FD_203107 | JGI IMG/M metagenome (GOLD analysis project Ga0302114, IMG submission 203107) | Marine microbial communities from Western Arctic Ocean, Canada - AG5_Surface | ecosystem: Environmental > Aquatic > Marine > Oceanic | place: Canada: Western Arctic Ocean | collected...
ATATTCAATATCATTAAAAGTTATTTTGATTTCACTGAAATATACATCATTTGAACTATCAATATAAATTTTAGCTTTAATTATGTCATATATTTTCGGGATTAAGAACGTTTTTGTTTTTGTTTCATTATTACCAATACCTGTATATAAAACTTGATTAGACAAAATATCTTCATTATTTGGTGTTAAGATAGATGCATATAATGTCCCATTTGTATCTGCTCCCGAATCTGAAGATGTTGTTGTTGATACAATAAGTGTATATTGTACAGATTGTATTAATAATGTAGTTATTTCATTTTCAAGCAAACCATAATCCAACCATGTTTTGAAATAAGCCATTGATCCTTTAAATAGATTATTGTTTGATAAATCACAGCCTAAATAGTTGTATGTAAATGTGGTGTCTATGTCAAATTGATTTACAGCTATTGTGGAAGATAAAACATTATTTATATATAATTTCAAATAATTATTGTGAATAACTCCTACAATATGGACATATTCTGTTATTAATGTGGCGTTATCATATGATACATTATATAATGTATTATTATTTATTAATGAAAATGTTATTGAATCGCCATATATAAGTTCTAATTTGTTTGAATTGTCATTACCTAATGTCATAATGTTAGAATCTATTCGTGATTCTTTTTTAGGTGTACCATAAACTCTTACATGACCTGAATAAATTCCATTATCCCCATTAAACAAAGCTCCAATAGCGAGAATACTTCCATCCGATGATAATGCGCATGAAAAACCACTTTGATCTTCTGCTGTTTCACCTATTATATCTGTTCCAATTTTATTCCACGATGCGTCACTATATTTAAAAACTTGGACTCTTCCAATATTTGAATCAGAAGTTGTGTCATATGATGGAGAACCAATAGAAATAATAGTACCATCTGTTGATAATGACATAAAATCCCCTTCCCCATTACCACCACTCGAAAAATTAAAATCTGCTCCAAGCTGATTCCATGTTCCATTTATATAATTAAATACTCTTACTTTTTGCAAGTTTATATAATAGATTGAAATAATTGTACCATCTCCATTCAAAGCAATATTATTACCTTGGTTATCATCAACTCCTGTACTAATATCAGCACCAAGCTGATTCCACGATGAATTGCTATACTCGTATACTTGTACGGGTAACATTTTATACTGAGGCTCAGAATAAACGTCATTCCTTGAACATATTGCAAGAATTGTTCCATCTAAGTTTAATCTTAGTCGAAAACCAAACGAATCCTTAGGATTTGCGGTTTGAAGATCGCTACCTAACTGTACCCATCCAATAGGAGCAGTTGTTGTGTTTGATACATCTCTTTGGTATATACGGACATACGCATACTGTGTGGCCTGATCTTTACCTTCAGCTGTAGCAGACATCGCTATAATAGAACCATCTGAATTCAAATCCACATCATATCCTAATTCATCCTTTTGATTATCTCCTGTAAAATCGCCCCCTAATTGAACCCAACCAATCGGAGCAGTTGTTGTATTTGTTACATCTCTTTGGTAAACACGCACTAGTCCTCGATTCTGATCATATTTGGAACTACTAACCGCAACAATAGAACCATCTGAACTTAGAGAAACCGCCCTGCCAAACCAAATATCTTGATATGGTCCGTCAATATCACCTCCCAACTGTACCCATCCAATAGGAGCAGTTGTTGTATTATTAACATCACGTTCATATATACGAACATGACCTGCACCATTATCTGGATTAATATTAAAAGTGGCATCGTTAAAAAGAGCACTAATCGCAATAATATTTCCATCTGATGATAAAGATACTTTGTATCCTGAAAAGTCTTTAATATATTCGCCATCAATATCATCACCTATTTGACTCCAATTACCATTAGTATCATTAACAAGAATCGTTTCCATATTATTCTTCACATAAGTTTCAAAACAGAACCCATTTCCAATTGTATTATCACCACCTATATTAATAGTATTGGCACCTAAATTGATATAGTTAGTTGAACCATCAAAATCAATTCCATTTATTTGTAAATTATTATTACTAAAATTCACAAGTGAAGCGTCTACATTGCTAATGGTATCGGTGTTGTTGAGACTAGTGTTTCTGAAATCCCAATAATGATTTAATTCAGTATTCGCATTTTCTTCGGGTTCAGGTTCAGGCTCTGGCATTGGCTCAGGCTCTGGTTCAAATGTAGTACTTACTCCATTGTTATATATTACTATTGCATTAAATGCGAATTGTATATTACTTATACGAGCTTCATTTATATTTTCAGTATATGTATCTAATGTTAGAGTGTTTGGATTTATCATAATTAATTCTACATATGATATGTTTGGTATAGTACCAATTACATTATTTGATTTTATTAATTTAACATGAGTATCTTCATTAAGAATAATAGAACCGTTATTTTCTAATGAGAGTATATTATTAATATTATCATAATTCATTGTAACACCATTAATTGTATTCAATGTATTCAAGCTTAGATTACTTTCAAAATATATTTTCAACATACTGTCAACACCAGTTACTCCATCTCTTGTATTATAATTAAATTTATCTATCAAATCATCTATACTTGGTAATCTTATATTAATTTCATTAGAATCATTGATTACTTCTATTGGTTTGTTATTAAAAATCTTGATATTATGTGAATAATAAACATTGTCCAATAATATATCTGAAGTATTTGTTGTATATAATAATACATCATCATATGTAGTATCTTTCAATTGTAATTCAATATGACTAATATATGATAATACAGAATTAGATACCAAGTTTGTAATGTTGAGAATGTTGTATATTTTATTTGTATCTACATCTAATATTATAGAATTAAAATTTTCCAGTGATAATTTATTTTGTGTAGAATCATATGTGAGTTGAACACCATTTATGATTGGCAATGGAGTAATTAAAATATTCTCAATGTTTTCACTGAAATATATTTTAAAGAAGCCATTAATACCATTTACATTATTAATTATATCATACTTCAAGTCATTTGAAAGATTATCAATTCCAGGTAGAACGATGTCAATATTATTTCCGGTTCTATAAACACGTATATCTGAATCTATTGGATATTTTAATGGCTCAGGCTCAGGCTCCGGTTCAGGCTCCATTTCAGGCTCAGGCTCAGGCTCCGGTTCAGGCTCCGGTTCAGGCTCAGGCTCAGGCTCCGGTTCTGGTACTGGTTCAGGCTCAGGCACAGGCTCCGGTTCCGGTTCAGGCTCAGGTTCAGGTTCAGGCTCAGGTTCAGGCTCAGGTTCAGGCTCAGGTTCAGGCTCAGGTTCAGGCTCAGGTTCAGGCTCAGGTTCAGGTTCAGGTTCAGGCTCAGGTTCAGGTTCCGGTTCAGGCTCAGGTTCAGGTTCAACCTCAGGTTCCGGTTCAGGCTCTGGTTCAGGTTCAACCTCAGGCTCGGGTTCAGGTTCAGGCTCAGGTTCAGGTTCAGGTTCAGGTTCCGGTTCAGGCTCAGGTTCAGGTTCAGGCTCAGGCTCCGGTTCAGGCTCAGGCTCAGGTTCCGGTTCAGGCTCTGGTTCAGGCTCCGGTTCAGGCTCAGGCTCAGGCTCAGGTTCAGGTTCAGGCTCAGGTTCAGGTTCAGGCTCAGGTTCAGGCTCCGGCTCAGGCTCCGGTTCAGGCTCAGGCTCCGGTTCAGGCTCCGGTTCAGGCTCCGGTTCAGGCTCCGGTTCAGGCTCCGGTTCAGGCTCCGGTTCAGGCTCTGGTTCAGGCTCAGGTTCAGGCTCAGGTTCAGGCTCAGGTTCGGGCTCAGGCTCAGGTTCAGGCTCCGGTTCAGGTTCGGGCTCTGGTTCAGGCTCCGGTTCAGGTTCGGGCTCTGGTTCAGGCTCCGGTTCAGGCTCCGGTTCCGGTTCAGGTTCAGGTTCAGGCTCAGGCTCAGGCTCAGGTTCGGGCTCAGGTTCAGGCTCGGGTTCAGGCTCAGGTTCGGGTTCAGGCTCAGGTTCGGGTTCAGGCTCAGGCTCCGGTTCGGGCTCAGGTTCCGGTTCAGGCTCAGGCTCCGGTTCAGGTACAGGTTCAGGCTCAGGTACAGGTTCTGGTTCTGGTTCAGGCTCCGGCTCCGGCTCCGGTTCAGGCATCGGTTCGGGTTCGGGTTCGGGTTCTGGTTCGGGTTCAAAAAGAATTTGTTGTTCTAATAAACCATAATCTTCATTATTGATGTTTGCGAGAGATATTATAATACTATCGTTACTTATTGGATATTCCCATAAATTTCTATCATTTATAATTATATATGATCCTGACCAATTGTAAAGTGGTGTTGATGTTTGTTCTGGATATTTAATAAAACTTGAGTTAATATTACCATATGTACTACTGTAGTTAGGAGACGTAAAACTACCATTTACAACATAATTAAACCCATTGTACATTAAACTTATATTTGCTATGGCGTTACTTTTACCATTATCATATATATTATCAAATGTTAGTTTAAAATCATTATTATTTGTAAGTTCTTCAGTTGAGTTAATAGGATATGAATATAATCTCCATGTACTTCCCGGAGTTATAGTATCTAATGTTGTTGTGATATTGTTAATTGTATATTTTACTGCTGTTGTATTTGGACCATATGGTTCGGGTCGTTTTACCATATAAAAGCTTAATTCATATGTATACGGTTCAGGTTCCGGTTCAGGTTCAGGTTCAGGTTCATTAGATACAACTTTAACAACCATTTTTTCATAATTATCATCTCTTGAAATGTTTTCTCTAATTTCCACAGGAGAATTATTTAATACAACATCTAATATATTTGATGATAAATCATTTATAGAGTCATTCATTTTATTTATAATTTCAGTATTTTCTGGTGTTACAGGATTACTAATAGTTCTAGTTGTTACTGTTATAATTAATAATTCGTTATGAATCTCAACAGTTATAAATTGAGGTGAAATTTCTAAATAAGAAGAATATTGAGTTCTTACAGATGATTTCATATTGTCTATTTGTGAAGAGGTTAGTTGATTAATATTAATACCATCATATTTTACTTCAATAGAAATTTCGGTAATACTTCCATCGTCATATATTTCAGGCTCAGGCTCAGGTGGATTTGCCTCAGTTGTTGGTAATGTACTACCAGGAATTTCATGTCGTATAAGTATTTCACTAATACTAATAAATTCATTAATATCATCATTATTATTAGTGTCTATTAAATAGTTTTTTTGTTCATCTATATCATTAGATCCATCAAATATAATTGAACTAAATGGATCTTCGCTACTTAAATCAAAGTCGTCTTGTGTTGGTAATCTAAAGATAATATTTCTACCATCTTTCATAGCTTTAATTCGTGTTAATAAAATCTTAGCAATAGATGCTGTTTCTGGATTTGTGAAATAATCAATCTGGGCGTCTTGGAAATCTTCCCTATTTGTGAAAAACCTTAATCCTAATATTATCCCACTACCGTTTAATGAACTTACTAAATTTACAATATTACTATTAAATTGAATAGTTTTCAAGAATATACTTTCGCTTAACTGGTCTTCGTTAAACTCAGAGTTCATTATATAAAACGATTACATTAATAATTTAAATTTTAAATTATTAATTAATTAGCAACAATTTCAAATAAGTTAGGTAAATGATTAAATTCATTTTCATTGAAACCAGTTGTGTGTGCGTTATCAGATGAATAAAGTATTGTATCATCTGTATTCACATTGTTATTCGCTTTATATCCTAATCCTGTATCAATTCTCAAAATATCTGGTAAATCACCATCTAATAAATCACTTGTGATAATATCATATATAGTATCATTTTTCAAAATAACATTATCAATATTAGAAAGTTCTAAACTATAATAGTTTGTATTATCATAACTACCTGTATGATATTTAAGTTGATTTCCTTCAAAAGATGGTAACGTTATTCCATTTTTAAAAACAATAGGTCCATCAAAATAAATGGTAATAAATGATGAAATACCGATGTCACCGTTTGTATCAGTAAAATAAGATAAATTACTATCTATGGATTCAATATTTTCTGTTGGTGGCAATGTAATACGCAATTGACGTGGTTGTTTTGCTAATAAAATGAAATTATTATCTGGTATTAAATTACCTGGAAATGGATAGGTATTTATATCATTTGTACTATTCATCCATGTAACCAAATCCCAAAATTCCGCGTTCCTACCAAATGAAGTAAAATTATTTCTTTGTGTGGTTAATTTATTATAATTAACATTTCGGCTTAAATTATATGAAGGATTAAAAAATATAAAATTATTTATTTTATCAATAAATAATGAAAAATTATTACCAGGAAAGGGATATGTATTTATATCTATTGTACTATTCATCCATGTAACCAAATCCCAAAATTCCGCGTTCCTACCAAATGAAGTAAAATTATTTCTTTGCGTAGTTAATTTATTATAATTTACATTTCTACTGATATGATATTTATTACTAAAATAAATAAATTTGTCTGTCATATATTAAATATACAGATAATTATATAAAATTATATGTACGCTAATATGTAGTCAATTCTAAAAGACCATTACTTGTCTTCAAGGTCGATACCGTTTTCGCTTTTGAAGAGTCGGGGATTGGTGATATAAAAATCTCAAAACCACAGTCATCAACAGGTTCAGCAAAACTAATTATATTATTATTTACATTATTAATACTGAACAGAGGAGTCCACTTATTTTTATAATCATGAAGTTTTGATATGGTATCTGAAAATGTAGTTTGAATTTGTGTAACTTCACCATCATAAGTAGCAGATGGTCCGGTATCGGGTTTTTCATTTGTTATATTAGTTTGATCTCCTGATAGAAAAATGTAATATTGATTTATATAAATATCATTAAATGATAAAATAGTTACCTCATCATCAGCTTTTTGACCATCAAAATTCGGAAAAGTGCTTAATTGTTCAGGAGGTTTATAATACATTGACAATACATTATCAATCAATCGTAATGAAATAGGTTTTGTTGGAATAAATGGTTCAGGTTCAGGCTCAGGTTCAGGCTCAGGTTCAGGCATTGGTTCTGGCTCAGGCTCAGGTTCAGGCATGGGCTCAGGTTCAGGCATGGGTTCAGGTTCAGGCATAGGTTCAGGCATAGGTTCAGGCTCAGGAATAGGTTCAGGCTCAGGAATTGGTTCAGGCTCAGGTTCAGGTTGTGGTTCTTGAACGAAAATACTTTCATTAATACCATCTGACGCACGCAAATCTTCCAAATAAACAGATGGTACAATATTAAAGTCTTTGCTATTTATAAACACATTCACTACATCTTGTTCCATTTGAATGAACCTCTGTGAAAAGTTTTCTAAAACCTCTCTCGTATCAGATAACCTTGTTTTAGAAATAACGAATGATAAATGAATCTCAATAGAACCCTCAATAAGTTCAATTGTAAGTTTATCTTCTGTTAAACCAAATGTATTTAAACTTGGGTCATTTATAAATAATTGAGTGAAATCATAAATAAGATAATCTCCTACTGTAACAAGTTCGCCAGATATCCCTTCTTGTGACTCAACGTCTAAATCACTAAAACTGAGTTCGTCATGATTCACAACATACACGAGACTCAATATGGTGTCAGGGATAATAACTTCCTCATCTACTACAGTATTATTACGCATAAAATCTAATGTTTTTGGATAACCGCGAACATTATATGAAATATTACTACGAACAGTTAATGGAACAGGAGGCAAACCTGCCTTCTTATTACCACCACCTTGATTCCCTGGTGACATTAATTTTGTTTCTCGTACTCTTTTAGACATAACAGGTATATATACATAACATTTATATATTTTATAATTGAAAGAAGCTAAAAGAATGTTTTACATTTTCAAATAAAAAGTAAAACAATAATATTATATTGTTGGTGTATAACCTTTATTTCTAACCCGCTGCAATGCTTGATTCTGTGTTTGTGTATTATTAGAACTGACATATGAGAAAGGAACCTGGGCGGCATTTAATGACCCAGCACCCACAGATTCATTCCGACGACGTCTCATTACATCAGAAGCATCGCTATTTTTCATCCCATAAAATTTCTTATTAGGATGTATATTTTTATTATTATCTTGTGTTTCTCTGTAAATATTCCGTCCCATAACAAAAGAGCTTTCATTAGAACTAGTTAAATCTTTTAAAGGCGAAGCCTTTAATGCTTCACTAACAGCATTATTGATGATTCTTATTTTGTACATTATATATAAAGGAAAATATTTTATATAAAATTTTGTTCTAAACTATTCAATTTTGATAGCCATTTTTCTATCATGGAATTTTTTCTTAATTTCTTGCGAAAGAGATACTACATGATGTCGTTCAAAGTCTTCTGGACTGTTATAAAAATATACGACAGCCTCATTGCCCTTGCTAATAGCAGGCATACTCACTTTGAAATAAAAGTCTTCGTCGCTTGATCCAACACGATCATTACTGCGTATGCCAGTATATGGACATCTAATGAATGAACCCGGCATAGATCTCGTAGAATATGATTCAATTTTAATTATCATACCTTTTTTATTAATATTATACTTATGATAATGTGGATTCTTTGTGTCATGTTTCATACGTTTCCTCTTCTTATTTGAATCTAATGATGTTACAGAACATTTGTCATCATCATGTTGCGCATTAAATGATACGGAATCATCATCGCGATTTAACTCATTCAAATTAAAGTTATCAATAATTTCTTGATTTGTCATGGAATCAATTGTTTCAGATTGCTCGGGTGTTGTCATTTTATTTAAAGTGATCTAACTCTACACAAATATGCTTTTGTATATACTATATACATACAAAATCTTTATATGGTTTTATTAATATTTATATCAGCATACAAACGTTGTTTATAGTGGGGTTTTATTATGTATATAGTGTATATAGTGTATATATATGTTTGAGTATTTAATGCAATATTCTAAAAAAATAGTATTATTTTTAATAACCATTTCAATAGCACTATTATTAAGTTTTACCTCTTACTGCTTAACTACTTCATTATTTGACGAAAGTTATATAAAAAAGAAAAAGAAAAATTCTTTAAGTCAAATAGACAATAGTATTTTATTTTGGTTTTTAGGATTATCTTTATTTGTATTCGTGATGCCATAATATTTATACATTTTCTGAAGAAGCGAGAGGTTCTTTTGATGCCATGTGAAATTTTTTCATTATGCCTAGACTTTTAACATCATCAAATCTACTTTTAAAATTGATGTCATTTGTAACTTCTGTAATTTGTACTATATTTCCAGATCTATCTTCATAATAAATATATGGTCTATCGGATGATTTTTCTTCACTTCTTTTTTTCAAAACTCCAAACTGTTTTTCTGAATACCAACCATACATGTCCATGATATAAATAGTATTGATATGTTTTTATGTTTTTTATATTAACATATATCTGTATAATTAGTTAATAAAATAGTATATTAAAAAAATCAATATATATATAGTATTTAATATGGCAAGTATTCCTGAAAATTTTAATCAGACAATCCTTGATTTCATTGTTGATATTGAAACAACTTTTCCTGAACAAACACATATTTTGGAAAAATGGAAAAATATGACATCCGATGTTCAACAAACATTATATGAATATATATCAAAAGTATATCCAGAGCGTTTTTTTGATATTTTGTATCAAAATACTGAAATGTTCCAAAATGACGAGATAAACACTAAGTTTTTACCAGAATTAGATTTCAAAGTATTATATAATGATGAAACCGTAAGTGATAATACAAGGCAAGTATTATGGAAATATTTGCAGTTGATTTTGTTCCTTGTTGTAGGAAATATCAAGGATAAATCCATGTTTGGAGAAAGTGCCAATATTTTTGATGGTATTGAAGAAGATGAATTGGGTAACAAATTAAAAGAAACCATGGATGATTTGGGTGGATTTTTCAAGAATATGGGTTTAAACATGGACCAAACTCAGGAAGAAGAAGAAAAAAGCACTCCTGAGTGCGATGCCAGTTCTGGATTACCCAATATAGAAAATCTCCAAGATCATTTAAAATCCTTATTTGATGGTAAAATAGGAAAATTAGCAAAAGATTTAGCCGAAGAAATTTCCACTGATTTTAGCAGTGTTCTTGGCGATTTCGGAGAAATAGATGAAAATAATCCTCCATCAACAAACGATATTTTGAAGAAACTAATGAAAAATCCTAAGAAAATTATGGATTTGGTAAAGACGGTTGGTAGTAAAATTAAGTCAAAGATGGATGATGGAGAGATAAACAAAGAAGACCTCATGGGCGAGGCATCAGAGATATTATCCAAAATGAAGGAAATGGGTGGAACAGATGAGATGAATGAAATATTAAAAAAATTCGCCGGGTCAATGGGAAAAAACATGAAGATTGATAAAAATGCGCTCAATAGAATGTCAAAAACCGAAGCAATGAAAGAACGTATGCGACAAAAATTGGAAAAGAAGCAACAAGAATACAATATTACGGAAGAAGAAGGAAAGAAGAAGTTCTCATTAGTAGATGAAGAAAAACAAGAACGTTCTACCAAAACACAAGCACAAATAGATGAAGAATTGATAGCATCATTTGTGGAGCCCCCAGTTGTTACTAAAAAGAGTAAAAAGTCAAAAAAAAAGAAATAAAGGAAATAAAATATTAATTAAAATATAAAACCTTTTTTAACTATATATGAATATTTTTAGATATATTAACTTGTATGTATTTCTAATAACATTTGCGTTAGGTATTTTCGCCGTATACATATTTTCCGATCCCAATAAACATGTTATGGTATACCCAACCCATGAAAATGCTCACTTATTGCAATATAAAGACCAGGCGAATAATTGTTTTTCAATAGAAGAAACAGAAGTGCCTTGTCCGAGACAGAACGAAATATCTACAGTACCACCTCAAGTATCAAAAGCCTGATTTATATATTATAAATATTAATGTTTTTATAATATATATGAATTTTAAGAGATTATTAAACACACAATTAGGAGTATTTTTTATTTCTCTTATAATGGGTTTAGGTTTAGCCAGTCTTTTTAGACGTGTTTGTAATGATCGTAATTGTATTATTTTCAATGGTCCAATTATATCCGAATTTGAGGATAAAACCTATAAGCAAGATGGAAAATGTTATAAGTATTCATTAACACAAGGAAAGTGTGACAACAATAAACAAATATTGCCTATGGAATCTCTACCAGAAAATATGAGAACTTTGAATAATTTCGTTTAGAAATATACATATAATATGAATATTTATATTATATGACCGACATTACACGTATTTCAGATTTACCTGAAAATATTAAGATGCAAACAACAGAACAGTCCACTTCTTATTCGCATATGAATGTGCACGCAAACCCATACGGTAATTCTCAGCCAGGGGGAGGTCCTATGATGGACGACAATCGTGATATGCAACCACAATTTATTCCTAATCAGCAGCAACAAAATATGATGATACCAGAGCAACCGCATACTTTACCATCTCGCGATATTCCTATGGATACTACACAGTTTTCAAACGATAGAGCAGTCACGCCTAACTACATGCCAAAAGTAGAATCTAATGATTTCGTTGGAAATTATGAACAAGATTTTAAAAGATATGAGAACTATGAAAGAAAAAAACATCAAGAATCCATTGTTGATTCATTTTTATCTGAATTCCAATTAACACTCATGATTTGTAGTTTATTTTTCTTTTTTCAATTGCCTGTCATTCATACCTTCATTGTGAAATATTTCTCATTTTTAAATATATGTTATGATGATGGTAATGTGAATTTCAATGGGATGTGTGTAAAGACCTTGTTGTTCGGTTCTTGTTTTTATTTTTTCCAGAAATTTACGGATTATTTAATAATTATATAAAAAATTGAAATATTCACTCCGCTTTTATGAGAACTTCATAAACTCGTCAATGATGAAATTCTTCCTATTTAACATTCCAGTATTCAATTTTGCTGCCCCAGAATTCAAACAAAATGTTGTGACATTGTACACACCATTTGAATTATATCACACTCATGATAGGTATCACAATAGATCCAATGTGAAATATATGTCTTTATATGACCCACAGCATAGTCAGAAATAAACAGTTGATAATTATATTGGTATAATTATCAAAAAAACTATAAAAATATTCCACTATTTAATTTTATACCAGTGAAGATTTAAAATGGAACGCCGGAGGCGTTCTGGATTTTAATTCATTACTGATATCTGACCCTTAAACGATTGAAAATGTCCCATTTTAAATCTTCAAGGGTTTAAAAAAGATTTATTAATGCTTTCGCAGATTTCTTCTTCTTTGATGACTTCTTTTTGGTGGATTTCTTTTTGGTTTTATTATTTTTATTTCCTTGAAATTTACCATCACTGTAAACATATTTCAAAAACCATGTATCGTATTCAACAGTGCCACGTTTATCTTTTAACTCCTTGAATTTATTCAATTTTTTAGAACGGATTTCTTCCATAGTTGGTTGATGTCCATAACAATCAATGCTGAATCGTTTTAATAGACCTTTTTGTTCTAAACGATTATTTTTTTCCATATTAAATAAGAAATTCGCCATACATAAAATTCTGTCACGTGGGTAATAAGGCTTATCCGAATAATAAAACGCCAAATAAAAGTTCAACATGGTATCAATAGTGGCGATTCTTATTTCATTATCCTTTATTTTAATCTTGTTGTAACTATGACAAGCAACTGGCTCATATATAAAAGCCATCGTTTCTTTACCAATTCTGATTTCCACATGTAAGGGTATGATCTCATCAATCGCTTCATGTAGAATAGTTTTTGCTTTACTGAATCCCATAGTATGCAATTGTTCCACAATAATTAACCCCAATTTTTCCGGGTCGTCATAAATAACATCAAAATCAGGTATTTTTTTAACAATATGGTTCTCTTTGTTAGGACTATATCTAGAAAATAATCTTGTTGCGTATCCACCTAAAAATACTACTTGTTCATC
>Ga0302114_10002051_pt1 | contig 13049 bp, 16 predicted proteins | sample AG5_Surface_MG_FD_203107 | JGI IMG/M metagenome (GOLD analysis project Ga0302114, IMG submission 203107) | Marine microbial communities from Western Arctic Ocean, Canada - AG5_Surface | ecosystem: Environmental > Aquatic > Marine > Oceanic | place: Canada: Western Arctic Ocean | collected...
TATTTTTTCAAGCCGTAGTTGCTCTTATGAGTTTAAATCGGTGGAGTGTGATGAGATCAAAATGTCCTCAGAAGAATAAGAAGGTTTTGGGTGAAAAAAATATTGCAGGCGAAATTAAATTTGTTCTGTTCAAAACGTAATATATAGCTATATAGCAACCGAAGCAAATAATTCACCCCCTGCTCACCAGGACAGTCCTACAACTTGAAAATTACAAAAATAAAAACACAGCTCCACAGAGCATATCTAAGATTATGGTGGAAGCCTCTCTTCTTCCCCAAGCCAAACCAGCCGCCCCGAACGCCCCAAACCGACCAACTAGAAATGTCATACTCAATATCTTCCTCTCAGCTATTTCCGTCACAGCCGTCACGGCTTGCTTCCTAATTTCGCTTGACCAAGTTCTTGAAAATGGTCCTGAGTCGATACGAAGGAGGATGGAAGATGTACCCGCACCTTCCGACGATGCAGCGGGCGACGACGGGGGAGGATACTCAACGATCGAAGTGCAAACGCTCCTGATGCTTGTGTTTGCCTTCTCCTTTGGAGTGCCAATTGTCAGACTGATCTATTACAAGTACGTGAGTAGAGCCATTGAGAGCGCCAGGGAAGCGGCCGCCAACGCTCGAAAACGCGCCACGGAGCGCGTGAGCGATGCTGGGCGAAGAGTTACGTCGAACAGAGTCTCCGGGCGGTTTAAATAGAAAATCTAGATTTCATTAGTAGATGGTTTTTCATTGACTATATCTCATCTTGCTCTTCTTCCCCCCCCTCTTATTCTTATTGCAGCACTTTAGTACAATGTACAGGATCCCAACGACGGCCAAAATTGCAACGACAAACCACAACCCGTCGGCCGCGAGCTTCTCCCGCTTCAGCAGGTCAACGTGGTTTTTTTGCTTCTCGTGAAAGTCAGCAAAGTGGAAGTTGCCAAATTGAACCCCGTACCGATCCTTAAGCGCGCCGTAAACCTCGCCCTCGCTCCAATGCGCCGGATCAAAATCACCGCCCGTCCAGCAAGTCGGGCAAATCAAAAGGCTGGGCCAGATCTTTGTTTTGGCAACCGCCTCATTCGCCTCACTACAACAGACCCCTCCATCCCGCTCAACGCCCTCCTTGTACAGCCTAACGTTGACATCGTTGTGCGCTTCCCAAACGAAGATGGCGAACGCCCTGCGAAAGAGTTTAGTTTAGTTTAGTTTAGTTTAGTGGCTCGTACTCTCGTCTTCCACAAGGCTCGCTCGCTTCGCTCCACTCACCTTCGTTCAGCCAGCGTCATTTCCGGAGAGGTGGAGTCCACAAGAGAGTCGCACCGTTTGAACATGCACCCATCATACATTTGAAGGAAATGGATCTGACACTCCGCACAGGGAAAGAAATTCGCTACGAACTCCCTCATCGTTTCCCCCGCCATGAAAGGATTATTGATCGGCGCGTTGTTGCTGGGCGTCGCGCGCTCGGCAACGCCCACGGAAATCACGTGGAAAAGCTCCCACAGGCCGCAGGTGTAGCCGACGGATGGACCGGGAGTGTCCATTGGGTTGCATCTGCGCCGAGCGAAGCGAAGCGCATTTTCAACGAAGCACGAGAGCAGCGAGTGAGCAAAATAGTTGAGTAGGTGGGGTAAAAAAATGCAAAATAACGCGAATCACTGTATAGGCTGTAACTTCAACTCATAACGTCATTGAACACTCAATTGGACATGGTGGCTAGTTCGGTCAAGCGCGTCTTTTTATGCGATGGTGTTGTTCAGGGACGGTCCATATCAGAAAAAAGGAAAAAAAAAGGCAAATCACTAAATAATCCGTGACTCTTCGCACAGTCGCTTCGCACTCTCTTCTATCACAAGGCTCGCTCGCTTCGCTCGCTCACCTTTTTGACCACTCCAAAAGGGAGGGCGATGCGCCCAGCACACCCCAAGAGTTGAATTTGACGTTTGTGGAGCTCGCGCCCAGGTTGTTTCCAAAGAGCGCGTCGGTGAACGCCTTGGAGGAGGCGAGAACTGCTGGGTCGGATATTAACAAAATGACGCGTTTTAGCTGGGACGAAAGTTCGGGTGATTGATCGAAGTCTATCGTGCATTGGAGGAGGTTGAGGAAGTTCTTGAGGTGCTCAGCACGCTCATCGGAGAGGGCTCCAGGGGTATTGAATATGTTGTGGGCCAGGGTGAAAATTAGTGAATTTATTCCGTCCTGCAGTGGAGTTATTGTTGATGTGTGATACACGTGTGAGGGGGTAGCAATTTGAACATGACCACTTTTCACATTCGCATCATTCTCCTCCGAATTTGATGCCAACCCTAAAATTCGGTCAATTATCCTCTTCTGGAACTCCATCACCTGGCCCTCCTCCTCCCCAGAGACTATTTTATCGTTCTCCCCCGATCTCGATCTGAACTCCACCAACTTCTTCCCAACAAATTCAACACTGCGCCGAGCGAAGCGAGATTGTGCGCATTTTTAAAGAAGCACGAGCGAAACGAGCGAGCCAAACGAATTTGGGCGGAAGAAGGTCAGTTAGCTTAGTAGTGGATGTAAGCCATTTTATATGTCTGCAGCCCATTTCATTTCGCGCACTTCATTGCGGGTATTCTAGTCTTCCAAAAGGCTCGCTCGCTCACCTCCCCTGCTTATCCTTATAGTTCGGCACCTCCCAGCCCGCAACCTTTTTCTCGGCATTACTGCCGAAAACCTGTACAGAAGGATAGCTGTGAACGTTGTGATCATTGCATACGTCTTTGTAAACATTGCAGGGCAGACCAACTACCGTGATGTCGTTGTTGTCGTAGCCAGTGTCGCGAAGATCGTGGTAAATAGATTCGAACGTGGGCTTGTAGTTCTTGCAGTGTCCACACCAGGCAGCGTAAAACTTGACCAGAACGAGGCGGTTGTCAGTGAAAACTGATTCCCGGAGGAAAGCGTTGAAGAGGCCAGCAGTCAGGTTAGAGGAGGTCAGGTCTGGGGCAAGCCAATCGCTAATTGGCGAGGGTTTCCCAGGAGAGTAGAGGAAATTGTTCTCCTTTAGGTTTGGGTGAAGGCGGATTACGTCCAGATCATAGGACGGCATTCTTCTAAGTTATGTTTTTGCTAAGCAACAAACCAATCCTTTTCACATGGATTGTCTGAATTTCAAATGTTTTCTATTACAATTTCCTCAAGAGTTCAAGGTTGCCATACACAATTTTGTTGTTGTTGTTGTCCTCTCTCTACTCTACTCTCTACTGCTGGGCCAATCCTACTAAATGCACCCCTCTCGACTATCAATAATTGACAACTACATATTCCAACAAACTTCTGAGCCCTCCTTCTCGCCCCCAATTTCTTCCCCAATTTCTTCCAACCCCAAAAAGACGTCATCCGAAATAGACTCTGAAAAGCGCTCTCTCCTGAAGCTTCTCAACGCACTATTTGAATCCTCCTCCTCCTCTGACCTAACCCTCTTGAAGAACACCCTTCTTCTGGTCGACAACCAAACCATTAAGCGGGTTCAATCGGACAACGGCCGAGTGTGCTATCTAGTTCAGGGGTCCGAGGCGGATCCCTACGTTGTTCTGTCAACGGCTTGCACGTGCTACGACTTTCAGAAGCGGGTTCACAGCAACTGCCGGTCCAACTTGTCCAGGAGCGCAAGCGCAAGAGCGAACAGAAGCGAGGTGTTCTGCAAGCACATGCTGGCTGTCAGGGTGGCTGGCGTTCTTGGATACGGGGGAAAAAAGTTCGAGCGGACTTTTGTTGACGAGAAAGAGTTTGGGGAGATTTTGAAAATCTTTGGAACCAGGTGAATTTTGAGAGGGTTTAGGAGATTTAGAGTAGGGTGGTGGGGGGGGTGTAGAAAGGGAAACGAATATGTGAAGTAGTAGTAATTGTCGTGGGAAAGGTTTTGTGAATGAAATTTATGCTTTTATCTGATCGCAAATTCAATTGGATTTCTTCTTCCCTTCCCCTTCCCCTCCTCTTTTAGATTTCCACCTGGTCGGGGTAATTTGGATTGGGAGGTGGGCTGGGGAAAGGAAGGAGAGGATTACGGATGTGACGTCGTAGCCGCCGTTGAACACGCACTCGCCGAGTAGTCTAATTGTGTGGGCGTGGGTTGGAGTCCGCCGGGAGTGTTTTGGGAAGGACACGTAGTCTCGCTTGTAGACAATGTGGAGAATGAGGTTGAGGATGGGGGTGAGGGCTGTGCGGGTGTACTCTCGGAAGGGGGTGATTCTAACCGTGTGGTCTGTGTTGGCCGCAACAATGAAGTTGGAATCGGCCGTGATGGTGTGCTGATTGGTGACGAATTCCTGCTGGAACGTGTGCTTGAGCTCGAAAGTCTCAGCATCCCAGATCTTCATCGTTTTGTCGAAATAGCCACCTGCACTCACAAGAATACGCCCGTTGGGGGAGTATGAGACGCTATTGACGTCATAGGTGTGAACCTCGTCGATGCTCCTCACCAAGCTTCCATCGGCAGGGTTCCAAAATTTGATGGAATCATCCATACTTCCCGAGCAAAGGAGTTTGCAGTCGGGAGAGAACGAGAGGGACATGACGATGTTGGTGTGGCCCTCCAACGTGTGCGCTAAGATGGCACTTCCCTCGTTGAAGCTGTAGAGGTTGATGAGCTTGTCGAAGCTTCCAGTAGCCAGCTGCTTGCCATCGCGGGAGAAGCAAACTGCCCAAATACTACGCGTGTGATCCTCTAGCACTTGCACTCTCGCCCACTCGCCACCCTCCCCCGGCTCCGACCAAAGCATCACCTTCCCATCTTCATCACCAGAAGCAAAGTGGGAGCCTGATGGAGAGACGGTGACGCGTCTAACAAACCTATCATGTCCCACCAAGGTCTGGACCAACTCGAGGGAAGGGCTGAATACCTTCAAGTTGGGACCCCCAGAACCATCATAGCCACAAGCTACAAGTCCCGAGCCATTCCGAAGATAGCAAAGACAATTGACATTCGAAAGAAAAACATTGTCGGCTCGATATTCTACCTTGTTGGAGCTGGTCGAGTGGATAATGATTGACCCGCTTCTACTACCCGATGCCACATGACCGTTACTCCGCAACGCCACGCAAAGTACATCACCATTATGCCCGTGGAGGAGCTGTTCGTCCATCTTCACAGAATTAGTTGAGATTGATGGGGGAGGTGAGACAGGGCTGGTTTTTTTCTTCTGGGCTAGTGGGAGGGAGAGAAACTAGGGTCGAAGAGAGCAAGCAAACTAGTTATACTTCTAAATTTAATCACGTGGTAATCTCTGAATCAGAAAAGGCACCAAAAATCAGATTACAGGTACCCCCGGCCCCAACACCGAAACACACCATTTCATTTCTAACCCAGTTCTCCTAACTTTTGCCCCAGCAAGCAAAAACCTCTCACGAAATCCCCGTTTCTTTTTAGAAATCTTTTCACGAGCATATACACTTATGCCTTCCAATGAGCACCACGAGTGGCTCAAGAGTCGTGATTGGCACGTGGTAGAAGGAGCCATGGTTGACCCAGGTCGTGACGTAGATTTGCTCAAGAGAAAGTACAAGGAGAGAGACGAGCATGGTCGACTGCCACATCATTGGATGGCAGCGAAAGCTCAGACACACACACATACTCTTGCCTATGTGGGCGTGTTTTCGATTAGCTTCAATCTAGAGGCCCTCACCACACGAGACAATAAAGGCGAAACTCCCCTCGACATTGCCAGTAGGAGTGGAGCCTGTGCTGAGATCATCGGCTTGTTCTCCCTCACTCCCGAGGAATTTTGTTCGTTGGGTGGTGATGAGATGGTCCGCTTGTACGCACCAGTGACTTATTGGAGGAGTGAGATGGGTGGGTGGATCAAATCACGATCGTATGCAGACTGTCACAAGTGGATCAATGAGCACGATGACGAGTTGGTGCGTGAAGTGCTCAAATTCAACAATTCTGCTCTTCTTCAAGAGGTTGCTTGCGAAAGCCAGGTATACAGCGACTCCCTCGTGTTTCTTGCTCTTCGAATGATCCATCGATGCCCACTATCCCTCTCCGCTGAGGACCCAGATCACTCTGAAACAGCCCTCCAATGGGCACAACTCCCCGAATACGAAGCGTGCCAAGAGATCCAGCAAATCCTTTCATTAGACCCCACCCACATAACCTCCACCCCCTTCCCCACCCTCCTCCTCCACTCCCTCGCCGCCAAGTACCACGAAATCTACGACACCTACAACACCGTCTGCCAGTTCCTCCGCCTCACAGTCTCTCCCCACGACAATGCCGAGCTGGGAGAGCAGAGCAAAGTAGACCTTCCAGAAGGAGAACATTTAGCAATTAGAATCCTCTACGACCTCAACCACAACATGTCTCTGGGTTATGCCATCGGTGGACAGATACTCTCGTTCCTCAAGCCAGACCCAAGTTGACAAATTTATAATTTTCCTTACGAAAAATAGCAACTAAAAGGAGAATTTCAATAATGCTTTTGCAATCTTGTGGGATGGAGCCACAAGTGTTGTATTATATATTAACTGACGAGTAAGCAAAAGAAGGATATGAAGTACCACTAATTCTTTTTTAGTTTCATTTCAGTTCAGGTCCAAATCGGAGCCTTCTCGTACATTTTCACCACGTCTGGAACCTTCATTGCCACTCCATCCAACCAACCATACTTGGCAGTCCTTTCCACCTCGAACTCCCTGACGTCCTTGATCCTCTCCAGAGTCAGGCCAATCTTATCCAGCCCGTTCACCAGACAGTGCTTCTTGAACGCGTCAATCTCGAACGAGTATTCCTTTCCGTTGCTCACGACTACTTGCCTTGGAAGGTCGACACTCATGACGTTGTCCACGGCACAAGCGTCCGAGAGCAGCTCCTCCACCTCTGCCCGAGAGAGCTTGATCGGCAGCATGCCGTTGTTGAAGCAGTTGTTGTAGAAGATGTCCGCAAAGCTAAGCAAGAATAAAAATATGGTTAGTTAAGTAGTGGTTGCAGCAGTATGGCTCACACTCACCTGGTTGAAATGATGCACCTCAACCCCAGGTCGTTGATCGCCCACGGAGCGTGCTCTCGACTGCTCCCACACCCAAAATTGTCCCCCGCAATGAGAATCTTGCTCACCCCGTTGTTGTATCCGTCCTGGTTGAGAACGAAGTCGCCCCTGTCAACCTTGACCTGCTCCCCCTTCGTCGCAACCTCCTCGGCGTTCTCGTACCTGAGCTCGGCGAAGGCCGCGTAGCCGAGGCTGCACCGAGCGAACGAGCCAAACAAATTCCAAATATATAATGTTAGTTTAGCAGTGGATGTAGCCATTATGTCTGTAGCCATTTCGAGGGAATAATCGCTCGGGTTCTTCCTCAAAGCTCGCTCGCTCGCTTTGCGCGCTCACCCGCTGCGCTTGATCGTTTTGAGGAACTCCTTGGGGATGATCATGTCGGTGTCGACGTTTTGGATATCGAGGGGGGCGGCCCTGCCTTCCAAGACGGTGAATTTGGGCAGGCCTACTGGTACTGCGACTTCGACTGAAGCGCTGTCGACCTTGTTCTCGACGATAATGGGGCCCGGGTTGGGGTACTTCTCGGTGTTGAAGACTCTGGACTTTGTTTGCGAATTAAGATTATCAACTCCAACTCCGCCCAGTCCCTGCTCGTTTCGGCGTTTCGGGTCCGTACCCTCCTCGCCGAGGAACGGCATCTCCCTAACGTCAGCCAAGTGCCCCTCAATGGCGGCGGCTGCGGCCATTGAGGGGGAGACGAGGTGGGTCCGGCCACCGTTACCCTGCCTGCGCCGAGCGAAGCGAGATATGTTCGCATTTTTAATGAAGGATGAGCGAAACGAGTGAAGCGAGCCAAACGAATTGAATTGGGTGCGTTAGCTTAGTAGTGGAAGCAGCCATTATGTCGGTAGCCATTTCGCGGGATTCATCGCGAGTATTTTCGTCTTCCAAAAAGGCTCGCTCGCTTAGCTCGCTCACCTCCCCTCGAAGTTTCGGTTCGAAGTGGAGGCGCAGCGCTCCTTGTCGAGGAGCTTGTCGTTGTTCATCGCGAGGCACATCGAGCAGCCGGGCTCGCGGAAGTCGAAGCCAGCGGCGCGGAGGATGACGTCGAGTCCCTGCGCCGAGCGAAGCGAAGCGAAGCGAGGCGCATTTTAAATGAAGAAAATTCGAGTGGGCTGGTTAGGTTAATGTTGTAGTGGCGGGTTCGGACAAGAGCATCTTCTGCGCAATGCGAAAAGGTTGTTCAGGGACTGTCCAGATCAGGGTCATTTTTACGTCAATGTGAAAACTAAAAAAAAGGCAAAAAAAGGCGTGGAACCGAATCGACCGTAACTCCAACGTATGGAGGTTTTAGACGCTCAGAATTGGACACGGCGGCTAGTTCGGCCAGGCGCATCTTCTTGGGCGTGGGGGTTGTTCAGGGAAGGTCCAGATCAGGGTCATGTGCACGTCAATGTGAAAACTAAAAAAAAGGCAATTTCCGATTCGGCGATAACTCCAACGCACAGACGCTCAAAATTGGACACAAAACTCAGACCAAAACCCAGACCAAGACACAGACCTAAAACCCTTAACTGAACTGAACTGAACTCAACTCAACGTTCACTTCACTTCACTTCTCTCACCTCAGCCTCGGCCTGTGTCTTAACCAAGCCACTCCCCGGAACAACAATCGCCTCCACCCCCTCCTTAACCCTCCGTCCTTTTGCCACGCTCGCAACGTCCCTCAAATCCTCAATCCTCCCGTTGGTGCAGCTCCCGATGAACACCTTGGTGACCTCCGTGCCCTTGATCGGCATTCCCCCCGGCATTAGGCCGATGTAGTCGAGGGACCTTTCTATCGCCGCGACCCTCGCGTCGTCCCCCCCCCCCCCCTCGAGAGGAGTCGGGACTGTACCGTCGATGCCCACGACGTCCTGGGGAGACGTCCCCCACGTGACCATTGGGGAAATGTCCTTGGCTTGGATTGTGACGACCTTGTCCCACTTTGCGTCAGAGTCGGAGGAGAGAGTCTTCCAGTAGCTGACAGCCTTGTCCCACGAGCCCTCGGGATCCGAGTCGGGGCTCATGGGACGACCTTTCAAGTAGTCGAAGGTCGTCTGGTCGGGGGCGATCAGGCCGGCCCTGGCGCCCGCTTCGATTGCCATGTTGCTGCATTAGGCCGAGCGAAGCGAAGCGAAGCGTAGAAAGCGCCAAAAGGAGCGAAGCGAAGAAAGCGCCAAACGCCAAACGAGAGGATAGGAGTGGGTAAGGAGTGTGTGCATTGGGTAAAGAGTGTGCGCATTGCGATCGACCGAGCGGTAGCGAGATAGGAGCTGGGTCTCCCCCCCTCCACAACCCAACTGACAACTGCAACTGCATCTGCAACTGCAACTGCAACTGCAACTGATCCCCACACCTCAAAATACCAAAAACACAACTACCATTACATTTCATCAGAACTACCAATATATATATCCCAAACATCTCCATCTCAAAAGTTGTACAAACACTCAACTCAACTCAACTCAACTCAACTCAACTCAACTCTCAGCTCAACTCAACTCAACTCACCTAATACTCATCCTCCCCTCCATCGACAAGTTCCTTATGGCTTCCCCGGCAAACTCAATGCACGCCCCCGTCCCCCCCGCAGTCCCAATTACCCCGCACACGTGCAGAACAACGTCCTTGCTCGAAACGAACGGCGGCAGCGGCCCCACAATTTCAATTCGCATGTTGGTGGACTTGGCCTGGGGCAGCGTTTGAGTAGCGAGAACGTGCTCCACCTCGGAAGTGCCAATCCCGAAGGCCAGTGCGCCGAAGGCGCCGTGGGTGGCGGTGTGGGAGTCGCCGCAGACGACGGTTGTTCCCGGGAGGGTGAAGCCCTGCTCGGGGCCGATTATGTGCACGATTCCTTGGCGCTGGTCGCCGAGGCCGAAGTACTTCAGGCCGTTTAGGCGGACGTTTTTTTCCAGTTCCAGGACTTGGGTTCGGGACTGGATTGTTAGGGCACGTGTTAGGGCACGTGTGTGTGTTAGGGCACGTGTTAGGGCACGTGTTAGGGCACGTGTTAGGGTGAATACAAACAAAAACAATCGGATAACTAACTCGCAAACACACTTCACACACACTTCTCCTACCCTACCCTACCCTACCTGAGTCTCCTCAATAAAAGTCTCTACGCTCTTGAGCTCACTCCGATCACTAGTCGGAACGTTGTGGTCAACCGTCGCCAGGGTGGAGTCGGGCCTTCGGACGGAGCGGGAGGCGAGGCGAAGGCCCTCAAAGGCCTGGGGGGAAGTTACCTCGTGGATGAGGTGGCGGTCGATGTAGATTAGGGGGTCGTCGCTGGAGGTTGAGGTTGAGGTTGAGGAGGGAATTAGGTGGGAAGTGTAGATCTTGTCGTAGAGGGTTTGGCCGGCTGAGAGGGAGGAGGGGCTGGAAAATCTGGAATATTTTTTTGTCGGGGATTTGAAGATCAAGGAGACCGAGAGGCCAAGTAAGTTTGCTAGTAGCACGAATGTGATATTTTGAAGGAACATTTGATGATTCCAACAGCTCTCTTTACGTCTTAAATTTGTGTCTGTGTGAACCGAGGTGAAATCACATCATTTTGATTTTGACGCGAAAACACGAGCCTTCTGGTTGCTGAGCGCTCACCTTACTCCACCCAATTAGAAATTGATACTTTCCTAAGTTTTTGACTGCCCATTCCCTTCATTCCAGCATCTTTGTCGACTCCTGAAAAGTGATGATCACAGGTGTCCTCTCTGGGCAATCCAGTCATGTCGTTTGTGTGGCCTTATCGCAGGACAACAGCTATGTTGCATCGGGTAGTAGAAGTGGGTCAATCATTGTCCACTCGACCAGCTCCAACAAGGTAGAATATCGAGCTGACAATGTTTTTGCCTATGATGTCTATGGTCTTTGCTATCTTCCAAATGGCTCGGGACTTGTAGCTTGTGGCTATGATGGTGGTGGGGGTCCCACCTTGAAGATACTTAGCCCTTCCCTCGAGTTGGTCCAGACCTTGGAGGGACACGATGGTTATGTTGAATGCGTCACCGTCTCTCCATCAGGCTCCCACCTTGCTTCTGGTGGAAGGGATGGGAAGGTGATGATTTGGTCGGAGCCGGGGGAGGGTGGCAAGTGGGCGAGAGTGCAAGTGCTAGAGGATCACACGCATAATATTTATGCAGTGTGCTTCTCCCCCGACGGCAAGCAGCTGGCTACTGGAAGCAACGACAAGTCCACCAAGACCTACAGCTTCAACGAGGGAAGTGCCATCTTAGCGCACACGTTGGAGGGCCACACCAGCCTCGTCAGGTCCCTCTCGTTCTCTCCCGACTGCAAACTCCTTTGCTCGGGAAGTTACGATAAATCCATCAAATTTTGGAACCCTGCCGATGGAAGCTTGGTGAAGAGCATCGACGAGGCTCACACCTCTATCGTCTCTAGCGTCTCATACTCCCCCAACGGGCGTGTTCTTGTGAGTGCTGGTTACGACAAAACGATGAAGATCTGGGATGCTGAGACTTTCGAGCTCAAGCACACGTTCGAGCAGGAATTCACCACCAACCAGCTCACCATCACGGCCGATTCCAACTACATTGTTTCGGCCAACGATGACCACACGGTTAGAATCACGTCCTGCCGAGAGTACCACCTCACTGGCCTGACCCCCATCCTCAACCTCATTCTCCACATCGTCTACAAGTGGGAGTTTGTGACGTTTTTAGACCCAAAAAACGAAAACACCTCAACCCTCGAGAAAGTCATTCGGCTGCTCGGCGAGTGCGTGCACAACGGCGGCTACAACGTTACTTCCGAGATCCTGTCTTTCCTATCTCCGGCCCACCTCCCTGTCCAAATCACCCCCACACGATGGAGCCCATAAAAATGAAACAATGCTTACATTTAATTTCCAAGTTTCAGATGTTTATCAACCTACTCCAAGATTTCACGTGCGTACATCGGGACCCTGTATACATACCTTCCGCCTTCCCAAAATTTTCAATCCCACCAGTTCCACCCTAACAATCAAGATGCAACGGGGAGAAAGGTCATTCCAATCGCACCCAGCACCGATCCTCTTCTATTTCGACCAGATAAAAATTGTTCTCTCTTGTCTCCGTCACCATCTCCATCGATTTCTTCCAACACCCCTTTATCCCCTCCCCCCGGCAACAATCGCCCAGGTATTCGTTCGATTAGCTCTTCCGTTAACCACCCTGGCCGAGACGCGTGCCAGTCGTTCCATTTCTCGCCCAACCACTCTTTGATCTCATCCTCCAAGTGCGCATAATAGCTCGGGTGATCGGAAAACACCTGAATCATAATCTCGTCATCGTCACTGCGAAATAGCGCCTCGTTGTACTGCTTCGCTGTTCTCGTGCTGTAAAACGTTTTCCTGAGCTCCTTCTCGCTACAGAACATCAAACCCAAAAGCGCAACAAACCACAACAAAAGCAACACCGTTGCAATCATCAAGTAGTCCTCATCCTTCACCACCCTCTCTATTTCTCCCACATCTTCCTCCATCCCCCGCCCAAACTCCTCCTTCAACTTTATCGCCCCAAAAACGCTCGCCTGGGTCCACACCATGTTCATCAACCAGTAAAACCCGCCCATCTCTTTCGGATGCCGAGCATGCAAAAAACCTGTGAAATCGCAAACCACCTTCACCGTCACGCGCATAACCAGACTGGTAGCCAAACTGGTCCCTCGCGGTAGTGGCAGCCAATACCTGTAGTCTCCCCTCACCACCTTGTAAACCAAGTACGCAACCATTTCACCTCCCAGCACGCCAGCGGCAAGTGTTTTACCACCAATATGAAACAATATCGCCATCTCCAGGCTCTTCCCCAGCAGCTGGCAGAAGCTCAGCAAGTACATGCTCCACTTCACTACCACCAACCTCAAACCATGCAGCGGCACGAACCCGTAGAAAATATTGCCAGTGCGTCTGTAGCGAATGGGTTAGTTTGCGTTAAATTTGCCTCACCCCAACGCGGGGGGGGGGGGGGGGGGGGGGGGGGGGGGGGGGGGGGGGGGGGGGGGGGGGGGGGGGGGGGGGGGGGGGGGGGGGGGGGGGGGGGCGCGGGGGGGGCGCGGCGCG
>Ga0302114_10002053_pt1 | contig 13038 bp, 5 predicted proteins | sample AG5_Surface_MG_FD_203107 | JGI IMG/M metagenome (GOLD analysis project Ga0302114, IMG submission 203107) | Marine microbial communities from Western Arctic Ocean, Canada - AG5_Surface | ecosystem: Environmental > Aquatic > Marine > Oceanic | place: Canada: Western Arctic Ocean | collected...
GCGGGGCGGCTTCAGTTGCGCGTGCACGTGCGAGGATGTACCCCAGATCAACTCTAGTTAGTGCGTTCACGGAGCCGTCGTTCACATGTTACAAGCTACTATCGCGCATACAAGAGCCGATTCTATTCATCAACCGTCACGCCGTCATCCAATGACACGGCAGCCCGCCGCTCTGAGATCGCGTATCGCAGCCGGCACGCTCGTCAGCTTGTTGAAGTCGATGTACAACAACCACAGCGACGTGAGATGCCCCATCTCCGCAGGCAAGCTCGTGACCTGATTTTCGCTGAGGAACAACGACTCCAGCGAGGTGAGCTGCCCGATCTCAGCCGGCACGCTCGTCAGCTGATTGAGGCCGAGGTTCAACTGCCTAAGCGCACTCAAGCGCCCGATCTCCGCCGGCACAGCTCCAGTCAGGCCGAAGGCTTCCAGCGAGAGCTTCACCACCCGCCCGTTTTCCATCGTCACGCCGTCCCAATCCTCAGGTTGCGCAGCCTCCGGCCACCTCTCCTGCAGTTCAGGGCACATCGCACGCCATATCCGGAGCACTCCGACGTCACCCTCTTCGTCGTATTTTCGCGTCCCGTCATTCTTCGACGGCTCCAGAAGCTCGCGACTGTCCCACCCGTCGGGCGTCTCGCCAGGGTGCTTGTCCAGCCAAGCCTGAACCACGTTTCGCAACGACCAGTTCGTCATCACCTTCGTGCTGCTCAAAGTGCGACGAGTGAGCGGGTCCTTGGCCCCGTTGCGCTTAAAGTGCGACAGAATGGCGCTTCTCTCGTACCTAAACCCTAAACCCTAAATTTCTATTCGTGAACCCTCACGTCGGTATCCAGATGCACGAAGCAGCCGACCGCTCTGCGCCCACGTATCTCCGCCGGCACGCTCGTCAGCTGATTGTCGCCGAGGTACAACACCTGCAGCGCCGCGAGCTGCCCGATCTCCGCCGGCACAGTCGTCAGCTGATTGCCGCCGAGGTTCAACTCCCTCAGCGATGTGAGCTGCCCGATCTCTGCCGGCAACCTTGTCAGCTGATTGCTGTAGAGCCACAACTCCGCCAGCGACATGAGCTGCCCGATCTCCGCCGGCAACCTCGTCAGCTGATTGCCGTAGAGGTTCAACTTCACCAGCGAGGTGAGCTGCCCGATCTCCGCCGGCACGCTCGTCAGCCGATTGCCGCCGAGCGACAACTCCCTCAGCGCCGTGAGCTGCCCGATCTCCGCAGGCACAGTCGTCAGCTGATTGCCGCCGAGGCCCAACTGCTCCAGCAATGTGAGCTGCCCGATCTCCGCCGGCAGGCTCGTCAGCCGATTGCCGATGAGGTACAACTCCCTCAGCGACGTGAGCTGCCCGATCTCCGCAGGCAAGCTCGTCAGTTGATTTTCGCTGAGGGACAACCACTCCAGCGACGTGAGCTGCCCGATCTCCGCAGGCAAGCTCGTGACCTGATTTTCGCTGAGGTACAACTGCTCCAGCGCCGCGAGCTGCCCGATCTCAGCCGGCACGCTCGTCAGCTGATTGAGGCCGAGGTTCAACTGCCTAAGCGCACTCAAGCGCCCGATCTCCGCCGGCACAGCTCCAGTCAGGCCGAAGGCTTCCAGCGAGAGCTTCACCACCCGCCCGTTTTCCATCGTCACGCCGTCCCAATCCTCAGGTTGCGCAGCCTCCGGCCACCTCTCCTGCAGTTCAGGGCACATCGCACGCCATATCCGGAGCACTCCGACGTCACCCTCTTCGTCGTATTTTCGCGTCCCGTCATTCTTCGACGGCTCCAGAAGCTCGCGACTGTCCCACCCGTCGGGCGTCTCGCCAGGGTGCTTGTCCAGCCAAGCCTGAACCACGTTTCGCAACGCCCAGTTCGTCATCACCTTCGTGCTGCTCAAAGTGCGACGAGTGAGCGGGTCCTTGGCCCCGTTGCGCTTAAAGTGCGACAGAATGGCGCTTCTCTCGTACGTGTGCCCCGAATCGACCACAAACACCGGGTCGCGGAACATGGTTCGCGTGATGGGGCACATGAGCACCTCGGGCTCGGCGTCGAGATCTGCGTCGGGGGCGTCCGGCAGGTCGCCCCGTGCGCTCGTGGAACGCCGGGTTCGCACACCGGAGCTCGCGTTTCCGGATGCCGGCTGCGACACGGCGGACGTCTTGCGCCGCTTTGAGGGCGCCATCGAACGAAAGCCCGGGGTCGCCGCGAGCACCGCGTTCGGCACTCTGATAGATCTGAGGAATTACGAAATTCGGGAGTCAGCTTCCTCAGGCACGGCACAAAATTGGAGTCGGCGCGTTTCCACACAGGTGCGAGCCACGCGGCTCTCGTTCGAGGTGGTTAAGCTGAAACAATTCATGGATGTGTTGCTAAGCATTTTGCTCAATTCATGGATGTGTTGCTAAGCAACATTCAAATAAAAATCCGTTTGCTACGTGCCTTGCAACCGCGTGACCCACGCGTTCGCGGTACAAATACCCATCACTTGCTGCATCTCGTGCGAACCCTTAAGCGTTTCCGCGTTGCCCACGATGATAAGCTTGGAGCGCGCCCTCGTCAATGCCACGTTGAGGCGACGCCGGTTTGAGAGCAAACCGCCCGTCTCGCGTCGTTCGTTGGCGCGAACAAACGAAATGACCACGCACTCCACGTCCCTCCCTTGCGCGCGGTCAATCGTGAGCGCCTCCACCTCCTGCAGATCATCGCTCGACGCGAGGTCGCGAGCCATGGCGTCCACCTGTGCGTTGTACGGCGAGAGCACCGCGCAGTCCGTGGGAGCCGCCCCTCTCGCCCGCAACCCGCGGAGCACGCGGGTGACGATCCCCCGCTCGTATTCGTTGTCCGGCTTGGCACCCTCGCGCTCAAACGCGGCGGCTCCGACCGAGGAGGTGTCCAGAAAGACGACACGGCGCATCGGATCCGTTGCGACGCGGAGCCACTCCGGGAAATCCGTGGGCGCGGGTACCGGCGCGATGAGGGTCCTGTTCGCCACCTCCGCGGTGGCGGCGCGAAGTTTCCCAGAGTATGAGAGGACGTTCGAAAACTTGGCGAGTTCGTCCGCCATGCGGTACTGGGTCCGCAGCTCAACCACCGAGATGTCGCCGTGCGCTTCGCTGAGTCGCTGTAACAGTGAAACTCCGAGACCGAGACGCTCAGCCTCCTTCGACTGCACCAGGGGTGGAAGCTGATGTGGGTCACCCACGAGCACGAAAACTCCGCCTAGGAGCAGAGGCGCGAGCGAGGCGGGCGTGGTCATTTGGCCAGCCTCATCGACGAGCACGACATCGAAATACCCATCCGCGCCTGATCCCTTGCCCTTGCTCTCGCGGCGTGTGATCATCGGGTTGTTGGCTGCGGCGTAGCACGTCGCGCCCACCACCCTGGCGCGGTTGGCCAGGTCACCGAGCTCGGTGGAAGTATTGGCGCGGTGCCTTTCGCCGCCGGGCAGGTACGCCTCAACCTTTGGCGCACACTTGCCATCCTCGCCACCGACGCGGAGGAAATCATCGACACCAACCTCGGGCAGACGTGTCAGGATGTTATCCACCGCGTTGTGCGTGTGGGATGTGATGAGCACGGACTTGCCCATGTCGACCAGCGCCTTGACAGTCGCCGCCAACGTCGCCGATTTGCCCGCGCCTGGCAGACCCACCACGAGCGCGTAATCCCTCGCGGCCAGGATGTGCTCGACCGCGCCCCTCTGTTCTTCGTTCAGCGCTGCCACCACCGTGGACGCCGCGGGTGACAACGAGCGCATCGCCGCGGCAGCCTCGGCTTTGTCGAATTGAGGAGGCTTGAGATCGAAGATTCGCGCGCGAAGGGTATCAGCCCTCGGATCTCGCGACTGGAACACGCCAAGCACCGCGGCTCTGAGCCGCCCCGCCATGGTCGAGCCGCCGTCGTCGCGGTCGATGCGCCAGAACTCCGTGGGTGATGCCGCGCCCGGTCCGGTGGTCCGTACCGGTCGTTCCATCTCAACTTCGAGGTGCACGCCGCGTTTGCGCTCCTTGACATCCGCCAAGATCACCCGCCCCACAACCACCGCTCCCTTCTGGCGGCTCAGCACCAGCCTGTCTCCCGGCCTGAGCGCGGCGGCGAGGGAATCGTCCGCTCCATCCCAGTGCTGCGGTGCGAACGAGCCGTCCGTGTCTACGCTGGAATCGCCATCACATTTATCCACGAAGCCAGTCTCGAGCGCGTAGAGGTATTGGCGTCCCTGGCTGCGTTCGATGCCGTCGTCTCTGGGCACGTGACGAAGGGCGAAACCGTCCATGGCGAACCCGCCCCGTTTGCGAACCTCCTCGACTGGCATCCACGGCGTTGCGCGGCGAGCGGACATGGACGCGGATTCCATGTCGATCAGTCTCAGCCACCGGGCGAGCTCGGTCGCGTGCGCGTCCGTGATGTGTCCGGCTAATTCCTGAGAAAACTCAACCAGTTCGGGGTTTTGCAATTTCTTCGAGCCCCCCTCGAGAGCGGCGTTGACGGCGTAACAAGTTTCTTTGACGAAGCACCGTTCGCACGTGCTGCGGCACTGCTCGATGGGCGGTAGGGTACCGCCTGCGAGTGTAACCTCACCTTCTTCGATTTCCGTACCACCCTTTGGTCGCATTGCAGTGGCGATCATGTTCCTCCTGTGCATCAGGTACGCCAGGTCCACCGGCCCGGGCCTGATGGCGACGGTCTCGTCATCCTTCTTGTCCCTGGCGCCGCCGCCCGGATGCCTGGTGTAGTGCAGCAATCCCCAAGGCACCCGAGTCCCGTACCTCTCACCCAACATCAGCGTATATAACGTGAGCTGCGCGCCGTGCTCCCTCGGTTCCCTCCAGTACCCGGTTTTGAGCTCCACCGGGACCATGCCACTTGATACCATTCTTTTCCCGTCTGCGCCAACCTCGTCGAGCTTGCCCACAGCCACCGCGTCGATGACCCCGCGCAGACCCAGCGTTGGCGCCCATATAGTCTCCTCCGCTTCGACCATCTTGGTCACAGCCACTAGTCCGTCGGATCGGTGCGCTCCTGAGGCCAAAACCCTGCACTCCACCCCCGGCCCCGCGGAGCCGCCGCCGCCGCTCGGGTTGGCCATCCCTGGCTGCGCCGGGTGTTTCACCAGCTGTCGGGTCCACTTGTGCACGCCGGGCCCGACGTACCTGAGCCGGTCCAGCGCCTCCTTCTCCGTGGTACCGGACAAGAACAGTCGGTCCGCGGATGCATCGACGAGCTCGGCGGAGTGTTTGAAGAAGCCCTTGGCGCCCGGTCCGGTGTTGAACGCCGCCGCGAAGAGGGAAGCTTCGCTCAGTTCGTGCGCCAAAGTTCCCAGCATCGCCGCCTGCGCGTGCTGCGCCCCTCCAACCTCCGGCACGACCGCCTGTAGCATCGTTCGTCTGAGGCAATCTATGCTGCCCCCCACGGCGGTGGAGTTGACGAGGTGCGAGGGATGGATCACGAGGAGCTGACCGCTGTGTTGCGTCACGTCGATGGGAGCGGAGACGTCGAAGCCCTTCCCGGGATCCCCGAGGTTTATCGGCGGTCCGCTCCTGGCGTGGGGGGCGACGAGCCTGATGAGATCCCCGGGACGGATCTTGGATTCCGCCCACATGTCGTGGAGCCTCAGTGTACGCACGTCGGGCTCGCCCTCCTCGGCTTTGCACACCTTCGCCACCACCTCGAGGGAATGGTCGGGGGACCATCCGACAGATTCAACCTTCCACGCGTTGAGAGCGCGTCCCTCCGCCTCGACGCGCGCCAGGCGCTCCGACTCAGCCTTGCGCTCCTTCTCAGCGTCCTTCGCACTGACCTCGTGACTGGTGGTGAGAGCCGCCGCAGCGGCAGCGGCAGTCTCCTTCCGTTTGTTGGCGATGGCGAGTTGCTCCGTCTCGGCAAACGCCTCGAGGTCAAAGTCGTCAAAGTCGTCGTCGCACTGAAACTCAGCCGGTTCGCTCTTTTTGGCAGCCTCGGGCGGTGGTTTCGCAACTTCGGGCGCTGGTTTCGCAACCTCGGGCGCTGGTTTTGGAACTTCGGGCGGTGGTTTTGGGACCTCCGGAGTCCGCTCCTCTGGCTTTGCCTGCTCCGTGATACTCGGTCGATCGGCGTCATCCCCTCGAATCGACACACCCGCGACGGTTTCGCTGTGCGGTATGTGATCCTCAATGTTCCCCAGCAGCTGGAGGATGTCGCCGTTCCCTTCGCGAGCACCCCTCCTGAGACCAGAGCCGGGCGTCGGAACGGACTGCCTTCCCAGCGAGCTCGCTGAACCCGGGGTCCTGGCGGTCCCAAGCACGGGGCCCACGCTACCGTTGGCTCGAGGCGTCGGCGCGCATCCCTCCAACGCCCTGACGTCGGCGAGTAGCGCGGCGCCCGAACTGTCCAGGGTCCTGGGCGACTCCATGGTCGACTCCACCCCGGTGACCGCATCACCCGCGCCGAACGCGTCCAGCTGTCTCGTGAGCTTGTTCCTCATCGCCGCCTGCTCCTTCGCCGCCGCGTTGCCCCTTCCCATGAACAGAAGCTGGTTCACTACCGCACCCCCCGCACGTCCGGCACCGCCGGTGTTGGCTCTCGTGGATGCGTGAGCGCGATGCCTGGGCGGCGATACGCTCTTCCACGTCACCCCGGCGCGGTCTCCATCGTCCATCTGACTCAGAAGGTACCCATCGGGAAGGTCCGGGTCCGATATCCGCGGGCGCTTCACCGGGGCGGGGCGCGCGAATCGATGGGGGCCGAGCTGTTGAACGTCAGATGCGTTCTCCTTGTCCCCTGTCGGACTGATCGGACTGATATCGCGAGATTGGTGGGAACCGGTCGCGCCGCCGGTTTTCGCATGGGACTGTGGGTCATGTGCCATCACTTTCCCACTTTATCCCGCTCGATACGCGCCACCGCGCGCTTCCTCACTGCCCGAGATCCAAAGGTTTTGGCAAAACCAAAGGGGTGCCCGTTTTGAATTCTTTGGTTTTTCCAACCGGGAAACGTTGCTGGACCCTCCACCGTCAGTCATCATTCGTTCGGTCGCACACAAGACAAGAGCGTGTCGAAATGGTTCACAAGGTTCTCGCCCCGATCAAGCCGACCGGCGGTGCCGTCGGCGTCGGACTCCTCGTCGGGTTCGCCGGCGCCGCCGTGTGCACCCAGTTCCTGTCCCTGAACATGCCATTCGGAGGTGCGACGATCATTCCAACCCGCCCCCGATTCTACCCCGTCCCCCTCAGTGCGCCGCTCGGCGACTGTCTGCGGTCGTCCATCGCCCCACCGACGGTTGGGTTCGCGCGTGAGGAGTACGTCCACAGACGCGTTCGAACGGTACAGACGGGACGCACGGCCCCGTCACGACCGCGAACCCCGGAACGATCGCGACCCGACCGAGAGGCCCAACCCTAATCTCCGAGATATTCCCGCTGACGCCCTCCTTTCCACCCGCCCACACGACGCAGGCGCGCTCCCCCACACCGTGACTAACCCGGAGTGGGCCAAGGCGACCGCGGAGATCATGAAGTCCTCTTGGGAGCGTGAGGGTGCTCCCGACAGGCCGATCGGTCTCAACCCGATGAAGGGCCCCAAGTAGGAATTCCACTTGCCGAGAAGGTAGCTTTTTTCATACCATGTAATCCTATGAACACCATCGAACACGAGACGTGCCACGAGTCGTTTGGTATCGCGTGATGCATGTCACTCGCGGCTAAAAAGGTTATTACATCGCGCGGTTATGTTTTACGTCTCGTCCAACTCGGCTCATCCCCGGATGAACTGCCTCTTGTCGCTCGCGTCTCTCTTACCGTACGGGTTATCCGCCGAGAACCCGTGGCCCGTGCCCTTCTGCCTGCGGTAGTCGCTCCCTCCCTTGGCCCTCTCCATCCCCTTCCCGTCGCCGATCCTCTTCCTCCCGTTCGCGGCTTTGCTGTCGAGGTTGAGCTGCACCTTCGGCGGGCGGTGGAAGCCGAACGAGACCGCCACCGACACGAGGTTGAGCTCGTGGACGTTGTAGACATCCTTGAGCGTGTGCGAGTTGTACGCGAGGATGTAGCTCCTGTACGCGTCCCTGGCGGACTGGTGCAGGTAGTAGTTCTTCTCGACCAGCTTCTCCAGCTGCGACTGCACGTTCGCGATCTTCTTCTGGGGGAATTCGTACTCGTTGAGGGGCACCTTCGCCGCCTTGAGGTACTTGAGGAACCCGAGCTCCTCGGGAATGAGAAACAGGAGCGCGCGGCCCTTGCCCTCGGTTCCACGCGCGGTGCGTCCAACCCTGTGAATGTACTCCTTGGGGTCGTCGGGAGGATCGAACTGGATGATCCAATCGACCGCGGGGATGTCGAGTCCACGCGCGGCGACGTCCGTGCACAGAAGGATGCCGCGGTCGGCTTTGCAAAACTCAAAGAACGTCGTCGTCCGCCTCTGCTGCTTCTGCTTCCCGTGAATGTCGCTGACGGGGATGTCGATGTAGTTGAGCAGCTCGGCGTGGTACTTGACGCTGTTGCAGCTGCTGAAGAACACCATCACCTTCTTCTTCAGGTTCTTCTTCAGGAACGTGAACAACAGCAGGAACCTCTTCTCGCTCGGCACCACGCAGTACCCTTGCTCGACGCCAGTCGCGGTGCTCACAGCCCTCGCGTCGTCGACGCCGATGTAGGTGGGCGACTTGAGGGAGAGACGCGCGAGGTCCTCAACCTTCGTGGTCTGCGTGGCGCTGAACAGCATGGTCTGCCTGTCCTTGGGAATCATGCGAACGATGGTGCGCATCTCCTCCTCGAACCCGATGTCGAGCATGCGGTCCGCCTCGTCCATGCAGAACACCTTCAGGCTACTAAACGTGAACCCCTTGGTGTTCTGCATGTGGTCCAGCAGCCTGCCCGGGGTGGCGACCAACAAGTTGACGCCCCTGACCAGCTTCTCCGCCTCCGCACGCCTGTTGGCGCCTCCGATGATGAGCCCGTGCGTCTGCGAGTGCTTCTTCATGAGCTGCTGCGCCACGTTGTAGATTTGGAGCGCGAGCTCCCGCGTCGGGGTGAGCACCATCACGCCGGTGCCGTTGCGGGGCATGAACTTGCCGTGGTACAGGAGCTCGATCGAGGGAATGAGGAACGCGAGCGTCTTACCGGAACCGGTGCGCGCGGCGCCGAGGACGTCGCGGCCCGCGAGGAGGGGCGGGATGGTCCTCGCCTGCACCTCGGTCATCTTCGCGTGCCCGAGCTCGGTGATGCCCGCCATGGTGGGCTTGGACAGGGTGATGGAGTCGAACGTCTTGTCGCTCAGGATTCCGTCCACCTGCACCTGGATACGCTCGCCCTTAGGCGCCTCCTTCTCCGGCGTCTCGTCGTCCGCGTCCTCCTCCTCCTCCTCGCTCTCCTCGTCGCTCTCCTCCTCCTCGGCAGCGGCCGCCTCCTCCTCCTTTTTTTTCTTCTTCGCCGCCTTCCTCTCCTTGTGGTCCATGCCGGGCATCGCCGCCGTCTCGGCCTCCTCGCGCTCGCGCTTCTTGGCGGCGAGCTTTGTCTTCTTCTTCATCGTGCGGAGAGCCTTGAGCTCCTCCGCGGACATTCCCGAGCCTCCCATGGTGGTCGTGGGACGTGGGCTGCCGACGAAATTAGTGCCGAGCGGCGGCGGCGCCGGTTTTTTTTGCCTGAAATGCTGAAGTCGGCGGCATATCTCTCTTAGCTTAGAGCTGAACGATACGATGCCGAAACTCGGGTTGATTTTATTGATAAAAGAAATGAAAGCAAAACGCGGCTAAGGTGCCACAAAGGGTGCCCTGACACGTGCGTGTACGCGGTGTTCGCCGCTTACTCGCTGTCTCAGGTCACCTGTCGGGCGCCGCACTGAAAACAAGAGTGGTGAGAAAGAGTGAAGCCCTGAGCAGGGCGGGAGTGCCGCGGCGCTCGGGCGGGACTAAGAGTGATCGTATCGAGAGCTCGTAGAGCTCGAGATACCGGCTGTTCGAAGAACTGCCCACAGATTCGGCTGTCTGACTGGTATTTTACGTTTGGCTTCACTCTGACCCGCGCGCTCGCTTCGGAGCGCGCACGCGCGGGTCTTGGTCCCGCGGCCGCATTGGCAGGCCGCGGCGTCGATTCCTTTCTCGGGTCGCTCTTCGCGGTCGTGTATCCCCGCAAGAGCATCCGAACCGTGCGCCCATACGCGTGATTGTCGGCGGCTGGGTGAGTAGATCGTCGTTAGAGACGCAACCTAGGTTTTGTCGCGCCGCCCTCGAGGCGTCGTTGACGCCCGTCCGGACCGATGCCCGAGCTGGAGTGCCTCCTTACGTCGTCGGAGATGAGCGATGATGACCTTGTTTTATGTTTTTCTGACACCTCTTGTGCGAGGGTCACGTTACTCGATGAACTCACTATGCAACCCACTGAGCCCATCTCGACGACGACAAAAGCGAGGCACACACATCCAGCTTTCCACTCGGTTCGCAACACCCGTGGTTTTCGAGGCGATTTCCCGACGAAGCGGCGCGCGCATGACGTGAGTGAGGAACACGAGAACCAAATTAGATGACGAGACTGAAACCTTGTGTTGACAACAGTTTCAGCCTTGACTGACACGTGCGCATGCGCCCGCCGCCTGCTCGGATGTTTTCACCTCGGAGACTTTGTTTTTTTTCTCGTTTCTCGCAGCCAAAGCCGGCGGAGGCGAATGCATAACTCGTGGGGCAACCCGCCGGGACGTCAAACCTGGTGTAGTTATGCGCGACAGGTGCCCTCGTGACTTAGTGCTGCGTAGATGAACGAACGTCATGTCTGTTCGAGTTGACCTCTTGGAACGATTCTCGGACCTGATGCACGTCCCACAAGCATCTTCCGCGTCGCGCTGGGCGTCCTGCCGGTGACGATAACTCACAACAAAACATTCATGCGTGTCAAATGAACGCTTGAGTAATTACTTGTGTGGTGATCACAATTTAGAATCCGAGGCACGATACGTTCTGGAGGATTCCCCGCACGACGAAAGCGCTGTTTTACCCGATGCCCGGCGCCGCGTATTCATCTTCCCTCCGCGCTCGTCCGCACGACGTTTTTCGGAATGTCCGAGGGCAAGTGAGCGCGGGGTGCCTAACGAGCGGCGAAGACATGACGGGTCGTTGAGTCTCCTTCTCGTCCTTGTCGGGATAGGAATAATTTACGCCCGGCATATCTCCACTCGGCACGTTTGCTCGGTCTGCATCGTTTCATACTGTGATTGCATCCCTCGGGAAGTTGCAGTCACGGGAATACACGGTGCAAAATTCTCGCGCCGTCTTCCATGTGTTTCTGCATCCTTCGGGCGTTGCAGTTACATCCATAATCGTGTGCGACATGCGAGCATTTTTCATCGGCCCGGCACCGACGTCCGATGAGGATAACACATCAAGATCTGCTATGAACTTCTGTGATATCACACTTTTTTACATTCTTCTATTCTGAGGGCAGCGGTGCTCCTCTGGGTGTCGATCGGCACGACCCGCACATCCCCTCGATAGCAGGCATCTGACCCTTAAGGCCTATTCTTCCCCGCGCGCAGGTTCGGATTCGACGGAATCTATGGGGTTTGCGCGCCAAATGTGGCCCACCCCTTCCATGTGGTTGTTCGCCAGCAGTTGGCCAGCCACATACATGCTCGTTAACGATACGAGTTCGTAGCGAGCGTGTCCTTGCTGGCACCAGGCGGTTGTACAGGCAGTCGTCTCGCGTCAAGATTAAGTTTGTCAGCATTGGGTATATATTGTAACCATATCGTGTAAACCATCGTGAACATCTTTTACAAAGGTCATCCTACGTCTCACCTGCGACGCTTCGCCGGGGGCTCATCAGCCTGCTTCACCTTGGCCCTGCTGCGCGTCATGCGCGGTGACGGTCCCTTCTTCTTGCCAGAGGATGGTGGGGTCTTTGGTTTCTTGACCGGCTGCTCGTCTTCCTCGCTGTCCTCTTCGCCATCGCTGACGAGTGCAGTCTCGAGGGCGTCTCCATCCTCTCCTTCGCCGTCGGAATCGTCGTCGTCAGAGTTTTGAATCGGCGGGTTGGAGCCAAAGTCCGACTCGATCATGGACTGGTAGTCATCGTACGAGGCGAAGGTGGTGTCGATGCCCTGGTTCTTGCTGCTCTTGGGCACGGCGCTCACGAGGGTGATGGGCTCGTCCGCGACCTTCCTAGTCTTTGGCTTTGGCTCTTCGGATTCAGACTCGGAGTCTTCGTCCTCGTCGTCGCTCTCATCCATCTCATCATCATCCAAAGCCTCCTCCTCATCGTCCGACTCAGCCTGAGCCAACGCCCGCTGAACCTCGTCGTCGCTGTCGACGTCCGGTCCGTCGTACTCCCACACCTGAACCCCGTCGTCGCCCTCCTCCTCTTCGTCATCCTCATCCTCGGGTTCTTCCGGCTCGTTCGACTTTCGGTGCAGGAGGTACCCGGGCTTGTATCCGTAAGCCTTGGCCAGCGAGCTGTAGTTGAACTTGTCGGCGTCCACGGATTTCTCCTCCTTGCGCTCCTCGGCGTCAAGCGCGGCATCCACCTCATCGTCGGAGTCGCCAGTGAAACCGGCCGACCTGGTGTCGATGGAAGGTTTGAGACCGCGACCCTTCTTGCCGCGACTGACTTCCACCTCCTCGTCCGATTCGGAATCGGGCATCTCGAGATCGCCGAGGTCGACGTCGTCGTCGTCCTCCTCCTCGTCATCCTCCTCGACACCCTCGATACCAGCCTTGGCCTTGGCCTTCTTCCTGCGCTCCGCGGCGGCGTCGTCATCCTCCTCCGCTTCGTCGTCGGATCCCTCGTCGTCGGATCCTTCGGCGTCGCGCTTCTTCTTCTTTGCCTTTTTGGTTTCCGACTTGTTGGCGTAGTAGCGGTGAAAGAACACGTCGCTGGGCTCAACCTCAGCCTCGGTGAGCGACGCAAACTCAGCGGTTCCCGGGGCGACCGCGGCAGTAGCGGCTGCGGCGTCCTGATCACGACGCTTCGCCATGGTGGACGATCCTCCTTTCGAAACACCCGTCCTGCTCTTGTTCTTCTTCTGCAGCCACTTGTCGAGGAACGCGGTGAGCGTCATATCCGCGAGCGGGTCTCCGTCGTACTCCACGTTCGTTC
>Ga0302114_10002054_pt1 | contig 13035 bp, 12 predicted proteins | sample AG5_Surface_MG_FD_203107 | JGI IMG/M metagenome (GOLD analysis project Ga0302114, IMG submission 203107) | Marine microbial communities from Western Arctic Ocean, Canada - AG5_Surface | ecosystem: Environmental > Aquatic > Marine > Oceanic | place: Canada: Western Arctic Ocean | collected...
AGTTGTTCCTTGTGATCCAGTATAACCAACTGATCCTTGTGGTCCTGCTACGGTTGAGTCTGCACCAGTTGTTCCAGTTGTTCCTTGTGATCCAGTATATCCTAGTGCTCCTTGTGGTCCTGCTACAGTTGAGTCTGCACCAGTTGTTCCTTGTGATCCAGTATAACCAACTGATCCTTGTGGTCCTGCTACAGTTGAGTCTGCACCAGTTGCACCAGTTGTTCCAGTTGTGCCTTGTGATCCAGTATATCCTAGTGCTCCTTGTGGTCCTACTACTGTTGAGTCTGCACCAGTTGTTCCAGTAATTCCTTGTGATCCAGTATATCCTAGTGCTCCTTGTGGTCCTGCTACTGTTGAGTCTGCACCAGTTGTTCCAGTAGTTCCTTGTGATCCAGTGTAACCGATTGATCCTTGTGGTCCTGCTACAGTTGAGTCTGCACCAGTTGTGCCTTGAGCACCTATATCACCAGTTGTACCGTGTGATCCAGTGTAACCGATTGATCCTTGTGGTCCAATTGATCCAGTATATCCAAACGAAGCTGCTGCGCCATTAGTTCCTTGTGATCCTGCTACACCTGCTACACCTGCTACACCTGCTACACCTGCTACACCTGCTGATCCTATAATGCCCTGTGTGCCTTGAATACCATGTGATCCAGTATACCCAGAACCAGATGCTCCTTGAGCTCCAGTTGTCCCAACTTGTCCATTTTCTCCATTATTTCCATCCTGCCCAACAACACCAGTTAAGCCTTGAATGCCTTGTGACCCTGTATATCCTGTATCACTTGAAGTCTCTACTAGTTTGCCGCCTACAGTAACTCCATCACCTACATAAAGTTTTTTAGTATCAGTGGTATATAATAATTCACCTTGTACTGGTGTAAGTTGTATACGTTTGGCGTCAATACCTCGACGTAGTTGCAATGATCCCATACTATAGCTCTCCTGATAACATATTTATCATTGATCAATGTGTTATGCCAATACTAAAACAGGATGACTTATAATTTATCCTTGTAATTCTTCTGTAGGTGGTGTGAAGTTTGCAGTATATCTTGCAATAGAAGATACTCTAAAATCTTGAATATAACCTTGCGTAAACCAAGCCCCAGCACCATTATACAACTCTGTACCTATATTGACTTTACCTATTAGATCATTATTACTGGTATGACCAGTGCCGCTTTGAGTACCATTTATATACGCTTTAATATTATTTGTACCTGTGCCTGATCTGACTACCGCAATATGAATCCAATTATTAGCTAAGAAATCTGATGGTGGAGTGTGTTGATTTGAATAGCCACTACCCATATTATAAAATCTCAACTCATTTATTGACGCCCCTCTATACAAAAATTCCATTGAATTAGTCTGCGAGGCTGAGTCTCCTATAGTAAAAAAACTATGATCGGCCGCTAATGTTGTAAAATAATACCAACCTTCTATAGTCCAATCGCCTGCAATATTAACTGATTCAGAGGATTGTAAAAAATCACCAGTGCCGTCTAAATATATTGACTTTGTTCCAGCAAACTTTACTTGAGTTGTAGATGTTGCAGCATCAGCAATACATGTTAAAGTGTGTTTCTGACTCAAATCTGAAATAGATGTTTCTGGATTGAGTAATAATGTTGTATTTGTAATTGCAGTAAGAGGTGCGGCTGGTGGTGTGAAGTTAGAAGTATAAACTGCTGTGCCTTTGACTATTCTTACGTCAGACATGCTGCCTTGGTACGGGTAAGAACCCGAAGCACTAGCACCAATACTTAAAGCGTCCGTAGAGTTAACCAGTGCGCCAGTAACTGTAGAAGAAACAACCGATGACCCATTTAAGTAAGCGACAAAAGAAGTTCCATTTCTAACAAGAGCAACATGAGACCACTGATTAAGCGGAATTGCTGTTGATGATACGTTGTCAACAATGCTACCGGCGTTAGTAAGAAATCTTAAATGTCTTGAACTGTTATTGCTCATTTCCAAAGCCCAAGAGTAACTTCCGGACCACTGACCCATAATAATTGGTTGAGAGGGTGAGGCTGTCGGGCATATCCAACATTCAGCAGTAAAGTTTTCAGAACCCATATTAAAATCTTCGTGATCTGCTGCCGTTATATAATCACCTGTTCCATCAAAATATGCAGACGCACCATGATCTGCTTTTGAATATAAGGCATTGTTATCAAATAATGAGAATGGTTTTAGAGATGCATTACCATTTGCAGTAATCGTATGATTTGATGTAGATTGATCTTTAAAATACGGTAGTTGACCTATTAAAAATTTTGTGTTTGTAATTGCAGTAAGTGGTTCTGTTGGTGGTGTGAAGTTTGATGTATATGCTGCTGTTCCATTTAATATTCTAATATCAGACATATAGCCAATAAGGAGAAAACTACCAGCATTGCCTCCCCCAAAGGTTGGCGCATCCGCACCGACTAATTGAGATAAAGAGTTTGTAAAAGTAGAACCTTCTTGTTGACCGTTTATAAATAATTTTACATCATTGCCCGATCTTGTGAGGGCAATATGACTCCATGAATTAACTGGGATAGTAGCAGTACTTGTTATTCTAGTACCACCTTGGTGATAATAGTGTAGAGTATTATCTGTATTAAGAAAAAGAGCTGTATAGGTTCCGTTTCCACTAGACCCACGAAAATCACAAAACATAGTTAATGATCCATTTAATGCTGTTAAATATACCCAAAATTCTACTGTAAAATCGTTAGTACCAAATGCAAAGTCTGATTCAGCATTTAAATTAAGATAATCACCTGTTCCATCAAAATAAGTAGAATATCCACCTTGACGATGTGGACTGAATGTTGATGCTGTTGCATTGCCAGTGGTAGAAATTGTAAGATTTGAAGCAGAAGCATCGTCAAATGTTTGGTTTGATCCAGTCGCAGTTGCGTTAACTAACAACGCAGTGTATCTTGAATTAGTAATAGAAAATATCAATGTAAATGCACTTACTGCATTGACTGCACCATTAACACCATCAGTCACACTAAAAGTAATACTAAATGTTGTGCTATTACTTGCGTGTGGTGTGATAGTAAATACATTATTAGTTTGAGCTACAGTTGTTCCGTTTAATGCACCGGATGAAACAGCATATGACCATGTTAACGGTCTACCTTCAGGATCAGTTGCTATGGCAGTAATTGTAGTTGCTGTACCATCTGATGCAAGAGCATATGCTCCGTCAACACCAGTAATAGCACTAGGACTTTCGTTAACCATTACAGCAATTTTATAAAAACCTGTGCCGTTGTACATATAAATTGTTTTATTAGCAACAACACTAACCATAGCTCCTATTGCAGGATTTGCAATAGCTTGCATAGCTGCAAGATCCGCGACTTGTACAGTGCCGCTTGCTGGCTGTACGGCTTGCGTCACACCGCCTACTACAGCCTGTGTTTGTAATCCACCAGATGCACTAGTAGACAATTTGACAGCGTTGGATCCAGATCCAACCTTGATAGACGGTAACACTATTTCAGATCCAGAACCAGCAGATATAGTAGCTGATGCACCAAGATGTAATGTTGACCCACTTAGATATAAATCTTTCCATCTATATGTAGATGAGCCTAAATCATATGTTACGTCAGTGTCAGGAATAATAGCTTGATTTACTGCTGAAAAATTAACTGCTGTACCAGTAGTGCCTTGTGCTCCACCTGACCCAGTATATCCACGAAGACCGATAGTACCAGTTGTTCCAGTTGTTCCTACTGATCCAGTATAGCCTAGTGTGCCAGTTGTTCCTTGTGTACCTGCACCAGTTGCTCCTTGTAATCCAGTAAATCCTACTGATCCAGTATAGCCTAGTGTGCCAGTTGTTCCTTGTGTGCCAGTTGTTCCTTGTGTGCCAGTTGTACCTTGTGTACCTGCACCAGTTGCTCCTTGTGTGCCAGTTGTTCCAGTTGTTCCAGTTGTTCCAGTTGTTCCAGTTGTTCCTTGCGTACCAGTTGTTCCAGTTGTTCCAGTTGTTCCTTGTGTACCTGTACCTACTGATCCAGTATAGCCTAGTGTGCCAGTTGTTCCTTGCGTACCAGTTGTTCCAGTTGTTCCAGTTGTTCCTTGTGTACCTGTACCTACTGATCCAGTATAGCCTAGTGTGCCAGTTGTTCCTTGTGTGCCAGTTGTTCCAGTTGTTCCAGTTGTTCCTTGTGTACCTGTACCTACTGATCCAGTATAGCCTAGTGTGCCAGTTGTTCCTTGTGTGCCAGTTGTTCCAGTTGTTCCAGTTGTTCCTTGTGTACCTGCACCAGTTGTTCCTTGCGTACCAGTTGTACCTTGTGTGCCAGTTGTTCCAGTTGTTCCAGTTGTTCCTTGTGTACCTGCACCAGTTGTTCCTTGCGTACCAGTTGTACCTTGTGTGCCAGTTGTTCCTTGTGTGCCAGTTGTACCTTGTGTACCTGCACCAGTTGCTCCTTGTGATCCAGTATAGCCTAGTGTGCCAGTTGTTCCTTGCGTACCAGTTGTGCCAGTTGTACCTTGTGTACCTGCACCAGTTGCTCCTTGTGATCCAGTATAGCCTAGTGTGCCAGTTGTTCCTTGCGTACCAGTTGTTCCAGTTGTTCCTTGTGTACCTGCACCAGTTGCTCCTTGTGATCCAGTATATCCAATTGCTCCTTGTGGTCCTGCTACTGTTGAGTCTGCACCAGTTGGTCCAGTTGTTCCTTGTGATCCAGTGTAACCGATTGCTCCTTGTGGTCCAATTGAACCAGTATATCCAATTGAAGCTGCTGCACCATCAGTGCCCTGTGCTCCAATAGTACCTGCACCGGTTGCTCCTTGTGATCCGGTTGCACCATCGACACCAGTATTGCCATCTTCACCTTTTGAACCAGTATATCCTAGTGCTGCAAATTCTCCAGCTATTCCTTGTAATCCATTTGTACCATTAATGCCCTGTGCACCAATAGTGCCCTGTGTGCCTTGAATACCATGTGATCCAGTATACCCAGAACCAGATGCTCCTTGAGCTCCAGTAAGTCCATTGGTTCCAATTATTCCTTGTGACCCAACTGCACCAATAGTACCCTGCGATCCAGTAACACCTATAGATCCTTGTGTACCTTGCACTGATACTTCCTGCATTAAAATGCCACCTGCAGTAACGCCATCGCCAACATAAACATCTTTGGTATCGGTAACGTATATTAATTCACCAACTTCAAATATAATTTCTTGTCGTTGTACGTCGGTTCCTCTACGTAATCTCATAATATAGCTCTCCTGATAACATATTTATCATTGATTAAATTAATATGTTATGTGAATACCGGTGTATTTGCTGCAAAGCCACCATAAACTTTTTTATTATCAGTAATATATACTAAACGTATGTGACTTCTGCTGTTTGGATGTTAGCTACCCATCTGATATTATGTGATGCCTCTCCTGTTACTTGGACTGTTAAAGCATTGTTTGTGTTGTCTGCCGATAAAGCCAGGCCCCAGGCCGATGTGTTGTAAATTACTGTGATTGCGCTGTTAGGTACTGTTGTGGTTCCGCCGTCATTAACTAACAGCCCTTCTATTTTCCACGACCCGTAACTCTGCGCACCATTTTGCATAGCCACAATTGTACCTGAGAATGTTATACAAGTGTCAGACGCTGCTACAACTTGATTATTAGCAGCCGCCGTTGAATTATTAGTAGTCATAGTTTCAGGAGTTGCGTTTGTGGTGTCTGACCTTAGTATATACATTCCGCCTTGTGATGTTCCACGTAATGAAAAACTGCCCATATTGCCAAAAGAACCAGATGAGTACGCAAATTTTCCAGAAATATCCGACTTGGCCATTAATCCAATAGCTACTGAACTCTCCTGTGAAGCTTCGTTAGCATCTCCAATTGATATAGCACTAAAAGCCGAAGCGTCACTTCCGATATTTAAATAACCTGTATTAATTGAAATTGCAGCCATCGCCGTTGCTGATGCTTTGTGACCGATTGCTATACCGTGTGAGTTTGTTGCAGTGGCTGTATCTCCTATTGCTACAGCATTATTACCAGTGGCTAATGGATCAGTAAATCCACTATACGTAACTCGATTTCCTGAATATAGTGCCGCTCCTGATACACCAGTTGCACCAGTTGTTCCAGTTGTTCCTTGTGATCCAGTTGGTCCTGCTACTGTTGAGTCTGCACCAGTTGTGCCTTGTGATCCAGTGTAACCGATTGCTCCTGCTACTGTTGAATCTGCACCAGTAGTTCCTTGTGATCCAGTTGTTCCTTGTGATCCAGTTGGTCCTGCTACTGTTGAGTCTGCACCAGTTGGTCCAGTAGTTCCTTGTGATCCAGTATATCCAATTGATCCTTGTGGTCCTGCTACTGTTGAGTCTGCACCAGTAGTTCCTTGTGATCCAGTATATCCAATTGACCCTTGTGGTCCTGCTACTGTTGAATCTGCACCAGTTGGTCCAGTAGTTCCTTGTGATCCAGTATATCCAATTGATCCTTGTGGTCCTGCTACTGTTGAATCTGCACCAGTAGTTCCTTGTGATCCAGTTGGTCCTGCTACTGTTGAATCTGCACCAGTTGTGCCTTGTGTGCCTTGTGATCCAGTTGGTCCTTGTATTCCAGTTGGTCCTTGTATTCCAGTTGTGCCTTGTGTGCCAGTTGTGCCTTGTGATCCAGTATATCCTAGTGCTGCATATTCGCCATCTGTACCTTGTGTACCTTGTGTGCCAGTTGTGCCTTGTGATCCAGTTGGTCCTGCTACTGTTGAGTCTGCACCAGTTGTGCCTTGTGTGCCTTGTATTCCAGTTGTGCCTTGTGATCCAGTTGGTCCTTGTATTCCAGTTGTGCCTTGTGATCCAGTATAACCAACTGTTCCAGTTGTTCCTTGTGATCCAGTATAACCAACTGATCCTTGTGCGCCAGTTGCTCCAGTATATCCAATTGAAGCTGATGCACCGTCGAGTCCTTGTATTCCTTGTGTACCATTACCAGTGGTTCCTTGTATTCCTTGTGTACCATTACCAGTGGTTCCTTGTGTTCCAGTTGTTCCTTGTGACCCTGTATATCCTGTATCGCCCGAAGTATCTACTAATGTTCCGCCTACAGTAACACCATCACCTACATAAAGTTTTTTAGTATCAGTGGTATATATTAATTCACCTTGTACTGGTGTAAGTTGTATGCGCTTGGCATTAGTACCTCGACGTAGTTGTAATGATCCCATAATATAGCTCTCCTGATAACATATTTATCAGTAGATTATTACTTATTTAATTTAAGGAATCTGTATACTCTTTTACTAAGGTCTTTTTTTATTCTACTAAAGTCTAGAGTATAATCAATAGAGCTTATAGACTGTTGATATTCTTCAAACAGTTGTTCTAGTATAAGTTCAATTTCTTCTATTGATTTACTTTGTTTACTATCATTAATATCAATATCCCAGATTGTTTTATCATTGAACCTAATTGCGATACTTTTTACATATTCAATAGGGAGATATTCAACTTCAATTGAATCAAATATCTCCTCCCAGTCATCGTTATTAGTCACTTTTTGTGGCTTTCTTAGCCGACCTCTTTTTCTTAGTAGGCACTAATTCTTCAGCCTGTCTGCGTAATTCAGCAGCTTCTTTACTTAGGCGATCTGCATCGCTACGATACTTAGTAGCAAGGTCTTCGTCAGTAAGCACATCGGATTTTTTTGTTGATTCAGTATACTGTTCAACCGGCGATGCAGTAGTTTCAGCAGTCTTTTTTACATTCTCGGCAGGATTTTTTGATTTAATTGCAAGGTCATCAATGCCAATTCCTTTTTGTTTAGCAATCATTTTATTAAGCTCGTCTAGCTTTATAGATGTTTTTGCATCAGGAATCATTTCAACTTCTTTGGTTGCAACCTTTCGAAGGCATCCAGTTTTATGAAATCCATATAGCATATTCATACCGTCGGGTAGATATGTACGTTCCATAGCCTCGGCTAACTCGTATGCTTGTTGGCCAGCCTGCGACTCAACTAGTTTCACTAGAGCATCATGTGCATCAGCTGGAAGTGATTCAGTTAACACAACTAATGCACTTTCAGGATCACCTGGCAATGTACGATATGCAACTATTGCTCTCTTTTGATTATTGTATATTCTTCCAATATGTTTTAAACTAGGCATCCGGTTTGGTCTCCTCAGAATTTTCAGCAGCTAATTGTGCTTTTTGTTGTTCTTCAATATTTTTTAGAAAAGCTTCTAATTTATTATAAACTGTACCAACAGCAGCCATTTCACCAGGTTTAAAAGATCCTCGTTCACTGGCGACATCGATAATGCCTTTCATTATAGTAAGATCTTGTATTGAAAGGTCTTGGCCTTGTTGTTCTTGTTCTGCTTCATTCATCTAGTAATTCTCCTTACTTTAATAATAATTATCTATGTGTTATGTATTATATTTTAAAAGTGGACAAGCTAGCATAAAGTAGCTTAGTTCACTAGGATTTTCAAATCCAATTTTTATCTTATTTAGAATACGTGTTTCATTTGATAGTATAAGATTTTTTCCAATATAATATCGACCGTTTAGATTATTATATATCCATTCATCTAATGCTTTTATAATATTATATTTTTCATCAATAGTCATGACTTCAAAGTAAGGAGGACAAAACTCTGTTCTCCTTACTTTAAATACGTTTAACGAATTAGCTTTTTTAAGCAGCGTCATAATGTGCAGTTAACCCAAACGGTGCTTCAAGATTTTTATCAGCATGGTCGTGGATAATAAATAATGTATCACAGTAATCTGGATCACCCCAACTATCCCATGGATATCCATCTGTAAACATAATAAACTTTTTAGGCTGAATATCATGTTGTTTCATGTATGTCCAGTTTGCCATAAAGTCGGTGCCACCTCCACCCATAACTTCATAGTCTAACAAGTCCTCAGCACCGTCGGAACTAAAATCTTGTTCATTATAAACTTTAGTATCGAAGCACCAGAGTTTAATCTTATAACCGGTAAATTCTTCCATTACGCCTTTTACTTCAGATATCATATCTTTGGCTTGTACGTCACCAATTGATCCACTCATGTCCATACTCATAACCACATCAATTGTATCTAGTACATTCATTCCTGGAAGAATAGCACCAGTCATTTGACTCTTACGATTTGGATTTATAAATGTATAGTCGTGGCTTATAATACTTTTAATTTCTTGTCTAATAAGCTCACGCCAGTTCATCTTAGGCTCAGTTAGATCTTTAATTAGTCGTTGTACTTCAGCAGGAGTATTACCTGCACCTGCACTTTGCGCCGCCTGCATCATTCCGTCTTTTACATCGTTGCGGATTTGTTCAAGTTCGTCTTTGCTATACTTAGGTCTACCAGCACCAGGCTTGCCATCATTACCTTCTTCGCCTTCGTCACCGTCTAATTCTAAATGCTCGTCTAGTAACTCGCCAAGTTTATCTAATATATCTTGACCTTGTTTTTTAACTTTTTCAAACAGATCATCATATACTTCTTCGCTAGTCCATTTACTGTATTTAAAATCTTGATAGCATTGTACAATACTAGGATTAGCACCAATACGATCTCTAACCAATAGATTATTAATAATATAATCTTGAGCTATATTAGACAGTAGTGCATGTAATTCTCTACCTTGCCAAGTACGTCTTCCTAAGTGATCAAACACACAATGTAAGATTTCGTGTGCAATAACAAACTCAATTTCTTTATTAGTTAGTGCATTAAAAAACTGAGTGTTAAAGTACATAAATTTGCCATCAACAGCAGCAGTTCCGCACCATTCGTCGGCTGCCACAATACGTAGGCGTGTTGCCATATTTCCAAAAAACGGATGACGCAGAAGCAATCCAACTCTTGCAATGATAATTCTATCATATACTTCTTTACGCATTTCAGCTAATTCTGTATCTGTGATGTTAGGATTAGGTTGCCATTGTTTAGTTTTAGTTGAAGGAACTTTCGTAGCCATTGTATAGTCCTTTTTGTTTGTTTACTACAATTAATATAGCATATTTTACAAAGAAGTCAAGTGGAAATGTGGCACTTTGCAGCGCCACATTACTATTTATTAAGATGCTTGAGCAGCTTTGATATATCTTCCAAATCGCTCATGGAACTCGTCAAAGCATTCAACTGCATCTGGGTCAATTGGTAAACTGTATTGCGTTAGAGCTAGTTTAATACCCATTACAACTAGTTCAGTTTCAAAGTTATCCATAGAGAACCTTAGGAAGTTATTAACCATTGAATCAAATTTCTTATTGCCTTTTTCTTCTGCATCTTTTAATTCGTAACATAATGAAACTGTTAAAGAATACATAGCACTAATTTCTTTAGTTTTAAGATCTTTTACTTTACCTGATAGTACATCAGTTGGATCAGGCATATCGGCAGCAACTTTACGGTGTGCAAGAAATTTAATAGCTAGTCCTTCACCAACTGCACCTGATACAAGATCAGTTGTAGTTTCGGTATCTAGGGCATCGTCAAGTAATTCACTTACAAATGTCCACGAACGGGGTGTTGCAAACGAACGACTTGAAGTACGAGGATCATAATCATAAAGATCTTTTTTACTGAATTGCATGTATCCAACTACATCTTTATGGATCTTATTATCTACAGCCCAATCAAACCAATCGTTGAACTCAACTTTTAGTTCAATATGTACAAAGCGATTAGCAAGTGGAGCAGGCATACGGTAAGTTACACCTTTATCGCCTTCTCTATTACCAGCAGCAACAATAATAACATTGTCAGGTAGTTTATATTGTCCAACACGGCGATTAAGAATAAGCTGATATGCAGCCGCTTGTACAGCAGGCGGTGCAGAATTCATTTCGTCTAGGAACAGTACAATATTGTCATATTGTTCTGCCATCTTTTCATCAGGCAATTCGTTTGGTGCGCCCCACACCATTTTGCCAATGTTTGAATCAAAATACGGAATACCTTTAATGTCAGTAGGATCCCAAAGGCTCAAACGAATATCAATAAGGTGACTGTTTGAAAATGTATTAGTAACTTGAGCAACAATGTCAGATTTACCAATACCTGGAGGCCCCCACATAAACACTGGACGCTTTTTCTTCATTGCATGAGTTAAGCTTTTCTTTGCTTTATTTGGACTAATAGTGCGTGTATTCTCAGACATTTGTTATCCTCTATGTTAAGTGTCTATAAAGTATAATAGCATTAGATGACACTAGATGTCAACCAGTTTGTAGAATATAAAAGTGTTTGATATCAATAGTTTACAAATTATTTCTAGTTTTTGATAGTGCTTTAGCTATTCCATACTTTCGAATATCACCGGAAAACAGAGTCAATTCGATTGATTTTTTTTGATCAGTTACAAAAATACTGCTTTTGGTTATATAGTAAGGACATTCAATAAATTTATCTAAGAATATAATAGTTTTAGTAGTAAACGGCATGTCTGGCGGAAATGATATTTCGTATACAGAAACATCAATTTTTTTTAATAAATCAAACCCTTCGTCTGTTAATCGCAACCCACCTTGTTCTTTACTTCGTGTGTTTTGCCACCATCGATGAATATAGTCGTCAACAGTAGCATCATTTGTCGATTCGTCTATCTGCTGTAAAAAAATCTTTGTATATACAATCTTATTGGTCATGTAGTTCTTCGCCAGCAGTTAATTTAACTACACGGAACTCGTCTGTCTTAAACATTTCGTTTAACTTCTTTGATAAATTAAACGCATGTCCAGGATTTGAAAAACTCGTTTTCTTATATTTTGGACCTGGGTAGCTAGTTAATGCACTACTACTTTTTAAATTAAAAGCTGAGCCTTGATAAAATACTGCCCATATTGCTTCGGCATCTAATACTTGTTCACATTTATAGGTTGTTTTATTAGTAAATTCTAATTTTACTGTTGGCTTAGGTCTACTCATATGTATAATTCCTTTAATAAACTACGCATATATTTATCTTTACCAGTGATCGCCTTGGCCAATTTGTAATTCAATAATTTGATTTGAATCATCTTTTGATTCAATTACCAACTTTTCAAGGTCGCCTTCTAGTCTTGCCATAACTATTCCTAAACTATAGGCAAGTATTTTTGCATTAGTTATTGTTAACCGTACTTCTTGTTGGTTCGACAGATCAGCTGAACTAACTTGCTGTATAAATTGTATAATTGGATTAGTGTTTATCGGCTGATTGTGCATGTTTTAGTTCTGCTTTCATTTCAATTGACGTCTTAAATGGCCCACGGTGTTCGTTTTTTTCAATTGTAATTAATTTTGGGCAAAAGCTTTTTAACCATATTACATTAAACTTAATAATATAATATCCAGCACAGTATACACTTTTTGACTTTTCACCTTTTGTAAATAGAGGAAGTTTTTTTGCAATATCAAATACTACGTTGTACGGTTTTCCTTTTGTTGGAAATCCATGTATGTTATACTCAGATAAATCGTCAGCATGTCGTACTGTTGTTGTTAAAAAGTTATTGCCAAATGTTTTATTAATATGTAATTCGTCTTGATAAAAAGATACATTACCTTTTTGAGATAGTATAAAACTATCGTCTTGTTTTGTAATAGTTCCGATACGTTGACCTTCTTGTTCAACGATCCAAAACTTATTTTCTAAAACTGTTTTTGCTTTTATATTCATACTGGGTACCTTGCTTGTAATGGTTCTGCAAATTGTGCTGCTTGATCTGAAATACGTTGCATATCCCACTTAGCACAAAACTTCATAAGTCGCATACCGACTTGTGTAACTTCTTTAGGAGTCATATGTTCTTCAATGACATCATTCATAATACTTCTAATGTTACCAGGCTGTGCAGTTAAATCACACAATACAACATTACGTTGATAGTCATCTAATACACGATGTTCTACGCCTTCGTGATCTACCCAACGTTGTAGCATCATGTTATTCCAATTATAGCCTTTTGTATCTTTGTCAGCAAATGCTTCAATAAGTCCAACTTTGTTTTTTGTACCTTTCTTGCGTACACCTGGATAAGCACTA
>Ga0302114_10002059_pt1 | contig 13020 bp, 17 predicted proteins | sample AG5_Surface_MG_FD_203107 | JGI IMG/M metagenome (GOLD analysis project Ga0302114, IMG submission 203107) | Marine microbial communities from Western Arctic Ocean, Canada - AG5_Surface | ecosystem: Environmental > Aquatic > Marine > Oceanic | place: Canada: Western Arctic Ocean | collected...
CCCCACCCCCACCCCCATCCGCATCGTCGCCAACAGCTAAAAACTCCCCAACGTCGGCAAAGAATGCATTGTTGAAGTTGACCTCGAAGCAGGTCATTTTGCAACCCAATTTGCTATCCCCACGGCTGTCAGTCTCCACTAAAACTTCCAAGGCCTGGGCAAATTTATTTTCGTGGTTTTTCCGCGATTCTCTAATCACGTGAGGGAAGATAGTGTGCTCGGTGGAGTGGTCCTGGAGCTGCGTCGAGCAAAATGATGCCATCATCACGAGAGCAAGAGTGCATTAGGAGTGGGTTAGGAGTGGGTTAGGAGCGGACAAGGAATTGGTTGGGAATTTTTGTTAGTTACAATACAAAAGGCAAAAAAAGGCGAATCACTGAATCGGCCGTAACTCCAACGTACGGAGGTTTTAGACACTCAGAATTGGACACGGTGGCTAGTTCGACCAGGCGCATCTTTTCGTAAGAGTTTTTTTGTTCAGGGACGGTCCAGATCAATCAGGGGCATCTGCACGTCAATGTGAAACCTCAAAAAAAGGCAAAAAAAGGCGAATTTTGGAATTGACCGTAACTCCACCAAACAACCTCTTCAGCAACTCAAAATTGGACACGTTGGCCAGTTCGACCAGGCTCATCTTTTTGTGCGAGGGTGTTGTTGTTCAGAGACGGTAAAAAAACACGCTCGATTGCTTCGCACTATCGCTCACCTGAAAAGAACAAACCGAAAAAGCAAGGGACTTGGTGGGGCTGACGCCGACGCCTACCTTTGAGGATATGGCAAAATCGGCGATTATTAGCCTCGAAAGAAGGGTAGAGGAGTCGACGAGAAGGTCGAATTTCACGGAACTCAAGGAGAAGAAAAACTGGATGAGGTCGCCGGGGGGGTGGGGTTGTTCTGATGATATTTCTGGAGATGTTGAAGAGGAGGGGAGCAATGACTTGTGCAGAGATTTAAGCTCATCCAAGGAGAGGTTTATTGGTGCGTCGGAGGAGGAGGAGGAGGAAGAATTGGAAGACGAATCTCCGCCGAAGAAAAAGTTGGAGAAAGATCTCCTCTTGTCCTTCTTCTTCACCTTCACCGAGTCTAAGTACTTTTCCAACTCGAAGTTGAACTCCGCCTCGGCCATCGTTCTCCAGGCCATGATGACGCTGCGCCGAGCGAAAAAAAGAAGTGCGTTTTTTTGTGACTTTAGTGTGTGCGTGGCGAGTGCCCCTCCCCGAGCCGCGAGCGAAGCGAGCCTCAACCGTGAGTGAAGCGAGCCACAACCGTGAGTGAAGCGATCCACAACGCAGTACATCTCCTAGGCAGCGGCTTTGCGCTCCGCTCCGCTTCGCGCCGTTCATTCACTCACTCACTCACTCACTCACTCACTCACTCACTCACTCACTCACTCACTCACTCACTCACTCACTCACTCACTCACCTGCAATTTAAGCTGCGCTCCGCCGACTCCATCTCGCCCAATTCGCCTAGTTGATCATGGTTCAAGGGGAGGGGCAAGTGCGGGTACGTGGAGGCAAGGTCAGCGTGGTAATCGTAGTCGCCCTCCGACGCACTGGCGGAGGTAAGCTGCCTGTGCGTGGGGCTGCCAAATCCGGAGTATCGGGATTTTATGTACAAGGTGACGTATTTTTTTCTGACCCGGAACGCGAGCAGAAACTCGTACCACGACCGCCGGGAACTCAGCCGCCCTATGCACCGCACCGCGTACCTCCACCACAATCGCACGGATGGTTTGTCTGTTGGGCGTTTTGTTGGTCGGTAGGAGGGGAAGAGTGGGGTTGCAGTTTTTGTTGGGGTTTTGGACTTTTTGCCAGTTGTAGAGCCTACCAGCAAACAGTGCATCTCCTTCAGCTGATTCTTGCTCAGCAGCATGCTGAGGGAGGAAAGATTTGATTTGATCAAATACCTCGGAGACTGCTTCGTTGGCTCTTCCTCACTCTGGACGAAGGAGGCGTTGAAGCTCGTTGGATGCAGCACGAAGGAATGCTGGGCTTCAATCATGCTGATCATTTCGCTGTTGGTTGGGGCATTGTCATTGTCAATGGCGCCATCATCGCAGTAAACCGCCACGTCGTTGAGCTCGAACTGCTTGAAGAGCTTCGTTTGGTTCGCATTCGACTTGGCGTCGCGGTCCACGAACTTCGGGGTGCCGAACTCGTCCGTGGACAGGAGGGCGAACGACTTCAGGAATATGCCTGTAGAAGACCCGGTGGAGAGGAACCGAATGTGGATGTTTTCGACCTCGATGTGGAGGTTCTCGATTATTCGGCGGATCAGTCGTTCTGCAAAGGTTGCCTTTGAGGACGAGGAAGATGAGGAGGATGGGGAGGAAGAAGAGGATGAAGAGGCTTCGTCCATTGAATTCATGCCCTGCAGAAGCGCTCGATTCATCAGCCGCTTCTTGTTCTCTTTCGCCAAAACGTCCTCCCGAGAAGCTTTGGAATAGCTATTATTGCTATCGCCATTGCCATTGCCTTGGTTAACTGTACCTGCTGTCACACAGAGAACCAAGTTCTTAAGTTTGATTTCTACTGATTTGGACGAAATCCGTGACCAGGGTACATTAACATTGACACTTCCACAGCTCCCAGCAACAACGGAAAACTGGCCACCGTCGCCGCCAAGAAACTCGTCGTTTATAGCAGAGGGGTTCAGAGCAAGATCGGTGAGGGAGATTTTGCCAGAGAATAGCGATACAGACAGTGATGTAGGATCCAGGTGAGTGTATCGCCCGATAGTGGACGAGAGCACATCGAGAATTGCTTGTTTTGCCATATGGTTGGGTATGAAGGAGGGTTTTAGGAATTCTGACACTGCATTTTGCACGTTATTGACGGTATTCGAATATGGTTTCAGTTCTCCTTGTCTTGCACCTCTATTTTTTTACTGCGACGGCATTTGTCGTCGTAGGTCCTTCACAACAAAAAGTTCTTTCACGAACTCACAAAACCCATTCTCTTCGATCCTCGACCTCCCCCAACTCCAACCCCACTCCCCCCATTATCACGTATGACCCCCCCCTCCCCTCTACTTCCAATAACCCCATAAGATGTACGTTCCGCTCCCTCACGGGCCTTTCCTTCACGACAATTCGACGTTCCTCGAAACTGTTCACATCTACGCTTTTCACCAACCTCTTCGTTCGCCCCCTTGAATTGCTGCTCCCCACGGGGCGGCTGCGAACTACCGCGGCCGGCCGGCAGATCAGCCTCGGCCGGTTCGTGATCCAGCCCGCTCTGGTCGTTTGGTACTGGGGCTGGCTTCTGGTCCGCTATAGCGTTGGCTATGAGCGCAACAAGAAGCCCACCCTTGGCGAGGCTAAGGGCATGGTTTGGGGAGATGTAGATGGAGATGATGACGGAGAGGGTGGTGACGTAGTCGTGGTTGACGATAGTAACAGCAACAATAACAATAATAATAACAATGACGGTGGCGCATCACCATCACCAGCACCAATCCTCTCAACCCCAATTTCAACCTTCTCAACCCCAATCTCTACACCAACACCAAAACCAAAGCCATCTCCAGCACCAATCCTCTCAACCCCAATTTCAACCTTCTCAACCCCAATCTCTACACCAACACCAAAACCAAAGCCATCTCCAGCACCAATCCTCTCAACCCCAGTTTCTACCCTCCCAACCCCAATCCCAAATTCTATCTCTACACCAACACCAAAACCAACACCAACACCAACACCAACACCAACACCAACACCAACACCACCAGTACCAAAACTAAACCCAAACACACTGGCAACTTTTGCCGGCAAGTACAAGCTTCTCGTGGACGTTAAATTCAAAGATCAGTACGACGAGTACCTCAAGGCCCTGGGACAGAACCAGCTTTTTCGAAACATAGCAAAGAGCATCGTTGGGAACACGCTCGAGGAGCTGGAGCTAGTAGAGAACGACGACGCCAACAACGGCGACCCCCACCTGAGAGTCAAGGTGAGTGATAAAGTGCACGAAATGGCTACAGGCATAATGGCTGCATCCACTACTGAACTAACCCACGCTTCGCTCGGTGCAGGGAACAAACGCCCGCGGGATTTGGACACGGATACTGAAGTCCAACACCACTGTGAAGAACGCTTCGGGCGTGATGGTGTTTTGCAGCATGGCAGAATTTATATCGACGAGCGATCCTAAATTTGATAGCGACGTTTTGCACGTCAGCGAGGTGGAAGGAGACAAGGGCGAGGGCGTGTTTAGGGCTTGTAGGTGGGTGGAGAAAAACAGTGGTGTGTATGTTTGTGAGGTGAGTGAGGGAAGCGAGCGAGCCTTGATGAAGACGAGAGTACGAACCACAACATACACTTAAACTAATACTTCGCTCGTGCTCGGCGCAGAGTTCGTTTTTTAAGTCGGAGAACTGCGTGAGAGAGGGGGTGGCGGATGCCAAGATTTCGTGGCGATTTGGTCGGGCGGGTTAAATTTTCACTCTTTAATACATACATACTAAACGTTCAAAATTTTGACTTTGTTGAGCATTTCGTCAAATTCGGCAATTGAAAAAGGACTACGGACGTTCCGGCCGTTGCATTTTACAGTCACCAACAAATCTCTGCTTAGCTCGAAAGTCACCGAGGAAGCATAGGGCGGCCAGAAGCCCTCTTTCTCTTTCTCATTTGAAATTTCTAAAAGCTCGTCGGCTTTAATTGCGTATAGGACTGAAAGTAGCGTAACATCGTGGGCTGAGAAAAGCCAAAGCGGAGGAAGGCCATTTTCTTCATTTATAGCCTTTTCGAAAACATCCCTCACCTCCACCAAACATGGCACCCCCACCTGACCGATGATCCTACTGTCTTCGTACCAAAGTTTGAACCTAGTGTTCAGAACTTTTTTTACCCGCGACGCTAACTTTCCAAATTGTCCTTGTGGTACATTTCCAAATATTGAAGGAAGGAGTTTATTGCCGTCGCCGTGGTACTCCTGCGAGGTGATGTGGTCGAAGAGGTGCATCCAGTGAACATCAACATCAACATCATCATCAGCATCAGCCGCATCACCATCATGTTTTTCGCTCAAGAATTCACGTCCGTCGAAGAATCTAGCCAACACAGCTTGCCACACTTCGCTGTTTTCCTCGTGCTTTCGGCCTCCTGTGTCTGGGGACTCCGTCCATAGGGCGCTCTCCTTGACCGCCTTGACCAGCGATTTCATGAGTTTAGGATCGCGGTCGTAGGCGTTTAGGGTGCAAGAGGCAGGCGGCCGAATTTCGATTTTTGGGAAACTTTGGGTTTTGATTTTGATTTCGTCGAAATTATACAGTCCGTGTAAAAAATTCTGTGAACCAACGGATAAGAAGTTGAGTGGGTTAGTTTCACTAAATCGGCCGTAACTCCAACGTATGGAGGAGGTTTTAGACGCGATGAATTGGACACGGTGGCGGGTTCGGCCAGGCGCCGGTCCAAAAAACAAGCCATTTTTCACTTCAACGCTTCGCTCACAGCTCGCTTATAATTCACTTGCGTCTGCAGCCATTTTTTTTCGCCGCGGCTCACTCACCTGAGCAGACGTTACGGTTCTCAGGTAGTTGGTGGATACGCAGGTCACGTCCCATTGCGAAGGATTGAAACGGAGGGTTGAGCGGAAGTGGTGGCCAACGCTGCGGAGCTGCTCGGCGCCAAATCTTGTTAAATGACCGAATGGAGGATTCTTGTCATCTATAAAGGTGGCCGGGGAAGAAGGCCAAGATTGGAGGGATTGCTGGCGGTCAACAGGAAAGGGGGAGGTGTCGACGAGAGAAGGGGAAGAGATTGCGGAGGACCAGTAAGATTTTTCGTTCGATATTTTAGTGGTGGAGGTTGCGAACGAGGACAAGGACAAGGGCGAGGGTGAGGGCGAGGGGGGTGCGAAATATCGCTTCTCGCGTGGATTGCTAGAAGACTTCAAAAATACACCCCCAAGCTCACCCAGACCGCTCTCCTCTGACGTAAATGATGTTGGCCTGTCATCAAAGAGCTGGCCAGCAGGGGCTCGATCTCCATGTCTCTGGAAGATGACGAAAGCAAGGGGGTGTGACTGGGAAGGAGGGCAGGCGAGATGAGGGATAGTGATGGTTGAAGCACTGCGCCTCAACATGGCGGAGCAGAGGGAAATTCGTTTTGTCGTTTCGAATGAAAAAAATTGAACTATGAAGAACACTGTCACGAGGTCTCCACAACGAATAACGTTTTACCTTTCAAACCTATTCTATCTCATCAAACTTTCCCACCCTTCCCAAGTTTTACTCAACCCCTTCTCTTAAAATAAAGTCGTCAAGAAGTATATTGAGTCACACAGAAGTATCGAAGTACAAGCAAAACGATTTTCATGGCAGTCACTCGGATAGCCATTGTTCTGGCAAATCGCGCTACGAGAATCCACGACAATAAACTCTTGACTGCCTCAGCTACCAAATTCGATTATGTGCTTCCAATTTACCTTCTTTCTTCCACTTCACCATTCTCAATCACTTCCCCCAACGTGATGCCCTCCTCCAAGCGAGTTAGTTTCATGCTAGACGCTCTGTCCACCTTCAGCACTTCCCTCACTTCCATCAACCCCCACCAGAAACTAAACATCCTCCTCTCCCCAACCCCTTATTCCGACTTTGTAAATTTTGTTTCCGAGCTTTCGCTTTCGCTTTCGCTTTCGACCCAAGTCGAAATTTTCTTCGAGGCTGGCGTCAGTAAGGTCCAGCAGGTCGAGGACCTGCAGTGGACCCAACCTTTGAAGGGCAACAAATCCGTGACCCTCTCCCCCCTCATCACCTACACTCTTAATCCGGACTTGTCCAGCTATCTCGTAAAGAACGAGCCTCCAAAGTCGTACGGCACCTTTTGCAACGTTTTCGACTGCCTGCCACCCCCAGCCCTCCCCCTCCCCCCGATAACTTCCCTTCCCCCTCCTCCTCCCAACGTCAAGGATGTCTTTACGGCGTTAAAGTCAATTACCCAAGCCACTCTAACTCCAAGCCTCCCCCCCCTGACCGAGTCCCAGGCAGCGGCCCTTTCCAAGCACCTGGGCGGGGAGAAAACCGCCCTGAAGCGGATGGGCGACGTTCTGAAGAAGAAGGCGTACGTGCTTTCGTTCGAGAAGCCCAAAACGAGCCCCAACGCTCTCGAGGCGTCCACGACGCAACTGTCGTTCTATCTCAGCTGCGGAATCCTGAGCGCTCGGAGCTTCTACTGGGGGCTGGACGGCTTGGAGAAGAGCGCGGGAAGCGGCAAGTTTTCGAAGCCGCCGGTTAGCTTGAAGGGGCAGATGCTCTGGCGGGAGTACAACAACGTGTTCGGGTTCGCAATCGACAATTTTGATAAAAGCGAAGGGAACAAGATTGCCAGGCAGATCGACTGGGACGCGGATGAGGCGTTGCTGAAGAGGTGGAGGGAGGGGAGGACGGGGTGAGCGGCCGCGAGCGAAGCAAAAGTGCGAAGCGTGACACCGCGACCGCGACTCCGCGACCGCGACTAACCACCCAATCTTAATCTTAATCTTGCGCGCAGCTTTCCGTTCATCGATGCGATCATGAGGGAGCTGCGGGAGACGGGGTGGATCCACCATCTGAGCAGGCACGCGGTTGCGTGTTTTCTTACCCGGGGGGACTTGTACTTGAGCTGGGAAGAGGGCGCGAAGGTGTTCGAGGAGGAGCTCCTGGATGCCGACTACTCCATCAACAATTTCAACTGGCAGTGGCTGAGCTGCACGGCTCACTTCTACCAGTACTTTCGGTGCTACTCACCGATCGCCTTTGGGAAGAAGACCGACAAGCAGGGGCTGTACATAAAGAAGTGGATCCCCGAGCTCAAAAACTTGGAAGCCAAGTACATCTACGAGCCATGGGAGGCGACCGAGAGCGTGCTGAAGAAGGCTGGGGTGAAGCTTGGGGGAGGTGTGGGGGAATATCCAATGCCAATGGTCGACCACAGTGTGGTGAGCAAGGCGAACATGGCTCGGATTGCGGCTGTGTACGAGAAGCACAAGGTTGGGTTAAGTGGGGGAGGGAGTGTGAGTGGGGGAGGGAGTGGGAGCAAGAAAAAGCAGAAGCTTTAATATTTTTAGGGAATTAAAGTTTACTCCGAACCGCTTAAGAAATCTAATACGACACTTGTGAGTCCGTCTCCAGCTCAGGGGTGGCTGGGGGTTTGCACATCTTCTTGTGCTTCTTCCACGCCGACTTCTGGCACTCGGAGGAGCAGAAGTAGCTGGTTCTGCACCGGGCGCAAGCTTTTGTCGTGGTGGTGTTGCAGACGTCGCACTGGCGAGTCGGCTTCTTCACCACGTCCTCCACCTTGTTCAACTCAGCCTTGTCGTACTTCATGTGCTTGATGAAGGTGCAAGCGGTGTTGTAAGTGCCGAAGATCTCTACGTCGACGAACTGCTTGGGGAGGTGTTGTCGGAGGAGGGTGGGGAACGGGGTGGATGAGATGTGGGTGGGGGTGAGGCGGAGGATCTTGATGATTTCTCGGCTCGCATTTAGGTTTTTGGTATACTGGAGGGGTGAGTTGCTAGAAGTGCTGTTAGTAGCTGTAAGGGAAAGTGGCTGTCGATGGATCATTCGAAGAGCAAGAAACATGAGGGAGTCGGTGTAAACCTGGCTCTGCTGAGCAATCTCTAGAAGAAGATTAGAATTCCTGCATTTGAGCACTTCACGCACCAACTCGTCATCGTGCTCGTTGATGAACTTGTGACAGTCTGCATACGATCGTGATTTGATCCAATCAATCATTTCACTCCTCCAATAAGCTATTGGTGCGTACAAGCGGTTCATCTCCTTACCACCCAACGAACGAACTTCATCGGGAGTGAGGGAGAGCAAGCCGATGATCTCAGCACAGGCTCCACTCCTACGGGCAATGTCGATGGGGATTTCGCCTTTATTGTCTCGTGTGGTGAGGGCCTCTACATTCCAGGCAATCGACTGCACGCCCACATTGGCAAGAGCATGTGTGTGTGTCTGAGCTTTCGCTGCCATCCAATGATGTGGCAGTCGTCTCGTCCATCCTCATCTCTCTCCTTGTACTTTCTCCCTGTCAATGTCCCGTTCTGGGTGGAGCAAGACAGGGGATTTAAATGGCCTCTATATTTTACATTTGGGCTAGAGTTGAAACAGAAAAAAAACCTAAAATGCTCCCCCCTCCCACCCCCATGGACCCATATTCTGTCCGATCGCTGCAAACGGCAGCAATCCACTCGATGCTAACCTGCTCGTCTTCATCACAATCACTCTCCTCCTCCTCCTCCTCCTCCTCCTCCACCTCCTCCTCCTCCTTTGCCAATAAATGGAGAATCCTCATCTACGACACCCAGTGCCGGTCAATTATCTCCCCTCTTTTTTCGGTCCCTGCCCTGCGATCCCTTGGCATCACTTTGCACATGATGCTGGCCTCCTCCCGGGAGCCCATTCCGGACGTTCCAGCGATTTACTTCGTGCAGCCCACCCTCGAAAACGTAGACCTCATTGCCAAGGATTGCGCCAATGACTTGTATTCCCATGCGTACCTCAACTTCACCAGCAAGCTGCCTCGCCAGCTGATGGAGCGCTTGGCCTCCTCGCTGGTCTCCTCCAACTCCGTCTCCAAGGTCGCAGCAATCCACGACCAATTCGTCGATTTCGTGACCCTGGAGCGAACCTTGCTCACGTTGAACTTGCCCAACTCCTACACCATCTACAACAGTCCGAAAACGGCCGAGGTAGAAATGAAGAGGTTCGTTGAGCAGGTCAGCAACGGGTTGTTTTGCGTGGCCTGCACTTGGGGCAAGGTGCCCATCATTCGGTGCAAGAGGGGCGGAATTGCCGAGGCCGTTGCCACTTCTCTGACCAAGTTGGTGCAGGAGAACCCAATAGTGGGCGATTTGGTTGCCTCAAGAAATAGCAACACCACCAACAACAACAACAACAGCAACAACAAACCCAACCGACCCATGCTCATCCTGATGGAGCGAAACGATGATTTGAACCCAATCCTCTCTCACTCATCGACCTACCAATCTCTCATTGACGACTTGCTCCCTCACTCGAACAACCGCGTCACGTGCGTGACGAAGGGAAGCGACGGAGCCCCTGACAAAACCCAGAACTTCGACCTTGACGGCGATGTCGACCCTTTCTACAACGTCAACAAGTTCAAGTCCTTCCCGGAAGTCATCGAGGCGAACGGAGTGACGCTGAAGGAAATCGCAGAGAAGGAGAATTTAATCAGGTCAAAAACTGTCGGAAACGGTGACACGCTCATCAGCGAGGACATCAACAGCGACACCAACTCAAATGCGAATTCCACCCTGACGAGCGCGGTCGACTCTCTCCCAGCGTTGCTTGCTAGGAAGAAGCAATTGGAGATTCACACGAGCATTTTGCAGACCGTCATGACGGCCGTTGCGAGCAGGGATGTTCCTGTTTTTTTCGAGGCGGAAGCAAATTTTTCTGGCGCCATCAATAGCATTTCGGGGCAAGGAAAGAGTAAAGCGGAGGTGAGCGAGACGTGACGTGCCGTACCGCGACGTAAAAAAAAGGGAACACCCCAACCCAAACCCAAACCCAATCTAACCCCAATTATTATTTGACAGGTGCTGGAGCTAATTGGATCCGCCGGAAAGGTCAACGTAGAGGACAAAGTGAGGTTGATTTGTGTTTGGGCGCTGACAGTTCCGAGCGTTAGCAGCAACGACATCAACGAAGTTGTTCAGTTGCTAAAATCCTCCTCCGTGGTGGAGTCCCCCGACCAACTCACCTCCGGCATCAAGGCGATCGAGTACGTGAAAACCCTCCGGTCGATGCACAATTTCTCAAACATTGCATCCAGCGTTAGCAACAAAACGCCTCCTCCCTCTGGCGGCGTTGCGAACCTCTCCAACTTGATGAACGTTGGGACGGGCCTGTTGGCCAAGGCGGCCGACAAGGTTGGAAACTTAGTTTTGGGAAAGTCGACGAAATTCTACGCGACTCGAGTCGTTGAGGCCATGCTCAAGGACAACAGGGGCATACAACTAAACGAATCCAGCGGAATGAACGAATTCCTTCTTCTCGACCCGAAGTTGAAAAACGGGGGAGGGGGGCACGGAGGTGGGTCGCAACCGCCAGTCACCGAGGTCATCTTCTTCGCCATTGGAGGCGGGAGCTACAACGAGTACAACAACTTGAAAACTGTCGTTGAAGGCGACGGCGAGGGGGGAAGTCTTGGAGCGAGCTTGGTCTATGGTGCCACGGACATGGTCAACGCGGCGAGTTTCTTGAGTCAAATGGACGGATTAAGTTGAATTGAAATTAAAAAGAGGAAAACACACCCCTTGGTGAAAATTATACTTTTTACGAAACTATCCATCCTTTTAAACAACATCTCACTCATTTGCAAAAACTGGACACGATCAAGAATCTGTTGTTTGATGTCACACTCGACGAAGAGCGAGGATTACAGCGAGGTGGGATTCTGATATCCATTCGGAGATTCTCTTCGAATTGAACGAGATGGCGAATTACAAATCTGACCCTCTCGACCAAGTCGATGACTTCACCGGAGCGACCTTGCGCGTCCCATCACATGGGTAGAAATGTTGTCGGCAGATTTGAGATTCTCATTCTTTTGAGTTATGAGGTTGCAGCGAGCTTGGAGGAGGATGGGCTATCGGCGGCGTGGAATGTGGAATCCGAGCAAGCTGCTGTCGTTGAGGAGGAAGGGGATGGAACGTATTGATTTGAAGGCTGCCACGAAGAGCACGTTGTTGACGGTGGCGATGGATGGCATTGGAGTTTGCGCAAAACACAACCAAAGGAGAAGGGGCATTTTTTGTCGACGGTGGAGTATGGAGGGAGAAGGTGGACAAATGACGATATTTGTCACCATCGTGAGGGAGAAAGAAGACCGATACTGGGTGTGGTTTGAAACCGGAGTCAACCCCAATAGACAGCCCCCCTGATGTTATCAAGGGTAGCAAGAGAGGCAGAAGGAAGTCGCTTCGAAGAATTTGATTTAGCTTCTTGATTCGGCATAGGGAGGCTGGAGGGGAGAGAGGAAAGAATACGGAGAGGGGGTGGATTTAAGTGAACCCTAAAACGCGTATGGGCAAACATTCAAAACTTTACATTTTGATTTTGCACGTTGAGCATTTCACAAGCGAGGCACTCACAATCTCCAAATCACGTGTACAGCTACCTTTGACCATCCGTCGGACCCAATATGGCAACCAATGAGCACCACGAGTGGCTCAAAAAGCGTGATTGGCAAGCGGTAGATGATGCCATTTTTCACCCAGATCGGGACGTAGATTTGCTCGAGAGAAAGTACAAGGAGAGAGATGAGCATGGACGACTGCCACATCATTGGATGGCAGCGAAAGCTCAGACACACACACCTATTCTTGCCGAGGTGGGCGTGGAGTCGATTAACTTGAATCCAGAGGCCCTCACCACACGAGACAATAAAGGCGAAACTCCCATCAACATTGCCCGTAGGAGTGGAGCCTGTGCTGAGATCATCGGCTTGCTCTCCCTCACTCCCGAGGAAGCTCGTTCGTTGGGTTATAAGGAGATGGACCGCTTGTACGCACCAGCGGCTTATTGGAGGAGTGAGATGGGTGCGTGGATCAAATCACGATCGTATGCAGACTGTCACAAGTTCATCAACGAGCACGATGACGAGTTGGTGCGTGAAGTGCTCAAATACGGAAATTCTGATCTTCTTCTACAGCTTGCTTGCGATAGCCAGGTATACAGCGACTCCCTCTTGTTTCTTGCTCTTCGCATAATCCATCGATACCAACCATCCCTCACCGTTAAGGACACAGTTCACGCGGAAACAGCCCTCCAATGGGCACAAGACCCCCAATTCAATGCGTGCCATGATATTCTGTCAGTCCTTTCATTAGAACCCGATGAAATCACCGCCACTCCCTTCCCCACCCTCCTCCGACAACACCTCCCCAAACAGTTTGTCGGCGAGGAGGTCTTCGGCGTCTACAACACCGCTTGCACGTTCATCAAGCACATGAAGTACGACAAGGCTGAGCTGGTCGAGGTGGAGGACGTGCTGAAGAA
>Ga0302114_10002061_pt1 | contig 13013 bp, 10 predicted proteins | sample AG5_Surface_MG_FD_203107 | JGI IMG/M metagenome (GOLD analysis project Ga0302114, IMG submission 203107) | Marine microbial communities from Western Arctic Ocean, Canada - AG5_Surface | ecosystem: Environmental > Aquatic > Marine > Oceanic | place: Canada: Western Arctic Ocean | collected...
CACTGCCGCCCATCAATTGGGTAAATACCAGGGCAGTGGCGAGGCTTTGCAGAACACGGATCATCATGCGCTCCTGCTTATGTTTCTATGATTCCGAGCGATTCGGAGAATCTCTGCGGTATCCAGATTTGCCTGCATATGGTCGGCCAGGCCGTCCAGCACAAAGTTAAGGTGATCGTTCCACCCAAATGTGGTGGGATGACGGTCATCGATTTCGGCTAGAAACTGGTGACGAAAGGGATCTGCTGCGAATAACCCATGGACATAGCTACCCGCGATTTTCTTGTTGGGGGATCGGGCGCCGTCGGTGCGGCCGTCACCAAGCTGCAACAGGCTGCGCGCGGTATCCGGGCCGGAAGTGTGGCCCATATGCATCTCAAACCCTGAAAATTCGGCGCCGCCAGTGATGGTTGTACCGCTGACAGGCGCGAGGGTTTTCTCCGACGAGATGATGGTCTCGATGTCGAGCAGGCCCAGCCCCGCCGTGGTGCCCGGCGTGCCCTCGATCCCGTCCGGGTCGGCGATGGCCCGACCCAGCATCTGATACCCGCCACAAATGCCGAAGACTTTTGCGCCCCGTTGGACGGCCGCGTGAATATCTTCGTCCCAGTTTTGTTGGCGTAATGTGTCGAGATCACCGCGGGTTGATTTCGAACCTGCGAGCAAAATTAGGTTCGCGTCGGCGGGCAGTCGTTCCCCCGGGGCGACCAGGCGCAAGGCGACGTCAGGCTCGGCGGCCAGCGGATCGAGATCATCGAAATTGGCGATTCGGGGCAGTTGGGGAACGGCGACCCGGATTCGGGCACCGGCCCAATCCCCCATGGTGTAGCGGTGTTCGAGAGAGGCGGTGTCTTCGGCCGGAAGCGTACGGGCGCCTTCGAACCAGGGGATGATGCCCAGCGAGTTTAAACCGGTTCGCGACGCCAAAAGTGGCAAGGCGTCGTCGAAAAGCGAAACATCGCCGCGGAATCGGTTGATGATATAGCCCTTCAGGCGCGCCTGCTCAGAGGGCGTGAGCAAGGTCCAGGTGCCGACCAGGGCGGCGATCACCCCGCCGCGTTCGATATCGCCGATCAGGGCGACCGGCAGATCTGCGGCTTCGGCAAACCCCATATTGGCGATGTCCCCTTCGCGCAGATTGATTTCGGCGGGGCTTCCCGCGCCCTCGACCAGGATCAAATCGGCGTCTTCGGACAGGCGCCGATATGCGGCGAGGACGGATTCAAGCAGGTCGGGTTTCATGGCGTGATAGGCCCGGGCATCCGCATTGCCGATCACCCGGCCGTCGACCACCACCTGCGCCCCGATATCAGATTGCGGTTTGAGCAAGACCGGGTTCATGTCGGTGGTCGGGTCGAGCCCTGCCGCCCGGGCCTGGAGCGCCTGGGCCCGGCCGATTTCGCCATAGGTGTTTCCGAGCCCGATGGCCGGGGCGGCATTGTTCGACATGTTCTGGGGCTTGAACGGCCGCACCACGAGGCCCTGGCGGGCAAAAAGCCGCGCCAGCCCGGCGACGATCATCGATTTTCCGACATCCGATCCGGTGCCCTGAAACATGATCGCGGCGGTCATGGTTGATGCCTCAGAATTCAATTCCCTTTTGCGCCTTCACGTCGGCGCGGAAATGATGTTTGACCATGGTCATGTCGGTTACCATATCGGCGGCCTCGATCAGCTCGGCTTTGGCGTTGCGGCCGGTCACAACCACATGCAGGTCTTCGCGTTTGGCCTGCAGTCCTGCGACAACCGCGTTGATGTCCAGATGATCGTAGCGCAGGGGAATGTTGAGTTCGTCGAGCACGACCAACCCGAAACTCGGATCGGCGATCATTTCCTGAGCCATTTCCCAGGCCGCGCTCGCCGCTGCGATGTCGCGCTGGCGGTCCTGGGAATCCCACGAGAAGCCTTCACCCATCACCCGAATTTCGATCTGTTCGGGAAACGCTTCGAGAACCTGGCGCTCCCCGGTCTCCCATTTGCCCTTCACGAACTGAACGATCCCGACCTTCATGCCGTTGCCGATCGCGCGCATGGCCAGACCCATGGCAGCGGTCGTTTTGCCCTTGCCTTTGCCGGTGTGGACCATCAGCAGACCCTTTTCGCGGGTCTTGGTGGCCAGCATGCGGTCGCGGGCGGCCTTCTGCTTGCGCTTCTTCTCGGCCCAGCGGGCGTCGTCATCCACGGGAACTCCTGGTGTGTCACTCATGGCGATATCTCCGTTGGCGGGCCGGCGAGTTCGTTCAGACGAGCATAGGCCGAGTTTGACCGTGCCTGCCACAGGCCGCGATCGATGGCTTCGAGAAAACGCTCTGCCATTTCGCGCAGGGCGGCCGGGTTCTGGGTTTCCAGGAAGGACCGCACGTCGTCATCTTCGAGGAAGGCGCAGTGGACCGCATCGAACTGGTCGTCGCGTACGGCACCGGTGGTGGCGGAGAATGCGAACAGGTAATCGACGGTGGCGGCCATCTCGAACGCGCCTTTATAGCCGTGGCGCATGACCCCGGAAATCCATTTCGGATTGGTCACCCGGGCGCGTACGACCCGGGATATTTCATCCTCCAGGGTGCGAATTTTCGGCGCGAAGGGGCGAGAGTGATCATTGTGGTAGATCGTCGGACGTTTGCCGGACTCCGTGGTGACCGCGGCCGCGAGCCCACCTTCGAACTGATAATAATCGTCGCTGTCGAGCAGATCGTGCTCGCGGTTGTCCTGGTTGTGCAGCACGGCTTCCACCCCAGCGAGACGACGGGCGAACGTCTTGTGGGCGGGAACACCATAGGCGTCCGACACCCCGCTGCCGGTCCCCGCGCCATAAGCCCAGCCGCCCCAGGCGACATAAGCTTTGGCGAGATCGTCAGCGGTGTCCCAGCCCTTCTCGTCAATCAGAGCCTGAAGTCCGGCGCCATAGGCTCCGGGTTGGGAGCCGAAGACCCGGTAGCTTGCCTGCCGCCAGGCGGCCTCCGGTGCCAGTCCGCCCGTGGCCAGTTGCGCGGCATCCTTGACCACTTGGGCGGCCAGGGGGTTATCCCTTGAGCTTTCATCCTCGATCGCGGCGATGGCGGCGACCGCGCTGTCGAACAGATCGACCAGGCCAGGAAAGGCATCCCGGAAGAACCCGGACACCCGCAAGGTCACATCCACCCGCGGGCGATCGAGCACGGAGACCGGTAGCACTTCAAACCCGGTTACGCGGCGGGACGCGGAATCCCAGGTCGGGCGCGCACCGATCAGGGCCAGGGCCTGGGCGATATCATCACCGCCGGTGCGCATATTGCTCGTTCCCCAGGCGGAAAGGGCGACGGTCTTGGGCCAGTCGCCATGGGTCTGAGCATGGGTCTCGAGCAGCAGCTGGGCCGATTTCCAGCCGAGATGCCAGGCCGCCGGCGTGGGCACGGTGCGGGTGTCGACTGAATAGAAGTTCCGCCCGGTGGGAAGCACGTCGGGGCGGCCCCGGGTTGGTGCGCCGGAAGGGCCCGGGGCGACGAACCGTCCGTCCAGACCCGTGAGAAGCCCGGCGAGTTCGGCGGGGCCACAGGCATCCACATTTGGGGCGAGGGTGGTTTCGATCTCGGTCAGCACGGCTTGCGTTAGCGGCCATGCCGGATCGGGCAAAACCGTCCCGTCGATCAGGCCGGTGGCGAGAAGTTCCAGCTGTTCGACGGCGTCTCCGGTGCTGCGCAGAGCGGAGGGCCCGGTCAGGGCTGGGGGCCGGGCGCCGGTCCAGGGGGCGGCGAAATCACAGTCCAGCGGATCGAAATCAAGCGCCAGGTCTGCGGCTAGCGCGCGCAGCAGGGAGGCGTTGGCGCCCCCCCCGTCGCCTCGGGGCATACGCGCCAGCGCGGCGAGCAACCCGGTGCGCAAATCACCCTCGGGGGCGCATCCGAATATGTGGAGCCCGTCGCGGATTTGCATCTCCTTGAGTTCGCACAAATATCCGTCGAGGCGGTTGAGGGCCTCACTGTCGGTCAGGTCCGCGTCCGCGGCAAAACCGAGATCGCGGTCGAGGCTGTTTTCGCGCACCAGGGCGACGATTTGCCGGCCCAGATATTCGAGCCGGCGCGGGTCGATATTGGCGGCCTCGTAGTATTCGTCGACCAGGGCTTCGAGATCACGCAGGGGACCGTAGGTTTCGGCCCGGGCCAGCGGCGGGGTAAGGTGGTCGATGATCACTGCGCTGGCGCGCCGTTTGGCCTGCGTGCCCTCGCCGGGGTCGTTGACGATGAACGGATAGAGATGGGGCATCGCCCCGAAGGCGGCTTCCGGGAAGCAGGATTGGGACAGGGCGACCGCCTTGCCGGGCAGCCATTCCAGATTGCCGTGCTTGCCGAAATGCACCACCGCCTGAGCGCCAAAGCTCTCGCGCAGCCAGGCATAGAAGGCCAGGTAGTTGTGGGGTGGCGCCAGATCCGGGTCGTGATAACTCGCGGTCGGGTCGATGTTGTAGCCCCGGGCGGGTTGTAGTCCGATGGCGATCTCTCCGCAGCGGAAGGCGGGAATCGCAAAGCTGCCGCATTCGGTATCCCCAGACATGAACAGGGGGTCAGATTCCGGGGACCCCCAGCGTTCGGTCACCGCCTGGCGCACGGAGTCAGGTAAAGCGGCGAAGAATATTTCGTAGTCAGGCAGGGATAAAACCTCCTCGACCCGCCGCGCCTGGAAGCCCGCATTGGTGGGGCCGTCCTGCAGCCGCTGGACCAGCGCGTCACCGGTTTCAGGCGGGTTCTCGATCCGGTACCCGGCTTCGCTCATCGCCGAAAGGGCGCGGACGGTTCCGGCCGGGGTGTCGAGACCGACGCCGTTGCCGATACGCCCGTCCCGGTTGGGGTAGTTCGCGAGCACCAGCGCCACCCGCCGCTGGTCTACCGGAGTCTGGCGCAACCGCGCCCAGGCGGCCGCAAGATCGGCGGTGAAGGCGATCCGGTCGGCGACCGGCTCATAGGTGACGATATCGGTTTGGCTCGCCGCGTCGCGCTGGGCGGCGCCTTTGAATGAGACCGCGCGGGCGAGTACTCGTCCGTCGACTTCGGGCAAGGCGACATTCATTGCAATATCGCGGGCGGACAGCCCGTTCGTCCCTTCTTCCCAGCGCGCCCGGTTCGTTCCGGCAAACACCACCTGGAGCATGGGCGCATCGGTGGCTTCGAAGGGTCCGCGGGTGGTGGCCGCACCGGGTGCCGACAGGGAAAACCCCGTGGCGTTGAGGATGATGTCCGGCGGGGCTGCCGCGAAAGTCTCTGCGACGATGGCGGCGGCGACCGGGTCTTTCAGGCTGGCGGCGTGGACGGGCAGGGGGTTCAGACCCTGTTCGCGCAAGGCAGCGACCAGATCATCGATCGGCGCCAAATTCGCGGCTTGCATAAGCGCCCGGTAGAAAACTAGCGCGGCGATGGGCCCGCCGGCGACCCAATGCGCCCGCAGCCCTTCCAGGGTGGTCTCACCGGCACCCGGCCAGTACAGCCCGGCGCGCAGCAGCGGGGCGGGTTCGTGCCAGTTGGTGTCCCGCCCGATTAGGGAATCCGCATAGCCGAGGAAACCTGCGGTGTTATCGATGCCGCCATGGACGAGATACTGCCAAAGCCGGTGGCTGGCGGCGGCGTCGAGGGTGGACAGTGTGGCGAGTTCCGGGTCGGGCTGATCGTCGCCGGGGAGGAAGGCGACCGGGATGTCTGCGGCCCGGCATGCTGCAGCGATTTCGTCGACCCCGTAGGGCCAGTAGCCTCGCCCGCCGAGCAACCGGCAGATCACCAGCCGGGCGTTGCCCACGATCTCCTCGATATAGAGATCCACGGACATGTTGTGGGCGAGCTGCAGGTAATTGGCCAGGCGCAGGGGCGGGGCGCCGGGGGCCTCGGCGATGCGCGCCCGGTTGGCCATCGCCAGCGCGGTGATCTCGGTATCTGCGGCGGTCAGGACAATAATGTCGCCTCGTGTCTGGCCGAGATCGATGGCCTCGGACCCATCATCGATGGCGCCGGGTGCGGCGGCGAGGAGATGCATCAGTCCATCATGGTCTGGATCGCCGCCCGGTCCATGCCGGCGCGCCCGATCACCACCAACTCGGTGCGCGGTGTTTCATCGGCGGCCCAGTCCCGGTCGAAATAACGCTGGAACCGGCTTCCCACACCCTGCACGACCAGTCGGCGGGGTTTGCCGGGAACGTGGACGAAGCCTTTGATGCGGAAAATGTCGTGGCTGTCGACGGCGGCAATCAACTTTGCTTCGAGGGCGTTCGGGTCCGCGATAGGCCCGAGAGAAACAACAAAACTGTCGAAATCGTCGTGGTCGTGCTCGGCTTCCCCGTCATGCACGCTGGGCCGGCTGTCCAGATCGTCTTCGGCGCCGGCATCCAGACCCAGCAGCACAGCCGGGTCGAGCTGCCCATGAGAGGTGCGAACCGATTTCACACCGCTGCGGCGATGGGGGGCGAGCGCGGCTTCGATATCGGACCCGTCACCGGTCAGCAGATCGGCCTTGTTGATCACGATCAGATCAGCGCAGCTCACCTGATCGACGAATAATTCCTCGAGGGGATTGTCGTGGTCCAGGGACGGGTCTTCGGCGCGGGCAGCCTCGATGGCCTCGGGGTCATCGGCAAACCGGCCAGCGATTACGGCGGCCGCATCGATCACGGTCACCACTCCGTCGACAGTGGTGCGGGCGCGGACTTCGGGCCAGGCAAAGGCTTTGACCAGTGGCTTGGGCAGAGCCAGACCGGAGGTTTCGATGACGATGTGCTCGGGCGGATTTTCACGGTCGAGCAGGGCGGTGATGGTGGGTAGGAAGTCATCGGCGACGGTGCAGCAGATGCAGCCATTGGCTAGCTCGACAATGTCCTCATCCTCGCAGCCCGGGATAGCGCAGCCATCGACGATGCCCCGATCAACGCCGAGATCCCCGAACTCATTGATGATCAGTGCGATGCGGCGGCCGTTCGCGTTTTCCATCAGGTGACGGATCAGGCTGGTTTTGCCAGCGCCCAGAAATCCGGTGACGACTGTCGCAGGGATGCGGTTCATGTTGTGGGGCTCTTCAGGATAAGGGGGAGGCCGGCGGCGACAAACTCGACTCGGTCGGCATGTGTGGCGATATGTTGGTTCAGGCGTCCGGCGGCATCCCGGAATTCCCGGCCCAAAGCTGTGGCCGGGACGATCCCGAGGCCGACCTCGTTGGAGACACAGACCACCGGGCCGCGGGCGTGAGACAGCGCATCGCGCAGGGATTCGGTTTCGGCGATCACGTCCAGACCTGCATGCATCACGTTGGAGAGCCAGAGGGTGAGGCAATCGACAAGCACGGGGCCGCCGCGTGCGGTGGTGTCGACGATGACGTCACCCAGGCAGAGCAGGGTTTCGACTGTTCGCCATTGGTCGCCACGGCGTTCGCGATGGGCCGCGATCCGCTGTGCCATTTCGCGATCCCCGGCTTCGGCGGTGGCGATATAGGTGGCGCTCCGGGCTGTCGAATCTGCCTCGAGATGGCCCGCGATCAGCGCTTCGGCGTGGGCGCTTTTGCCCGACCGCGCCCCGCCCAGGACAAGGGTCAGCGTGGGCAGAAAGCTGCCCGGTCGGCTGTTGTCGTTCGATTTCGAATCTTGTTCGTCCACGGCGCCGTTCCTCCTCCCGAGGGTCGATTGCGCAAATATTGCGCGCCGAAGAGGTCTCCTGGCTCCGGGTCGTCGGCTGCGCACCCCTTCCCGGCGGTCCTTTGCCAGTGGGATCTTGCGCGCGGCCTTACCGTTACAGTTGCGGGGGCAGCACCGGCCTTGGAAACACGCGTTTCCGCACCGGACTTCCCTGTTTCAGCGCTGGGGAGAAGCTAGCAGGTCGAGACCGTCATTGCCATGACCCGATCGATTGGACGAAGGGCCGGTGCATCGGTTTTCTAACGCTGTACCTGGGCGAGCATGGCAGTGGGGTCCGGGGTCAGAACCGAATCCAGGGTCGGAATCTGATTCATGTGAAACACCGCCCAGGCGCCCTCCGGGTGGCTCTCGGTCGGTCCGAACCGGTCGATGCGGGTAACCGAACAATTGTCGATCTGACAGGTCAGGGCCCCCTCGGGATCAAGGCCCAGAGCGTGCCCGAGGGCGGCGCGAATAGTGCCCCCATGGGTGACCGCAACAATGTCACGTCCTACATGGGATTCGGTCAGCCGGTCGATGACCGCGATTGTCCGGGTCATCAGATCGGCAAAGCTTTCGCCGCCTGGAGCTTTGCTGTTGGCGGGCGCCAGCCAGAACGTGTGTTTGGCGTCGAGCTTGGCGTAGACCTCTTCGTGTTTCTGGCCCTGCCAGTCCCCGAAATCCTGTTCGGCAAGATCTTCCTCAATATGAGGATCGGGAAGTTCCAGCCCAGCCTCGCGAATGGCGTTTGCGGTCTGGTGGGTGCGTTGCAGGTGAGATGTCACCAGAAGCGCATCCTTCGGCAGGAACCGCGCCAGCGCTTCATAGGTCGGCGGGTCGTTGACGTCCGCCAGAGGGTCGGTGTTGCCGTAGATGCGACCACCGGTAGACCGGACGGGGGCGTGGCGGACCCACCACCAGCGTGTGCGTGTTGTCATGAAAAATGTCCTGAGATAACTGCGCTTGCAGCGATCAGCGCGGCCGCTTCGGCCACCTGCTGGCCTGCGCCAAGAACATCGCCGGTATAACCGCCGATTTGTTTGAGTGCGATCCAGCCGACCGCAAAAGCGCCGAGGCTGCCCGCGGCGAGAACCATAACGATGCCGAACTCGGCCGGTGTCAGCAGCACCAGAGTCACGAGCGCGGCGGCGAGCAGCAGCCCAAGCCAGCTCGTGCCTTCGCTCGGCGCGCCCGCATTTGCCCCCAGTCCGTCCGTACGGGCAGGCTCCAGCCAACGCATGGTCGGGGCGAACAGGGCCCGGCTCCAGGTGGCCGCGGCGATCAGGGCTCCGGCGGCAGCACCAATACTGATATGGGCGAGGGCGGAAAGCGCGGCGATCTTGATGATCAGCACCAGGGTCACGGTGACGACCCCGTACGTGCCGACCCGGCTGTCGCGCATGATGCTGAGTTTGGTGGCCTTGTCGGCCCCGCCCCCGAACCCGTCGGCGATATCGGCCAGGCCGTCTTCATGCAGCGCGCCGGTCAGCAGGACCATGGCGGCAATCGCCAGCGCTGCAGCGACACTCACCGGAACCCCGGCCCAGGCAAGCAGCCCCAGGGTGATCGCCCCGGTGCCACCGATGGCAAAGCCGACCAGGGGGAAAAGCCACATGGCCTCGGCGAGGGTCGCCGGGGCGCTCTCGGAGAGACCATCTTCGGCGGAATCCAGATCCACAGGCAGACGCGTGAGGAACGCGATTGCGAGGCGCATTTGCGCGAGGAAGGAGTGCTTCCGGGTTTCCGAGTTTGCATCCATGGCCGAGTTATAGGACAACGCCCGTCTTTCGGAAATGAAATGTGCGGGATCATCAGATGAGTGACACAGGCGCAAACGGGAAAGATGCGAATGGTGGCGGCGGTTCCGGCGGGCCGGATTTTGCCGAAATTCGCAAAATCATCTCCGAATTGCCAACCCCCGATGTCGAGGCGGCGCTGGCGACCCGGACCCATGATGCAACCCTGACCAAACCGCCCGGTGCGCTCGGGCGCCTGGAGGAGATCGCCGAATGGGTGGCCGCCTGGCAAGGGCGCCATCCGCCCAATGTCACTCATGCACGGGTTGCTGTTTTCGCAGGCAATCACGGGGTTGCCGCGCGGGGTGTGTCAGCGTTTCCGCCTGAAGTAACCGAACAGATGGTGCAGAATTTTGTCGCCGGCGGAGCCGCCGTGAACCAGCTGACCGAGCTCGCGGATGCGGATTTGCGGGTTTACGAAATGGCCCTCGACACCCCCACGGCAGATTTTACCGAAGGCCCGGCTCTAAGCGAAGACGACTGCGCCAAGGCGGTGGCCTACGGGATGATGGCGGTCGAGGCCGGGGTTGAGCTGATCGCCCTGGGTGAAATGGGCATTGCCAACACCACAGCCGCCGCCGCGATCTGCCACGCGCTTTATGGCGGGGCGGCCGAGGACTGGGTCGGGCCGGGTACCGGGGTTTCCGGGGATGCCTACGCGGCCAAGGTGGCGGCGGTCGAAGCGGGTGTCGCGACAAACGCAGCCCTGCTCGATGATCCGTTGGATATTCTGCGCGCGGTGGGTGGCCACGAGATTGCCGCGATTGCCGGGGCGATCCTGGCCGCACGGCTGGCTGGGGTTCCGGTACTGCTCGACGGCTATACGTGTACCGCGGCTGCCGCGGTGCTCCACGCCATCGATGAGCACGCGATCGACCATTGCATGGTGGGTCATCTGTCGGCCGAACCGGCCCATCGGATGCTGTGCGAGAAGATCAACCAGGTGCCGCTTTTGGCGCTGGCCATGCGACTGGGGGAAGGCTCGGGCGCAGCACTGGCGATCCAGATCGTGCGTGCGGCGCTGGCGTGTCACAACGGAATGGCGACCTTCGACAGCGCAGGTGTGACAGGTAAGGCGAGCTAGGCGCCGCAGCTGCGGGTCAGCAGGTTTGGCCCCCCGGTGCGGGCGCTGCGGCGTTCGAGCAGCACCACGTCGTGCCACACGCCGTTGACGTGGCCGTTGCGTTCCCGGTGACCGACTTCCCGGTATCCGTTCTGGGTGAACAGGGCCCGGCTGGCCGTATTTGCTACGAAAGTCTGGGCCTGTAAGGTCCAGTAGCCGTCTGTTTCGGAAATAAATACGAGTTTTTCGAGCAGGGAGGAACCGATCCCCTGGCGGTGGATATTCTTGTCGACATAGACGCTGACCTCAGCGACCCCGGCTGCACCTCAGGTGTCGGGTACCGGTGACAGTGCAGCAAAACCGACAATATTGCCCTCCGCTGATCGGGCCACGATCCGGCCGATTTCTAAATGCCCCGAATCCCAGCTCGGCCATTTCGGCGGGGTGGTCGTGAAGGCGGACATGCCGGTTGCCAGACCCTGACCATAGAGCGCACGGACCTGCTTCCAGTCGTCCCGCTGCATTTCCTCTATCAAGATAGTCATGGCTGAAACCTTCCCTCGGCATTCGGATACTATAGGCTCTTCCACGATCAACCTTTTGGGAGGAGGAAACAATGGCAAAACCAATTCGACGCGTGGTGATGGGCCACGATGATAACGGCAAGGCCGTCGTAAAGTCCGATGGCCCGGCGCCGTTCGTGCATATCAACCCACGTAACGAAGATGACTGGTCGACCGACCTCTGGCGCACCGACGAAACCCCGGTGACAGTCGTGTCTGATCATCCCGAAACAACCCTGGGGCCGCGCCGGCAGATGCCGCAGTCCAATGGCACGGTGTTTCGGATCAACCATTTTGCGCCGGAAACCGAAGAAGTCCGCAACCGCACGGTTGAGGAAGTCCGCGCGGCATTTGGTGCATTGGGCAATGAGCAGGCCTCGACCTATGGCCGTGGCGGCTCTCACCCGGCAAGCCATCGCACCGAGACGGTTGACTACGCGCTGATCCTGTCGGGCGAAATCACCATGGTCATCGATGACGGTGAGGTGGAGCTCAAGGCCGGGGATGTGGTGATCCAGTGTGGCACCAACCACGCCTGGTCGAACCGTAGCGACAAGCCCTGCGACGTAATGTTTGTGCTGATCGACGGGACGTTCGATCCGGAACTGGCGGCGAAGTTCCCGACGGGCGACTAGGTTTGTTCTTCACGGCTGTCGGCACCGAAGCGCCTGTTCAAATGCTCGACTTTGACGGCGCGGGTCCGCAACATAGGGTTTCCGGGACAGGGACTTGACGGAACGGCATCACAACATGACACAGACCGAGCTTTCGACCGGCAGGATGGAAAACAGGCAATTGTCTGTTGCCGGACAATATGCCGCCGCACGGCAGGTTCGGTTGCGGTCGCTGGTCTGGATACGCTGGATTGCGGTGGTGGGACAGCTCGCCGCGCTGTTGATTGTGCAGTTCGGGTTTGGCTGGAATCTGCCGATCACGGCCGCACTTGCCGCGGTCGCCGCCTCGGTGATCCTCAATGTGGCGATGACCTTCCGGCGACCATTGCAGGGCCGTCTGGGAGAGTTGGAGGCCGCAGCCTATCTGGGCTTCGACATCCTGCAACTGGCGGTTCTGTTGTATCTCACCGGCGGTCTGAGCAATCCCTTTGCCTTGTTGTTTCTCGGACCTGTCACCGTTTCAGCGTCGATCCTGAGTCGTTCAGCGACCGTGGTCCTGAGTGCGCTGGTGGTGATCTGCGCGAGTTTACTGGCGTTCTATCACCAGCCGCTGCCCTGGGGCGCCGAAGGGCTGAAACTGCCGGTGCTCTATATCGGCGGGCTTTGGGTGGCCGTGATTGTGGGCACGTTGTTTCTGGCCGGGTATATCGGCAATGTCGCGGGGGAAGGACGGCGGATGTCCAATGCGCTGGCTGCCACGCAGCTGGCTCTGGCGCGCGAACAACAATTATCGGCTGTGGGCGGTCTGGCCGCCGCCGCGGCCCATGAGCTCGGCAGCCCGCTGGCAACCATCGCGGTGACCACCAAGGAGCTTACCCGGGAGTTTCCCGCCGACAGCCCCTACGCCGATGATATTCGGATTCTGCAAATTGAGTCCGACCGTTGCCGCGACATCCTCGCTGAAATTGGCCGGGCCTCGGACCACGCTGATCCGGATGACCCGTTTGTAACCGGGCTTCTATCCGACGTTGTGGCGGCTGCCGCGACCCGCTACCGCAGCGAGGAGATCATCCTCGATGTGGTGGCCGCTGCCGTCGACGACAGCGAAGAGCCCTTTGTGCCGCGGAGCCCCGAGCTGCTCCACGGGCTGGGAAATGTGATTCAAAACGCGGTCCAGTTTGGGCAAAAAACCGTTTCTGTGGCGGTCTCCTGGGATGAGTTGGAGGCCCGCGTTGAGGTTCGTGATGATGGCCGCGGGTTCCCGCCCGGTGTTCTGGATCGGGTTGGCGAGCCGTATATCTCGAACCGCGGTGATGGCCATCTCGGATTGGGAATCTTTATTGCTCAGACGCTTCT
>Ga0302114_10002063_pt1 | contig 13004 bp, 10 predicted proteins | sample AG5_Surface_MG_FD_203107 | JGI IMG/M metagenome (GOLD analysis project Ga0302114, IMG submission 203107) | Marine microbial communities from Western Arctic Ocean, Canada - AG5_Surface | ecosystem: Environmental > Aquatic > Marine > Oceanic | place: Canada: Western Arctic Ocean | collected...
CAGAGGGAGGAGGAGGAGGGAGGGTGGGGGGGGAACGTGTACGAGAGGCGGTGGACGCCAGCGTAGGAGGAGTCGCTCATGGGAATATTTTTTTTGGTTTTTTATTGGGTTGTGGGGGGGGAGTGGGGGGGGAGGTGCTTTTATTTGTGGGATTGTTTTGTTTTTGTTGTCGGTCGATATGTCGCTGTGGCTCTATGTCGCTGTCGTGTTGATGTGTCGCTGTGTGTCGCTATCGCTGTTGCTGAGTCGCTGTGATCACTTATACGTGAACCGACAAGGCTCTTAAATTATCTATATTTTTATATTTTACCTCGAAAACTTTGGAATGTTCAAAAGGAATGCCCACACGAATTCCTGCTTTAAGTTACACGTAAACATCCTCCTCCCTCACAAACAATTCTCAATCACCAAAACATCATGCCTTGCCAAAGTAACCCTCTTCCCGTTCTCGTTTGAGATCTTTTCACGAGCATAATCCTTATGCCTTCCAATGAGCACCACGAGTGGATCAAGAAGCGTGATTGGCCCGCTGTGCATGGAGTCATGATGCACCCAGATAGGAACTTAGATTTGCTCAGGAGAAAGTACAAGGAGAGAGATGAGCATGGACGACTGCCACATCATTGGATGGCAGCGAAAGCTCAGACACACACACATGCTCTTGCCTATGTGGGCGTGCAGTCGATTGACTACAATTACGAGGCCCTCACCACACGAGACAATAAAGGCGAAACTCCCATCGAGCACATTGCCCGTAGGAGTGGAGCCTGTGCTGAGATCATAGGCTTTCTCTCCCTCACTCCCGAGGAAGCTTATTCTTTGGGTAAGGAGATGGGTTTACCCCGCTTGTACGCACCAGTGGCTTATTGGAGGAATGAGATGCCTAAGTGGATCAAATCACGATCGTATGCAGACTGTCACAAGTTCATCAACCAGCACAATGACGAGTTGGTGCGTGAAGTGCTCAAATACTGGAATTCTGATCTTCTTCGACAGGTTGCTTGCAATAGCCAAGAGTACAGCGACTCCCTCGTGTTTCTTGCTCTCCAAATGATCCATCGGCACCCACCTTCTCTCAGCGTTATTCTCGCTGACTGGCCTGCTGGCGCAAGTCTTCTTGGTATTTTCTGAAGGCTACAATGCGTGCAATGAGATAGTAAACGTCCTCCGCCTCACCCCCACCCACATCTCCTCCACCCCCTTCCCCACCCTCCTCCGACAACACCTCCCGAAGCAGTTCGTCGACTCGTCAATCTTCGGCAACCTACAACACCGCTTGCACGTTCATCAAGCACATGGAGTACGACACGGGCCGAGCTGGTCGAAATTGAGGCCGTGCTCAAGCCGGCTCGCAAGTGCGAACGTCTGCAGCTCCCCCTCCCCTCCAAACCTTGCGCGCGGTGCAAGGCGCGCTTTCTTCTGCTCCCCCCCTCTTGCCAAAGAGTCAGATGCAAGACCGCCCCCCCCCCCCCCCCCCCCCCCCCCCCCCTCCCGCTCCCGCCACCTCGTCCTCCCTCCGTTCCCTCCACAAGGGCATTGCCCTCCTGAACATGTGCATACAGAGGCCTGGGGCTGGGGATGGCCCAACGAGCGTGGTATTAAACTTCTGTGTAGACCAGTAAGAGATAAGTGTTTAGGAGGAATTTTTTTTCTTCTTTCTTTGTTTGCCACTTGATTAAAGCCGTGACTGGGGTAGAGCCACCAACGACTGGGACTCGACCATTTCTACGTTTTTCATCTTGCCGCCAGCCTCCTCCTCCTCCTCCTCCTCCTCCTCCTCCACCTCCACCTCCCCCTTCCCCTCCTCCTCCATCTCCACGTTCAGTTGTCTCCTGTAAACATTACATTCGCTTCTTTCCCCAAAGAAGCTCAGCATAATTGGGAGAACCACAAGTCCGAACCAGACCCCCAAAACAATAACCCATGATGTCATAACCCAAAACAGAACAAGCACGTATGACTTGCAAAGGCACATTGGGAGCAGCGCCAGCAGTGTCGAGAACGCCCCGTTCCAAATACTCGTCCCCACAACTTTGTAGGCGTCGCGAATCTTCTCCTCCACCTCAACCTTCCCAGAGTGGAGGTATGCATGAGCAATGTGTGCGGAAAAATCGACGCTCAACCCCACGCTAACAATCAAATTCACGGACGTTAGCATGTTGAACTGGTATCCGAAGAAGTGGATAGACCCGAACACAATCAATTCAATCATGAGCACGCTCAGAACCACCATTGTTGCGATGCTCAAGTCAGCGAGTATCAGGAAGCAAATCCCGATAACGACGCACAGCATGAGACTGAACGACTTCACAGTGTTTGATATGATTGTCGCGAGAGGCTCAATTGTGAAGAAGTACCTGCTGTAGACATGAGTTTCCAAGTGCGGCGATACTTCTCCCATGACTAGCCTCATATTCTGCATAAAGTTAATATCCGGCAGTATATCCTCCAAGCTCTTCTGGTAGACCATGCAAACCTCGCTGCCGACGATGTTGATGTTGTCCTCCCCGAACTTCACCAACTCGTCCAGAGCAACCCTCCCTACTGAATCTTCTCTAAAGTCCGCCAGCTCCGACCAGAAGAACTTCACCTCTATGAAGCCACGACTATCAAAGACCTCCCGTAATTTTGCACCCCCATCCTCCAGGCTAGCGTATTTACCAATCACAAAGAGACGAAAAATGGAGTACCACGCCATGCACTCATTATCGCTAACACTTTGCTTGCAGGTTTCTCGTTCGATAGCCAGCAATTCGTCTTGGAACAAGCTGTAGTCGGCCGATGTTGTCTGACTCTGACTGCAAATAGTTGCCTGCGTCATGAAGGCAGGGAAAAATTCATTTACGGTTGCTTTGCCCTCGTGGATGAACGAGCTTGTCGGTACGAGGTCGAAGACGGAGTAATTCACCTTTACTTGGAAAGATCCGTACGTCGCGCAAGCTACCATGGCTATTGTGATGAAAAGCACAGATACCTGGCCAACGGGGTGCAGCGTAATGGACGGGAGAAGGTTGTTGATTAATTTGTCGCTGATGAAGTTTTGCTTCTTCTTACTGTGTTTGCCATCGCAATTCTTGCCTCTTGGTGTCGTGCTCTCTTTTAGCTTAAGATCGATACTGAGGCAGGCCACGAAAAACGTAATTTGGAACAGGAAATCCACCAGTACCATAAATCCGGCAACCTTGGCAAATTCTCGTATGCCGAAGATATCTGAGGAGAGGTTGGAAAAGAAGGCGGCGAAATCCGTCAAGCTCGTGAGGAGGATCGAGGGACCTGCAACTTTCATTCCCAGAACCACTCGCTCCCTGGATGTTGGCCGTTTCTTTTTCTGCTCCGCGTCCGCGTCCGCCTCCACCTCATCAACGTGCACAGCGGCAGCAATTATGAAGGCGTCATCTATTCCGATTCCGAAAGTTATGAAGATGGCCACGCAGTGCAATGCCGTGAACGGCGAGCCAAAATATAAACACCCTCCCACCGCAACGCCAATGGCCATGACAATGTTCAAGATGGCGCACACGGCCAGCCTCATGTGAGATTTGCTCTTATCTCGTCGGTAGAAAATCCAACTTGCGAAAGCCAGCAGAATAAAAATCGGAGAAACCGCGTAAGGTATATCGTGCTTGAGAGCGTTGTAAATTTCGTACTCCACAGCTACCCAAGAAACTGAAGAAATTTTGTAGTCGTGCTCATAGAAAATTTTGTGATCCAGGACAGTTCGATCTACAATTTGCAAAATTTGTTTAGAATCATATCCTACGATCACGTCAAATCTAATCGCGTCGATTTCTAGCTTCGTACCATTGGAGGAGTTTTTTCGATGAGAGTATTCCTTGAAGAGATGCGCGTTGCTGAATGAACAAGTCTGGAGTGTTTGGAAGCGATTTTCATCACCAGCGAAACTTTCAAAGTCAACCCAACAGTCCATAATGGACTTGAATCTGCAGCCCAACTCGCTCTCGCACGCACCTTTCAAAATTGACAACTCCAGCTCCTGCTTGATTGCGAAAAGAATTTCCAGAAATTTGCAATTTTGCTGGAGCAGGTCATCGTTATATTCAATTTTGTCTTCTTTTTTCAGAATCATGAAAAACACTGACCTTCTTGATCCTCCCAGTGCTTCCAAGTGTCGATTCGATCGCAGAAAGTAATCGGGATTTTCAATGTCCTCATTCCAGCCGCTGCTGAGACGACGTCGCCTGCCACCCTGGAAGTTATTCACATCCCACTGCTGGTCACTGCTCACTAGTGAGTTATCTTGAGAAAAGAGCACCTCTGGGTCTGATATGATACGAAAGTGATTTTTTGCACTAACCAGCGAAAAGCTCACTGCAAGCATGCACGTGAAGATCGTCAACTTTGAGTGTGAATACACAAAGCCAGATAGTTTCGAAAAGAGCTGGCCAAGGTGAAGATTTATGAGACGAGATTGGTTTTCCATCAAGAAGTTGAAGCGATCAATTCCCTTGCTTGTGTGCCGCTTGGCAGGAGAAGTTTGCATATATCAATTACTCAATTTGGATTATGGAATATGTTTGGTGTGCTATGCTATTAATATATATAATTTTAAAACATGAAAATTCTTGGAAAAGTTTCGCCTTTTCGACCCCCCACAAATTATATTAGCAAACATAAACCTCGTACCAAATATGGGTTTATGCGGATCCAAGTACACTCCTGATGAAATGGCGGCAGCCAAGGCATCCCGGGACCTCGATTCCCAAAACATCGCGGACTTGGCAAATGTGAGTCTCACTTCTTGGCTTGCATGTGTTGCATTTTGCATTCCAAGCAGCACACACTAACCCAACACTTTTCAACCAAACGCCCCCCCGTGTCCCCCCTAACCCCCCCCCTAAACCAGCAACAAAACAAGATCCGCCTCCTCCTCCTTGGTGCTGGTGAATCAGGGAAGTCAACAATCTTCAAACAAATGAGAATTTTGTATGGCGCTGGTTTCTCTGACCAAGAGCGCCATCAAAAAGTATCTTCCATCCACCACAACACAATCTCGTTCATTAAAATCCTCTGCAGCCAGGCTTCTGAGCTCGGGCACGACATGACATCCTCCAAGGAGGAGTTTGAAACTGTCCTAGCTTGCAGCGAGAGTGACCCAATTACCGAGGACATGGGCCAGAAGATAAAAAAACTTTGGGCCGACCCGGAATCCAGGCGGCCTGGGCCACCAAGAGCGACTACCAAATCATTGAATCGAATGCAAAATATATGACAAAAATTGAAGACATTAGCAAGTTTGGTTACTTGCCGAGCGACGAAGATATCTTGCTTAGCCGAGTTAGAACGACTGGCATTGTTGAAGAGAATTACGTGATTGATGGAGCCAACTTTGTGATTATAGATGTGGGGGGACAGAGGAACGAGCGAAAGAAGTGGATTCACTGCTTCGAGGACGTGAATGCTATAATATTCGTCGCCGCCTTGAGCGAGTATGACCAAAAGTTGTTTGAGGACAGCTCGCAGAATAGAATGGTTGAAGCGTTGACACTGTTCGGCGAAATGTGCAACAGCAGATGGTTCGAGCGGACCGACATGATTCTGTTTTTGAATAAGGTCGACTTATTCCGACAGAAGGTGGGGGTCGTGGATATCAAGAGTATCGAGGAATTCGCGGATTACACGGGTGGAGGTGACGAAGATGCGGGAGTCAACTACTTTTTGGACGCTTTCGTGGCCAAAAACGAGGCGAACAAGGACATTTACAGCCATGTCACTTGCGCCACCGACTCCAACAACGTCAAGGTGGTTTTCGAGGCGTGCAGGGACATTATTTTGAAGAAGAACTTGGAAGATAGCGGCTTCATGTCATGAAGTCGTGAATTGAGTGGGATTAAAATAATGAACTAGTGTTTTTTCTTTCGCTACTGTTTTCACTTGCCTCCGGCGTTTTGTTCTAAACTTCTTCGAATTCGAATCATTTCCTTCCCCCCCCCCTCACCGCTACCGTCATTGGAGAGGTAAGTTTGCAAATACTCTCGCACTTCGGATTCAGTCGCAAGCGGCCACTCCTCTAGCATTTTGGCAGCCTGTACGCAGGTCAACCGCTCCTCGGGATCCAGCTCCAGCAACCCCTCCAATAGGATCTCGTCAGCTGGTAGAACTCTAGGCACAAAATCTCGAACCCCAACACCTGCCATCTCGGAGAAGAACATCTTCCCGAAATCAGGGCACTCCACCGCTCTCTTAAATCGCCAGTTGTTCGCCTCGCAGTTGGGGGCGCCGGTGTAGGCGAGCACCTTGAATACTTGATCTATGTCCGAATTGCCAGGGAACAGAGGCTTGCTCAGGTAGAATTCTCCCAAAATGCAACCGAGGGACCACAAGTCAACTGAGCAGGTGTAAGTTGTTGAACCGAAAAGGAGCTCAGGAGGCCGGTACCATCTGGTGCAGACAGCGTGGGAAAGCGGAGCTGAAACTGGGGTGGAGGAGACCGGAATTTCTCTGGCCAAACCGAAGTCGCACAGCTGCACATTTCCGCTGAAATCGAGTAAAAAGTTGCCAGGCTTGACGTCGCGATGCATCATCTGGTTGTCGTGCATGAAGCCAATTGCATTCAACATTTGAACGAACATCCTACGGAAAATTCGGGTGGGGATGAATGGAGAAAAACGCGAGGAGGAGGAGTGAGGGGGTCTAGAAATTAGAGATTGAACATCGAGGGGTGTGTAAGGGAATGTTAGGACAACATCGCTATTGTGGGAGTGCACATCTAGAAGGGATATTATGTTTTCGTTGGTGAATTTTGATGTGGATGTGGAAGTGGAAGAAGGAGATTTGAGCTTCCTGAGGGTTTGAATCTCCCGGAATATCACCATCTGCATTATGTCATTGCTGTTCGAGGTGTCGCGAGGATTGAAAGATGATTTATTGTTGCTGGGGATGTATTTTTGAGCTACGAATACAGTGGGGAAAGTGCAACTTGTTGCTAGCTTGATAACACCAAATGCCCCCTGAGTAATTTGCATAATTGTATCGTACATCTACTTCTGTTCAGTTTAGATCAGTCAGTGTAGAGGGTGGAATTGGTAAATTGTGGTAGGTGAATGTGTCCTTTGCCTTGATATAACGTAAACCCAACGCAAATTTAGACATACTCGAAAAAAGAGCAAAATTAATTTTCAAGCGGCGGCGGCAAAAGCTCCCCCTTCCCTGCCCTTCAGCGACAATCTTCAAAAACCAATGGCGACCCCGTTTTTTGGTGAAGTAGACTGGGATAGGATTGAGCGCGAGGCTCTTCAGAGAAGAAACGAGGGATCGACAAATCCTAACCCTGATGCCAAAACCAAATTTCTCACCACACCGACCTCAATCCCGGTGACAATTCCGGTGGCAACCAAGGGCAATCCTTATGCCAACAAGACCAACTCTTCCATTCATTCAACTACAACAAAAAGAAACCCCTATGCCAAAAAAAAACCAGAAGTTCGTACTACGAAACTAGAAGCTGATGAACGTTTTTCCAAAATGCGCGAATCGTATGCAAAAAAACCTTCAGTACCAAACGCACTTATCAATCCTAATCCCAATCCTAATCCCAATCCTAATCCCAAACCTAACCCCAATCCCCAAACAACAATCCCACAATCCTCAACCACCCCCCTTCCCCCTTCTTCTTCACCCCCAACTTTGGTTACTTCTCCCTACACCCCCCCCATCTCCGACAAACCTTTCATGAAGCGTTATCTTGAGCATGCTCTCGGACTACCTCTCAAAAATGGTTTTGATGTCTATCCTTACCAAAAACAAGCCGTCATTGAGGTTGGCAAGTACAGGAAGGTGAGTCTCACTCAGTCTCCGCTAGCCTATAATCGCGACGAATCAACACCCGCGAAATGAAATGCCTACAGACATAATGGCTACATCCGCTACTGAACTAACCCACTCAATTCGTTCGGCTCGCTCATCTCCCCCCTGCTCCATTAAAAATGCACCTCGCTTCGCTCGGTGCAGCTGATTGTAGGTTACGACATGGGGCTCGGAAAGACGTTGATTGGTTGCTTGGTCTCCCGTGGTTTTGCGGGCGCCTATTCCCCCGAAAACGGCGGAGGCTGCGGGACGCTAATAATCTGCCCCAAAACTTTGAAGAAAGGTTGGGAAATCTGCCTGAAAGACCAGATTGGCGGTGACTTTGCTAACGACACGAGGATAACCAACTACGAGCAGCTGCAGGAGGGCGAAAATCCGCTCGCCAGGTTCTCGGTGGGTGATTCTTCTTCCGAGAACAGCGAGAATTTAAAAAAGAAGTCGCGGAAGTTGAACCCTGGTTCCTCTTCTTCCTCCTCCTCCGCCCCCCCCCTCTCCTCCTCCGACAAGCTCGATCGGAAGCAGTACGACGACGAAGAGTGGAGCGAAATTTTGAAGAGAGAGGAGCGCCTCCTCAAGGATCACGAATCGAAGGAAGAGAAGAAAAAGACCAAGAGCACGAGCACGAGCACGAGCACGAGCACGAGTAAGAGGAAGAAAGCGGAAGGGGCCCAGTCCGAGACATCATCCCGCCCACTGGTCAAAAACTTCCTCCTCATTTGTGATGAGGCTCACCACATCCAGTCGATGACCACGATCAAAACAAAGAGCGTGCTCGCACTTGCGAAGCATAAGAGTTGCGTGGCAGGTGAGCGAGCGAGCCTTTTGGATGACGAGAATACTCGCGATAAATCCCCCGAAATGGCAGATAATAAAATATATTTAATAATGGGCTACATCCACTAATAACTAACTAACCCACCCAATTCGTTTGTCTCGCTCCGTTTGTTTCGCTCGTCCTTCATTAAAACTCGGCGCAGTCCTCCTCCTCACGGGCACACCAATGAAGAATGGCAAAAACAGCCAGCTTTTCCCTCTCCTCCGGGCCATCGACCACCCGTTGGGGAAGAACCAGAGGGAGTACGAGGCAAAGTACTGCGGCGGGTCAATGAACTCGTTCGGGGGTCGAAATGTTTGGACGGCCAATGGGGCGACCAATGGGGCTGAGCTGAACGCACAAATCGGCTATGCCCTCCTGCGCAAGACGAAGGACGAGGTTTTGAAGCTGCCTGAGCAAAAACGAAAAATCAGACAGGTGACAATGGCGAAAGTCGATCAAAGCAAGTACGCGTTTTTCCTCAAGGTGAGCGAGCGAAGTGAGCGAGCCTTGATTGACTCGAGCGATCTAAATCCACTGCAACTAATACTAATACCTATTTTGACTCGCTTCACTCGTTTTGCTCTTGCATCATTAAAAATGCGCACAATCTCGCTTCGCTCGGCGCACGGCGCAGGAACTAAAAACTGTTCACGAGCAGAAGAAAAAAGATTTGGCGGCTGGAAACAACAAGGAGGATCATTTGATTTTGGGCCAACTAACCAATCTCAGGCAAGCCTCTGCCTACGCGAAAGTTGATTATTGCACCAAATTGTGCATTGAAATTCTTGAACACCCTGATGACGACTGTGTTCTTGTGTTCACTACCTTCGTTAATGTTGGGCAACAGTTGAAGGAGAGGTTGGAGGAGAGAGGAGTGGTTGTCTCATTCATGCACGGGCAGGTTAAGGTGAGCGAGCGAACCTTGATGAAGACGAGAATACGAGCCATTACTTAACTCACACCATTTTTATTCCCACACAATTCGTTCTCGCAGGCTAGTGATAGGGAGGCGATGGTGAAACATTTCCAGGCTGGTCTCATAAGCGTTCTGATTTGCACGTATGGAGTTGGGGGTGTGGGGATCACGCTCACCAAGGCCCGTAGCGTCATCTTAATCGACAGAGCTTGGAGCCCCGGTGACGTGTTCCAGGCAGAGGACCGAGTGAGACGTATTGGGCAGACGAAAGAGGTCCACAGTTATTGGCTGCAAAGCTCACATATGTGCAAGGAAGTTGACGCTTTGATAGAGAGCAAGAGCAAAAACAGTGATGCAGCAGTACTCGGGAAAGGGAACGGCGGCGATAAGATGTCAATATCCGTGAAAGAATTACTGGCGGCCGCCCAAACCGATTTGATTAACTTCCTTCCAAAAAATCAGTTAAATTTTGGGCCACAACCTCCAAAGCCAAAGCCAAAGCCAAAGCAGAAGGAAGACCAGAAAGTAGATGAAATTGAGGATTGTGCCGGGGGTTTCTTGCCAACTTGAATAGTATAAGTGAAGTACAAGTAAAAAAATTAATTATTTAGCTCGATTTCACAGCATCTTAGCACTCATTCCATTAACATCTTTATCAGTATCTCTAACTCCGTAAGCAGTCAGAACCTTGATGATTTCTGCTCTCTTGTATTCGTGCGCCCAGAACATTGGACCACGTCCGTCGGCAGACCTGATAAAGGCCACCTGGGGTTCTCCGTTTAGCCAGTGAAGCAAGGCATCAATTTCGTTGTCCTTGATGTGCTCCCACATGCGACTGGTATGGGAATTGTCGGCCCACTCTTTTCCCACCTCCACCCTCATTTCCTCGAGCATTTCCTTGGTGAGCTCCCTCTCTTCTGGCTTGTTCTCGTCCTCTTCCTCGTGTTCGTCGCTGTTCTCGCTGTCAAATTCCTCGTCCTCCTTCTTGGCCTTGTCGGCCAGTAGCTTCTTCCGGGCATCTCTCTTGGCCGCTGCCCGCGCCTTGGCCGGATCGGCCATGTTCTCGTGGTACGCCTTCTGGTAAGCGTCGTCGGTGGTCTTCTTGTTGAAGTCCTCGAGCTGCGCAAAGTCCTTCTTCGAGCTCAAAACTTGCTCCAAGGCCGGGGGGTAGTTGCCGGTGCAGTACCAGCAGGTGGGGCAGTCGCAGTCCCTGTTGGACGGGTCGGCGACCCACTCCTTGGACTCGGCGCTAACGCCAAGAACCTTGAAGATTCGAACCTTGCCGTACTTGCTAGCGAAAACCTCCCTGAAGCGATTGGAGTCGACCTTGACCCCCTGCTTCGAGTTGTGGCCGTGGAGCTTGTAAAGGAGAGAAGCCTCCATCTTGGGGGTGGGGGTCCCGTACTTGTCCACGAAGCCGAAGCTGCTCCCGAAGAATTGAGTGGGTTAGTTAAGTAGTGGATGTAGCCGTTTGTAGCCATTTTTGCGCTCGCTCACCTCCTGCAGGTGGGATCGCCAGGGCAAATGTCGCTGTAGACTGAATTGGCGATTCTCGCCATGTGGGGCGACTTGGCCAAGTCATCTCCCCCCCCTCCGGCCCAGATCAAAACGTAATCGGCCAGGTGGCGAATGATTCTGTGGGACTCCTTCTCGGGGCCCGTGAGGCACTTGCCCAAGAGGGCAATGTGCTCGTGGTTCCACGTGTTGCCATCGGCAATGGTGGTTCGGTTGGCGATGCCGGTGATTTGGTACCCGTAGTCCCACCAGCTCATGACGCGAGAGTCCTCGGGAGTCTCGTCGCGGAGCCAGTGGTAAGCCTCGCGGTAGTCGTCGATGATGATCGTTTCTCCGGTCCGGAGTTGGGCCTTGAACATGATGCTCGGGTTGGAGAGGGCCTCAGCCATCTTGTGCGAGTAGTTGAAGAACGCGTGTCCGCTCGTGTAGAGCATGAACAGTGCACCGGCGGCGAGCACCTTCCTGAGTAGCTGCCCCTGCTCCGAGGAGTAAATCTTCTTGGCGGGATCGATGATGCCCTTGAGATCCTCCAAAAGGGGCGACTTGTCCGAGCTTTTGGTGCGAGAGGGGATTTTGATCTTCTTGTTCTTCTTGTTGCTGTCCTGCTCCACCGCCGCCGGCGTGTCATCCTCGGCAACAGGCGCAACAGTGGTAATTCCTCCGGCGAACTGCGCACGAGCGAGGAATATGTTTAGTTTAGTAGTGGCTCGTATATATTTCTCGTCTTCATCAAGGCTCGCTCGCTCACCTGCTCGATGCACCACTTGGCAAGCACGCCGATGACCCAGCCGCCGCAAGCGGAGGCAACGGGTCCAAGCAGGATGATCAAACGGACCATCTTGGCAGAGAAGAAGTAGGCAACCATGGCATACAAGCCGAGGAACACCTTGGCATCGGAAATCTTGTAGAAACAGAAGAGGAATCCGACCGGGGCAATGTTGACCATAATGTTCAGGTACTGGTTGTAGGCTTGGGCCGAAGCCGGCTGGTGCTCGGCAACCGAGTCAACGAGGGGGTTTCCGGTTCGCGTGTGCCTGACGAAAAGTCCCCTGATCCTGCTGCTCAGTGGGCCAAAGTAGCCCTGAGGCGCCATGAGAATACAAATGCAGCCAACCAACAAGAAAAAGGCGTAGAACTTGACCCTCTCGCTCCACTTGGCCGCGAAAGTGGTCACCTTCTTCTTCTTAAGCTGGTGCTCGACGTAGGCAATCACCTGGATCCCGGCGAAGACGACAAACGAGCCCAACTGCTCAAGGGACTTGAGCGGTGTCATGCCCACAACCGGAATCTGGATGGCACCGAGAGTTCCAATCAGAAAAAAGAGGGTGTAGGACTTGTGGAGCTTGGAAGAGTACCTTCCCAACCCAATCAGACCGGCACAGTGCACTCCAATCATGTTGAGCACGAACACGTACCCTCCCCAAGCGGCAACCATGTTGATGTAAGCAAGGCCAGCAAAGGCTCCAATCCACCAGGATTTGTCGTTGCGAAGCGACCTGATCCACAAGTAGAACGTAGTCATCATCGCAAACAACGCAATCGACTCATTGTCGTAGCCTCCCCCAATGGACCGCATGAGGTGGGCTGGAATAATACCCATGATGGCCGTAGCGGCCAAGGCACCATCAACAGAGTTGGAAATCTCATACGTGAACAGGCCAGTCATCGCGCTAGCAGCAGCACCGAACCAGGCAGGGACGAAGCAGCAAACATCGTTCAGGCTCATCTCAAGGTTGGAGAAAACCCCCCCAAAGGAGGAGAGGAACTTGAGGGTGTCGCAGATGAAGCACGAAGTCATCTGCAGACCAGGGTAAATCGTAGTGCCCACAGGGCGCCCAAGAGGATACCAAGACATGTAATCGAACCAGGTGAAGAACTTGGCGAGCCCATTCGTGTGGAGATACTCTGTGGCCCTGTAGTTAAACCAGGGGT
>Ga0302114_10002064_pt1 | contig 12999 bp, 9 predicted proteins | sample AG5_Surface_MG_FD_203107 | JGI IMG/M metagenome (GOLD analysis project Ga0302114, IMG submission 203107) | Marine microbial communities from Western Arctic Ocean, Canada - AG5_Surface | ecosystem: Environmental > Aquatic > Marine > Oceanic | place: Canada: Western Arctic Ocean | collected...
TTGACACCTTTGGTACCCTCGACGAAGACCGTTGGTGGGACGCAGAAGCTTATGCCAATGGCGAGTGCATCGAACTCTCAAAAGAATCTGTTCGAACCCACTACATCGAAGCTGGCCATCAAATAGCCCTCAAAGAGGCTCGTGATACTGGTGCAGAAGATCCGGCAATTCCAGCTCTTCCTCAATCCGTTATCGACACGACAGCAGCCTTGTATGCTTCAATGTACGAACGACTGACTTCTTTGAAGTTTTGATTACGCATGAGAGCGTAAGAACATCCCGACATCCCTACGTTCTGCTGCTCTTAGAACTGCAATGAGGTTCTTACTTGCATCCCTCATACCACCATCGATTGGTTCGTCAGCAGTAACGCTCCATCCACGACCTGCGAGGCCACGTCGCAACGATGCTGCTTCTTCAGCCGTGAGGAAACCTCGAATATCAAGGCCAGCAGTTCCTTCATTGTAGCGGGAATTGCCGACATGCTTGTCGCTCAGACCACTGTTTAATTGTTCGAGCAATATCAAAATCTCATCCATACCCATTCGTTGCGAGATTGCCGAACCCTGATTGTTTGGACGCATATGTTCGATCATGTAACTGATTGATGAACCGTCGCCATGGGGGAACCGTCCAACACGTTCACGTGCTTTCACATCGCCAAGGGGAACAGTTTGACCTTCCTTGGTGAGAACGACACAGGAGGTGAACAGAAGTGTTGGATCATCCCATGGTATTGCGGTACGGTTGACTGGAGTCTTGACGCCTTGTTCAATGAGACGTTGCATGAGGGTAGGTGTGTTGTTGACCAGGCCCGACCATGGTTGGTTGTCACCAGCAGCACTTGCATCCAGCGCTGACACGATTCGACGGGCCAAATCGCCATCGCATGCATCGAGGGTGATGAATGGGCTTGTAGCCCCGTCCAAGGTGTCAAGGTCCATGGCTGCGGCTTTCGCCGATGTGTGATAAGACCTTGCGTTGCTTCTGTTCATTCCTTACCAAAGAATTCTCGCATTCTGTCTTGTCGCCCCTCGGGACTCGGTGCATCTGTTGTGATCTCATCTCGCATCGAGGCTAAGCGCCCCGACGGGGATGCATCTCCCTCATCCGGTAATTCAATCACCTCGATTGACTCCACGTGCGCTTGTGTAATATCTGGGACATCCGTTTGTGGTTCATCCAGATCTGTTGGTAATTCGAATGAGAATTCATCGACCTCTTCGACAACCGTTTCTTCAAGCGGTTCGATGTGCTCAAGCGGTTTCGCGTCGTTCTTGCTTTTTTGGTTTCCTTTGGTACCTTGGCTCGAACCACTCTTTGCTGGCTTGGTTACACCTGCGAGGTAGGCGACAACCAGTAACAGAACAGCAACTGCGACACTGATCACCAATTCACTGCTCTCTACGAGCGGTTGGTCAGGAGCCTTGTAAAATGCACTTGCCTCATCGTCTCCGCTGTCGTCATCCACATCATAGGGTGCATCACAACGGAGAGTTGCCTTGAGTTCTTCATCATCTTTCATACCGTCTGGGGAAGGGATCGTGACCACTGGCGGGAAGTCCCCTTCAGCGACATCGATGACCCTTGTGGTGGTCCATCCGCTGTCGAGACTGACCACGGTGACATGGCAATTGACGCCTGCCAATCTGTTCCAAGAAACCCTCTGAACGCTAACCTTGAGGTCTTCATTCGCTGAGAAAGAAAAGATACCGATGTTCCAACCTGATGCCCTAGCTATTGTGTCAATGGAACGCTCTTCGAGAATTCGGCCATACGAGTCGACCATCAGGACAGTAACAGTCCGGACTCCAGCACTTGGTTTCCATCCTGTGACATTCAGCTCATAGGTTGCATTTGCTCCAGGTGCCAAAACGATTGAATCTATTTTGAGCGTGATTGTTTCTCCACGGTCGGTGATCAACATGATTGTGGCCCTCAATTCCTCATCCATCGAAGCGACAACCTCGCAATCGCCAATTCGGCCTTCCAATTCTACACGGCCTAAATCTGTGAAGGCTTGTGCGGTGAGGTCGCAACGAACATCCACGATTGGAAGATCATATCCATTGATGAAGATTGACATCCGGTCTGTTTCATCGCTTGAGGACTGCAGGAGCAGTTCGTTCGCAACCGAACCGATTGTGAGTTCAACACTTTGTTCAAACAATTGGAGGTTGTCTGTGGTCGTCAACCCTCCATCAACGACTTGGCCGAGTTCAATGGTCACAACAGTACCTGAACGCCCGGATTGGACTGGAGTGCTGTGGAAGGTGTAGGCACCCGTTTCAACTTCCAAGTCATGCGTTAAGACGCCAAGGGTAGGATGGATCAACTCAATGGTGATCATGAATCGTTGCTCATTCCAATTTGATTCGGGCGTGAGCATGAGCGGCAATCCAATCATTTGCCCAGGAGCAACAACGACTTGGCTCGAGCCGTTCAGGGTCCACCCTGCAGGAAGGCCCGTGACTGAGACCTGCATGACGGCCACATCATTTCCATAGTTTGCAACCCAAGCCGTTGGCATACCGCCATCAGCATTCACCTTCCATGTACCTCGATGTTCAATGCTAATGTTTGCCTCTTCACCAACACGGACAGGTATTTCTTGCACAATCTGACCGGCACCATTGGCATCGGAAATCCGAATACGGAGCACGCCGACTTCTCCAGCCAACGCTCCTTCTGGAGGTGTGACGAACACAGTCATGGTTGTGCTTTGACCCGGGTTGACTACACCACCATTGTTCGGGAGAGACACAGCCCAGCCTTGACCGGCTTTTGTGTACCATGGCGCTTCGGGGTGGTTGCCCAATTGATCGACCTTCAAGGTGAGGTTCTCGCCACCCGGTGCGATGGTGAGCGATGTGTTGGAGAGGTTGAATCGCCATCCCGAATCATGGCTTACTGAGAAATTTAGCGCAGTTGTCTTGACGAATATATCGCCTGAAAAGAGGTTTAAATTTAGAACGGCACTGGTGAGGTACCATGCATTGGTTGGTACAGTGAATGAGACGCCCATTGCCTCGCTCCCATTGACATCGATTTGCTCAGAGACCACACCTGAACTCGCCCACGCAGATGTATCGTTGCCGGCATGTGTGATGGTGAACGACGGATTCACATTGAGCGTGTCGGGGGTGTTTCCAATGTTGGTGACACTGAAATTGACGGTGACTTCTTGTCCTGGAATAACCGCATTGGATGCTACCGTAATGTTGGAGATGTTCCACTGATGGTCAGGTTCTGCTTGAACCATCAATGAGGCGGTTGATGCAACACTCGAATCGCCCTGTGAGGTCCAGGTGAAGACCAGTTCAAAGGGTGAGAGTGCAGGGATATCTTCTGAGAGGAGAACATCGACTGTTGCTATGGTTGTCGCAAGAGGGCCCAGTGTCCGCTCTGGGTTGTAGATCGTGAATTCAACTTGTGGTGGTTGGCTCATTGTTGGTCCTGCAAGCGCTTCACCAGTGAGAACAAAAGTATCTTCTCCATTGCCTGGGTTTTCCAAGCGCAAAAGGATTGGTTCGGTCTCGCTGACGTTGAAGGAAACGACGGTTGATTGGCCAGAGGGGAGCGGATCAAGAACAGTCGCTGCTGAACGGAACACCTGTAGCACATGCAGAGAAATGTTGAGTTCATAGTGAGGTTCAGTCGCTTCATCTTGTGAAAAGACATGCCGTTGAGGTACGGCGTTGACTGGAAGACTCAGTTCGAGGGTACCCGATGCTGGAGCATTTGGCGTTCCGGTGATCTCGAGGTAAGTTCCATTGACGCTGAGGTCACCTGTTGAAGACCACACCCATCCTGTGTGGACCATTTGTGCCGCCGCCATGTTCCATTCGAGCGAACCATCAGAGGGGAGGTCCGTTTGAACACTCCAGCTCAGTGTTGTGTTTGGTAGCGTCCGTATGTGCGATGGTGTTGCTTCAATTTCGCTGGCTTGGAAGGTGATGTCCAGCTCTTGGCAAAGGGTCGATTCACCGCTTCCAATACACAATGTCAGCAGGCTGTTGCTGGTAGAACTAAGTTGTGCATTCGATGGTACTGGGAGGGTTGCAAACAACTCGATGTCTTCATTGGGGCCAAGCGTGAGGGAGAACACCTCAGTGCCTTCTGCAGTGAACAAGGCTGGTGTTCCACCCCATGAGGGCGCGGTCCAGTCGATTGATGTCGTGCTTTCTTGTGCGTTACCAAGGTTCTCCACCACAAGCCATGCGCTTGCGTCGTGGTTCGGTCGACCGAACCCAGTCGATTCGCCCAATCCAGATGGACCAACGACAGAGAGGCCACGTGTTCTCAAAACTTCGATTGGAAGACGGAGTGTGGTCACAATGGTTGCGTCCTCTTCGAGGGTCAACATCAAATCGACATACGAGTTTTCATCTCCAAGAGCCGTCGATGGAATGGCGATGTCAAAGGAGACTGTGACTGGTGAGTTGGGGATCAAAGTGGGCGTCAGGTCAGAACCACCGTTGGGGCTGAAGGACCATCCCTCAGGCAATGCTTCATCATCGTACGTCAATGTCCAATCTGCTGTTTTCGAACCAATTGCCACCAGGTCCAATGAAATGGTGTCTGTTGTGCCGGGGGCGATTCGGATTGGGTCAAACGGTGGGTCGATGCGGGACACGAACGGATCGACAATGTTCAACACCATCGAGGCGTTGTTGTTGTCCTTTCTCGCTTCTGTAAGGTTATTATTGACATCCAGAACAAGGGTAAACTCGTGTTCTCCCAGTTCTGCGACAAACGTAGCGCTGAATGTGAGTGGTCCGCCTTCACCACTCGGTGAAACAGGTTCAACCTCGGCGAAGCGTTCCCGAGCAATCTCCTCACCGTTCATCCGCAAAACGACATCGACATTTTCCTGATTATCGAGGGTTCCTATGTTCGAGAATTGGCCTGTAACGGTGACTTGGTCGCCTGGGTCAGGGGTTGCGGGATTGAAGCTAATACCTCGGTTATCTGCCAGTGGGGCGAGGTCAGCAGCCAATTGTGATACCAGCGTGTCCCCAATGAGAATGTCGATCCTACCATCGCCGTCCATGTCTGCAGCGGCCGGACTTGCCCAAACACGATGAGGCATAGCGAGGGGGGAGGACCATGCATTGTTGATATCCGCAGATGCGCCGGTTTCGCCGTCAAATGCCCACAAGCGCATCCCAAAGGGCACCAATAGCTCAGGAGCACCGCTACCATCAATGTCGAGCCATATTGGAGATGCGACTGCGATTTCATCATTGTCGTTGCCATTGCCTCGTTGAAGGTCACGTGACCATTCCTTGAACGGTGTGTCATCGCTGATGTCGTGGCATCCAGTCAACCCTTGACGGTTGAAAGAAAATTGCGATTCAGAAAACCATGTTACCCAGCACAGACGATCGTGCAAACCATCACCAGTTGTGTCAACGACCAGAGGTTCTGCATCTGCGTAACCGTTCGGTGCACGGAAATTGAAAATTTGATTGGTGGATGTGAGTTCCATACCGATGAACCGAGCTCCAAGCCCAGAAGTCCGTCCGTTTGCATCGGTTGGGACCGTGAGGATCATTTCTGGTGCATCATCATCGTCCAATTGTGCAATGACCGGTCCGGGCAACCTCAAGCGAGGGGCATCGGTGTCTGAATCAGTTCCTTGAACGGCGACCCGTTCCCAATCGAGGGAGCCAGTTGCGCCATCAATGCGCCAAACCCACATTGATCCACCATTGGCATCGATGGTCGTCAACACAATGGCTGTGTTGGTTGAATCGAGGGCTGCCCATGCCGGCGATGAAGGGTGGGTGCCACGGTCCAAAGCCACAGCCCAATCAGGTTCTGAAGGGACGCTTGTTGTCAATGAAAAGGCGAGGACAGTCGGATCGTTGGAGGTCTCATCCACCACCGACAGCACCAATTCTGGACTGCCGTCCAATGACAAATCAGCGAGCAGGGGTTGGGTGACGGACAGATGGTTGCTTTGGGATGAAGGGGTGTGTGGGCTCTCAATGCCGATGCGGTAATCGACATCGGTGTAACTCCAGAGCTTTTCATTTTCATGCCCTGACTTGTCCCATCCAGACTCTGTGCAACTCAATTCGGGCGACCATAGTTCAATGTTGAGTGCGGATTGAGTATCGTAGACGAGGATGATTTCTTGGCGCCCATCGTTATTGATATCGGCGATGCTTGGTGTTGATCTCACATCCTTTGTCTCGCCTACGCTGACTTGCCATGCGATTTTTGCATCGTCCCCTGCGATGAGCGTGAGGTAAGTGTCCGTGGCGTCACTATGCACAAGCACCGCAAAGAGGTCTTCATCGGCACAGCGTTCCTGTGCTGCGGCCGGTGCGGTAATGCTAGACGAAAAGTCTGCGATGATGGATCCATAGGTGTCGCTGCCCACGCCATCGTCGAGTGCGACCCAATTGACACCAGGCTCAGTAATGGTTCCAAGTGTCAAGGCGTCTGAGACCAACCCTTGACCTGGACCGCCTTCTGGTCCATGGGCAGGCATGGTTCCATTGTGTGTTGGCGTCCGTCCGAATTGGCCCCACGGTTGTTCAAGGCCAGTCCATGCGTTGACGGAATCAGTGAGGTTGGTTGTGGTTGGTTCGGCAAAAACTTGGTTCTGTGGATTGGCCACCAACATCGGCGTCATGGATGCCAAAACGAACATCAAAACCGGCAGCAAAGCCGAGGCGAAATTTCCTCCGCCGTCACGCGTTTTACCGGTCATGAGACCGAAGCAGGTTCGGGGGGTTGTTATGGGTTATGGCGGTCTGGCTCTGAAATCATCGATTCAAGGCCTCTATGAGCAGCCCCAGAACGTCGTTCTTCGGCGTGTTCTTCCTGCGTCCAATACCCTGATTGAGGCGAGTGGATTAAATAGAGGTCGTCGGTGGCGAGAATGACTACGGTCGACTTCTCTCCCGAGGCGATTGCCGGTGAAGGACGGAATGGGTTTCCCACTCCTCTTCTCCCATCGTTTCTGAGTTGTTGAACGCAGAGGTGAACATTATGTACAAAATTGTATCAAGGGAAGACACGATCCGCATTCCTGCCGAATACATGCGCAAAGGCGCATCGCTGAATGATCACATCGATCGACTTTCAATGACCGCATTTGAAGGTCGGTTCGATGAACAAAACCGCTTCATCCTCCTAACCACCAACCACGAACCACTCGGCCGAGGTCGAATCATTCACGGCGACGGTGCCATTTACCAACGTGTTCGCTTCGATGCCGTGCTCTTTTGCATGGAAGATTACGAAGTGGTCGAAGGCGCTGTTTCCGAAGTCAACGAATTCGGTGCTTTCGTCCGAATTGGTCCTATGGAAGCTCTCCTTCACAAGTCTCAGATCATGGAAGACCACGTTGATGCCAACGTCGGCATGGGATGGATCGAAGGCCGTCAAAGCGGTCGTCGCATCGGTGTTGGAAACTCAGTTCGTGCTCGAATTGTTTCACTTTCCCCTGACACATCGGATCCTCGCCGCTCCAAGATTGGATTGACCAGCAAGCAACCGGGTCTCGGATGCCACACCTGGCTCGATGAAGACAATGAATGAGGTGATGATGTATGGTTAAGATTCCCTTCGCATGCGCAGAATGTCACCTCGTCCTTGACGATGGTATCGATCAGTGCCCTCGCCACCCATCCGCTCAAGTATCAACCGATCACCAAGGATACGTCATCATCATCAACCCAGCCCGTTCTGATATTGCCAAGAAATTGGAAGTCGAACTGCCAGGGAAGTACGCACTCAAAGTAAGCAACCGATAAGGAGATGAAAAGTATGGAAATAGTAAACCGAACAGAAAACAAACTACTCAACCGCGTTGAAATCGATTTCAGCTGGCAGCATATTGGACTTGCAACTCCTTCTCGAAAGGAAGTCATGGATTTGGTTCGCACCCTTGAACCAAAGTCCAACCCCGATTGCATTGTTGTCAAAAACTGCAACACTCGATTTGGACAACCTTTGACCACAGGGACTGCATTTGTCTACAGTGATATCTCAGACATGAGCGTTGAACCAAGTTACATTCACAAGCGACACGAGCAATTCTGGACCGTAAAGGCCCCAGAAGCTGAAGAATCTTCCAAGGGAGGTGACGAGTGATGGGCGACGGTCCTAAAGCCGGTGCCAAGTGGTCCAAGTATTCCGTCGGCGAAGATGGAACTTTGACTCGCAAAGCCGAGTTCTGCCCTCAATGTGGTCCAGGAGTTTTCTTGGGCGTTCACAAGGACCGCAAGTCATGCGGTCGCTGTGGTCACACTGAAACGAACGAGTGATGATCAAGCGAGCAACGCTCGCACATCATTCAGAATGCCCTGAGCATTCCAATCATCATGAGTCCAGCGTACGCGTTGCCAACCGTCCTCATCAACGAGAACAACCCCGTTGGTATGGTCGAGGTCATAATACACTGTGTGCCCTCTCCCAAGGCTCGTTGACTGGTTTGATTCCGTGAGGACCAATCCGATGCTGAAGTCTGTCCATACCTGTTCGATCAGCGATAGGTTCGCCTCGGAATCAACAGGTGTTGTCAGGTGTGGCCACGTGACGTTGTGGTCGCTTTTGTAATTCGTGAGCCCGACGGGTCCATCCCGCCATGGATCAACGGTGATCGAGAGAAAACTGGTGTTGTTACGCTCGCTCTCTCCAAGTTGCGATTGAACCCACGCCATGTCGCTGGTTGTTGTGGGGCATACATCGGGGCAATTCACATAGACGAATCCTACAATGAGCACTTTGCCTGAGACGTTGCTCGAATTAAACAGGGAACCGTCATCGCTTTCGAGAACGAATGGTCGAAAGGTGACAGGGGGGTTGAGGTCCTCGCCTTGGTAAATATCGGCACCAATCGGCGACATGCAACCTGCAAACAGCAAGGTGGCTACAAGGAAAAATCCAAGGATGTGTTGCTTCAACAGGGTCCCCTCATCGGTTCTTGCGTTGACCATGAGAAAAAGCAGCACCAATGATCAGCAACAACATCCAACTCGTGTCAAACAAAAGTCCCGTTATGTTTGTTGGAAGTCGAGGTTCTTCAATCAATTCCGGCATGTGAGCATACACAGTCTGAGCGGCCATTCCACCGGGTGGTCCACCGCCACCTTGGCCGCCACCAGAATTGGAATCATCAGCAAGACCGTGGTAACACAACAAAAAGTAAGGGAATCCAATCATTGGCACCGTGTCACCATTGGTGTCGACAACGGTTTTGCTTGAACCACTCAGTGGTGTGGAGACATAGTAGTATGTGCCATCAGGGTATTCAGGCGTTGCTCCAAAACGTCCATTGCATTCATCCAAATCACCGGAACCGCTGATGTAGTTCCAATCATCAATACCGTTGTATCCTTGATCGCCACCATCGCTTGTGCGTTCAACTTCGTAGGATGATTTCATTCCTTGCACTGCGCCGTTTTCGTCCCATGTGTACATTCCATAGATTGGATAACCATCGAAGGACCATCCAATGACGGGGGAATGTTGTGTGGGGTCGATTAGACTCCAGTCATAGTCTTGCATGGTTTGACCATTCTCAGCTTCCCAGTATTGGCACATTGCATCCCAATGGTAGTGCACGCCAGTTGGACCGGCATGTGCTCCGCAGTAACCAAGATCAATGGGCTGTCTGTCTTCATTAAAGTAAAACAAATCGAGTGCCACTGCATCGCCACCTGGTCCCTCTTCAGGACCAAAGATTGGAACACCGTTTGCAGCAACAGCCACTTGGCCACGATCAGCAGCGCATTCCCATCGTCCATTCGAGGCAGGGCAATTGGTTGAGGTATGGCCCCCGTTTGTGTCGTTTGTTGGGTTCAATGGAATGGACCAGGTGTGGCTTTGCACATCGCCAGGTCCGAAGGCAGAGACCCAATTGTGATTTGGAATGCCGTTTGAGTTGACGTTCATTTCTGTCGAGGACGCAGTGACGCTGACTTCACACTGGAACCAAGGTCCTGAGCCTCCGCCGTTCGGCGTGCTCACCCCGTTGGTATTTTCGTTGTAATTATTTCCAACGCCATTATCATCTCGAACCCAAGGCCCGTTTCCATCTTGACAATACCAGGAATCTTCGGGTGACCAGTCTGGAAGGGTGCAGCCATCAGCGCCCACAACCGCGCCCATCGGGGTGTTGAGGCACTGATCGACAGCATCGCTGACACCATCGCCATCGCTGTCCTTTTGTGAGTCAGCGCAGCCATCAGCATCGACGGTTTCCCCAGTTGGTGTGTTGTCACAGAGGTCCAGAACATTGTTCACACCGTCATTATCGGCATCTTTTTGAGATTCTGCACATCCATCGCTGTCCACAGTTTGGGACGAAGGGGTATCCGGACAGAGGTCTTTATCATTCATGATTCCATCAAGGTCGTCATCAGTCTCAGATTCAGAGCAGCCAGTTGCATACACAGGTTCGCCTTCAGGCGTCGCGTCACAGAGGTCTGCTTCATCCATCACGCCGTCGCTGTCAGCATCGCCTTCAGGAACTGGTGGCACTGGAAGGTTGACACGGATGCTCTCACTTGATTGTTCAAAGAGGCCACATTCAGACACAATATCGCCCTCAGTGTTGTGATATGATGTGTTGATTTGCATTGAGAAGGTACCTGTTGTGGTGTTGCTTTGACCCGCTACAATACGTGCAGGACTTTGCCCCAAGGGGTGGTACTCGACGGAGCATGTTTGCGGGAAGTTATGGATCATTGTCCCGGTGATTGTCCCTTGGTCCTCTCCTTCGGCAGGTTGCAGCCAGTAAAAAGTCACCAGAACATTGTTCTCGGCAGGGGGCATGACGGTCAGTGAAGATAATTTTAGCGGGCTGGTTTGGTTGCTATCGTCGACGACGCTTGCTTGGATGACCCAAGTTCCAGGGAGCACCTTTCCGCTGTTGATTGTCCATTGCCCTTGGGCATCTGGTGTGGCATTGAACGTCAGGGTGCTTGAATCTGTCATGTCGATCAGAAGAACCGTGACAATGGAAGATGTGGGTGACTCATCAGTAATGAAACCGGTAATGTGTGCTGATGTGTTATCCCAGTCATGGACATGGGTTTGAGCAAGGAGGACAACAGGGATCAGATTAACGGTTTGAGACCCAGGTATATCAGCATCCGCATCTTCTTGTGGATTGACAGGGTCTTCATTTGAACCATTGTTGACAAGCATCATCCCACTCGTCACCATTAACAGAGCGAGAACACCACTGATGATGGTGATTCTTGTGTCCATAAGTTAAGTTCACCAAATATTTGTTATAAACATCGTTACGCTTTGTTTGGTCAAGGCTGTGGAAACCTCAATGTTTAGAAGTGAGAATGCAGCCATGAGCCATCATTGAGCAGAAGGTAAGTTTTGCCTTTGTTGTACAAAATGTGAACTGGTATTTCGTGCATTTTCGAGGTTTTGAGGCCATCTGTAGAGAGGAAGAGTTCTTCTCGCCAACCTGCAATCCTCCAAGCGTTCTCACTTTCGCTCCAAAAAGCATGCTGAACAGGACCTGATAACTTAGCGTCAATGAGCGCCATTCCATCCGTGCGCCAAACGACCGAACCGTTGTCATAGACGTGAAGTTCTTGCCCGTGTTGACAGTAAACATGCTCCAATACGCCATCATAGTGGTTTACGTTTGTAGAGACCAGATCTCCTGTCTCTACATCATATGACTGGGTCCCGCCTCCACGTGACCACACTTTCAACAACCCGTTATCGAATGCTGCTGTCACCACATCATTGGCGCGTGGAAGTTTGGTCAATTCTGGCCATGTAGGTAATTCAATGCGCCAATGTTCGCCAGCATCGTTACCCATTGCATAAATGCCCTTTTTGTAGAGCACAAAAGCAAACCCATCCTCATGACCACAGAGTGCAAGTGGTTCTGCGTCCAGCACATGAGACCAGAGGGAACCGCTTGGGTGTTGGGCTGATTCAAGTGTTGTGCGAGTTCTCAAGGAACCTCGTTCAGGTCCGTCAGTGATTGCTTCTGAGCAATCAAACGCTGCCATTCTTGCCATCAGCAATTCGTGGTCAATCCATGTAGCCACAAAAGTGCCATTTACCACACACGTGTGTCGAACAGCCATTGGGAACGGCTTTCGAACTTCATCCACGGACTGAAAGTCCTTATCGAGTTGGAGAAACTCCCCATCAATTCCAACGGCTAAGTAGCCTTTCGAATGTGCTTGAAGCGTGAGTGCGTGAAAGGGCACCTTGGGTGGTAAGGTGTCCGTCATGGTCTTGGCTTGGTGGCGTGGTTTGTCAATCCTCCCACGCAACAGAATCAAATGGCCTTCTGGACTGGTGATGGTATGAGCGTACCATCTGTGGTGTTGATTGCGGTCAGCGGCGGTGACATTGCATCAACCAACCAAGCCGATGTGGTTCGTTCGCTTGGTGCCTGGGATCAACTCCCGGATGTCGAAGGAGCCCCTGCCTATGCCTCAAAAGCAGTTCGAATGTGGGTTTTTCCAGATGGTGTGTTAAGGGAAGATCACATTGATTTACGTTGGTTCAAAGCGACAGGTGAGCATGTTTCGGAGGTTATTTTCCCCTCTCGACACGTTGCTAAAAGTGGGCGTGCGTGCCTGACACTGCATCCAATAGGCGTCATGCAACTTGACCCCTCAGTAACCGCCCCCTTTGGCGGCAAGGCTGGTGACGCACCCCCCCCATCACCTCGTCTCGGTCCATGGTGGCGTTCACTTCTACAACGATCTGAAGGTGTTGATTTGGGTGAAGCCTTTGACATTTCTCTCGAAGTGACGCACCACGGACCGTGGCTTGATGCTCCTTGTCTTTTCATTGAAGTTGGCTCCACTGCCGCGACATGGGGTCATCTGGGTGCAGCGCACCTGCTCGGTCAACTGATCCATGAAGGGCTCGGCCTGGATGGCGGCGAGGGCATTGGTCAGTGGGACCCTGAAAAGAACGCTGGCGAGCTTGTTCTCATCACCCTTGGTGGGGGTCATTACGCTCCACGGGGCAACCAAATCACCG
>Ga0302114_10002067_pt1 | contig 12996 bp, 13 predicted proteins | sample AG5_Surface_MG_FD_203107 | JGI IMG/M metagenome (GOLD analysis project Ga0302114, IMG submission 203107) | Marine microbial communities from Western Arctic Ocean, Canada - AG5_Surface | ecosystem: Environmental > Aquatic > Marine > Oceanic | place: Canada: Western Arctic Ocean | collected...
GTCGGGCAACTTGATGAGGGGAGCGAAGCGAAGCGAAGCGAAGCGAAACTTTTGGAAGACGAGCAGCGCCACAACTAAACAAACAATCATATCATATCATATCATATATGCGCCTTGATTCGCTTCGCTCGGCGCAGCTGCGATTTGGTCGAGGTCAATCCGAGTCTAACAGGTAGAAAGCAGAGCGACCAAACCGTGCAGATGGGCCTGCAATTGATCACTAGTTTAATGGGCAAGTCGATTTTATAACATACATACAACCAAAAAAGAAGAAATTGTTTGGGTAGCTTATACACAACGTGTTTATCCAACAGTTGTATCACACCACACCCAAAATTGTTGCACTTCCAGTCACTGTTCCATCTCATCTTCTCTTGCGCTATTTTCCACGCACAACAATGTGGTGTCCTCGTCGTCTTCTTCCAAATCTGCCTCGCCGAAATCTATTTTGAACTCGCCCCCCTCGCGATAGCCATTGCTCTGCTCCAACAGCGCGTCCCTCATTTCATCCCCCAAACCGCTATCCTGCATGGCTTGCTGGAACTCGTTGATGTTCTGCTGAGTGATGCAGTCAAAACTGAAATTCTTGTCCGCCTCCTTGGCTCCGTCAAAGTTCAATCCACTCAACTTCCGTATGTGGTGGTCAGCCAAGTGCACCTTCTTCATACTATTCCCGACCACAAAGTAGCGCTGGGCAAACTTCTGCTTGTGGGTTTTGATGAAGTGGTTGTACAAAACGTGCTTCTTGAACGACATGAACTCCCCGTTCCGCATCTCGTGGAAAACTTCCCTCTGGGCGCTTTCGAACACCTTGTCGAAGTCTATTTCCCCACTCGAGTCCGCCCCCTCGCAGAACAGTTCGTCCAACTTCACCCGCACTTCCATCGTGACGTTGATCTGGTAGGCGCCGTTCACCATGATGAACTTTTCGTACAGTGCCTTGGCGGACTGGTAGGCGATCTGCTTCAGGTCCATGTCCGGACTGATCTTCGTGCAGGCCTCCTTGATGTAGTTCTTTTCCTTGAATTCCTGCACAGCCACAAAAAACATGTAGTTCTCCTCGCAGAAACTCAGCCTCATGTACCGTCTGAAGTAGGCGCTCAGCACCGGATCGTCCAAGATGTTCTCCAGTCGGTGCAGCATCTTCAAGTCGCTGTCGAAGAACTCCTTCGTCTCCACTAGCTTCCGGTCGTCCTTGAAGTCAGTGAGAGTTAAAATTACGCTATCTAAAATGTATTCCTTCGAGGCCTGGGGCGAAGAAGAGCGAAGAAGGTGCGAAGTAAATTGAGTGGGTTAGTTTACTTTAGTTTAGTTTTGTTTTGTGTTGTTTTGTAGTGGCTCGTATGTTCGTCTTCCACAAGGTCACTCGCTTCGCTTGCTCACCTTCGCCAAAAACTCGGTGTAGAGCTCCGAGAAGAGGAATGGTATCTGGATCTTCGTTTGCAGCATGTCGCAGAGGAAATTGGACAAATCGTCGAAGCAGTCTTTCCCCGGGCCGCTAGCAGCGGTACCACCATTCACGTTCTCTTTCGTTAGCGCCTTGAGATGCGAGGGCATCTTGATGGCCGCAATCGTTTTTTTAAAAATTTCTGTTGCTTTCTTTTTCTGGTCGGATGTCGACATTTTGTCGAAATCGACCTTAAAGTGCTTTAGCTCCTCCCAAGTCTTAATGTATACGAGAAAATCTTCGAAACGCTCGTTCCTGTTGATGAACTTGACCATGCATTCGAACGCCTTGGGCTCCCCAAGCAGGGAGATCATGTCGATGACCTGTGGGTGGGAGGGTGGGGGGAGGAAATAAGTGTAAATGTGAGTCATTGTAGTCATTGTAAATAATTGCAATTAAAAAAATTTTGCCTCGCTCACCTTATCAGCACTCCCCCGCCTCTTGGCTGTGGCTGCCTCCAGCTTCATGAAGTGGGGGCTAATCAAAAATTTGCTCAGCGACTCAAACTTCAAAATTTGGTAGCTTTTCTCGTAGGCGAGATCGAAAACCTTGTCATCGTATGTTTTTGTAGCAAAAGCGAGCATAATAGTCATTCTGGCGTGGGGGGGGGTGGGGGGGGGGAGAGGGGGGCCAATGTGGGGGGCAATTGTTAATTTTTTTGTTGGAGTTGTAAAAAAAAATTGTCACATTTCACTCACCTCGTCGTCTGGTCTAACGGTACCAACTTCTTAGCGACCTGGGGGGGGATGTACTGGTGGTATATCTCCGCAATTTTGGATCGCTTTTTCTTTTGTTTCATGCTGTCAACATCTAGCACAAAATCGAGGTGATACGAAGCCTCTGTATAGTTGTTATCCATCGTCCATAGCTTGAAAGCATTCCGAGTGTTTTCTTCTTCTAGCAGCTTTAGCAACGAAAAGTCAGAACGCGTTCGGATTTTGTCCATAGTCTTTGGGCCGGCATTAAACCCACCCTTGACAATGTGTCTGGTTAATTTGTTTCGCTTCGGGTGGTGAACTATCACACCGGTGCCAGACTCGAGGAACGAGGTAGAGGCTCCTCCTCCCATGTTTTATTAAACACAAAACAAATGAAGAGGGAGGAAGGTGAGGAAGTGTGGTGTTTCAGATTTGATTTCAACTATGATGTTGGGGAACCCGGAGGGGCTTTGATTTGGATAAAGGGGGGCTTGAGGGTCGGATAGGGGGGTTGGTAGATTGCGTGTCCTAATTGTACTTATTGATTTGCTATATGGGAAGCGTTAACAAGTTAAGTTAATTTCATGAAGTCTCCTTAAAAGACCGAGTCGCACACAAAAAGTCAATTTTCGCAAATTTAGAACTTTGCCTAATTGATGTTACATAGCATAGTTAGAGCTTAGATCATTCAGAATCAAGGAGATGTTACTTGCTTTCTTTTGCCCTACATTACTTTTAGTAGTATATTATGCCTTGTTTGTGAAAATAGAACCATGCAATCCAAATCTACAACTCTTCGGCTCAATAACCTCAGGAGCACCTGGAGCTTCTCCAATTTCAAATTCAGACCCAGCACAATTTTGCCCAAATTGGGACTTCCTGCTCACGTGGGATGACGAGAGCAACTATGTTTCCAACGATAACATAAAAGCATTTACCGTTCCCAATCTCCTATCTTGGTTCACTGCAGTAAAGATCAATGTTTATGAAGTAAGAGATTGGTGAGGGGTTCGTGGAGACGAGCTAAACTAACTAACGTTATCCGCTCGCTCGGCGCAGCCCTTGGGTTGGACATTGAAGGCCCTTACGGTCTTTCTCTCCCCTGACTCTCAGCTCAATGCTGCAACCGTTCGACAGGCCAGTCTCATTTTGCACAGTGCCAATGCGTTTTTGCTGGCTTTGACCATTCCCCAATTGATGAAGGCCTTTTCGGCGACTTCCAATACTCTTCATCATAGTTTGTCGGCCTCAATAGCGGCAACCTTCTGGGCAGTCCATCCAGCCAATGTTGAAGTGATAGGATGGCCCTCCGCCCAGCCGTACTCACTCGCGTGTTTTTTCATCCTTCTAGCCACTCTCGCTCATTGCAATAGCCGCAGCTCCAGCTGGACGGTAGCGTTTTTCTACTCTTGTGCCTGCATGAGCAAATCAGCGGCTGTCACCTTTCCAGGCGCGATCATGGTTTTTGACATTGCTCGGAAGGACTTCAAACCGGCCAAATACACCCCCACCATTGCAGTTCTTACACTTGTTCTGCTAAAGACGTTCAGCGCCAACATTCACGGTTCCGACGTGAATGCGGACCTGATTCCAATGAACAACTTTGGCCACAAGATTTTGAAATCAGCGTACACTGTACTTATGTATGCAAGCATGTTCATTCTTCCGAGGTGAGTGAGCGAAGCGAGCGAACCTTTCGTTTTGTTCTGTGTTTTGGACCACCCCAGAACAATCGCTTTGCGCAAAAATACGCGCTTGGCCAAAATCGCCACCGTGTCCAATTCTGAGTGTCTGAAGACGTTTATGGTCGGAGTTATGGTTGGATTAGCGATTCGCCTTTTTTGCCTTTTTTTAGTTTTCACATTGACGTGCAGATGGCGTGTTTCGGACAGTCCCTGAACAACATTTTTGCACAAAAGATGCGCCTGGCCGAACCAGCCACCGTGTCCAATTAGCAGCGTCCAAAGACGCTATGCGTTGTAGTTACGGTTGATTCGGTGATTCGCCTTTTTTTGCGTTTTTTTGTTTTCTCACTTGATCTTCCCCTTTTGGACCGTCTCGAACGATGGATCTCGCGAAATGGCTGCAGACGGCTACATCCACTACTAAACTAACATTATTCCACTCAATTCTTTTGACTCGCTTCACTCGTTTTGCTCTTGCTTCATTAAAATTGCGCCTCGCTTCGCTCGGCGCAGCAATTTGAGGCCTCACTACGCAGTTGACGAGGGCTGGTTTGATAATGTTCACCTGGGGACAAGTGCGGACTTGGTGATGGCGGTGGGGTATGTTTTGGGTGGTGCGTGCATCGTGGGCGGAATAATGGTGAAAATATTGGCTGAGGGGCAAACCAAAACCTTGAACCCTACCCCTCCCCCCCTGATCATCTCAGCAGCCTCAATTGCATGCTACGTGATCCTCTTCCTTCCAACGTGCGGCATAATTCAGCACGGCATGGTGCAGAAAGGCGGCGACCGGTACGCGTACATCCCGTACTTGGCTCTCATCCCGCTCGTTGCGGCGGGAGTGAACTCAACCCTTCACTTTCTATCCTCCTCCAAATCAAAAGTGTTACAAATTCTTTTTTCAATTGCAGCACTTTCGGTTGTGTCGAGCTTGTCAATCTACTCGTCTAAGCAAGTGTGCATTTGGTGCAATGACGAGTCAATGTATCGGTGAGCGAGGGAAATGAAATGAAATGCTACAACCACCCAACACAATCCACTGCTAAACTAACCTAACCTAACCTTACCCACCAATGCGCCTCGCTTCGCTCGGCGCCGGCGCAGCTTCAGCCTCTCAATAGATCCAACCGATTGGCGCATGGTTGACACATACGCGGAATATATTTTGAACACCGAGGGCAAGTCTTCCCGCGGCGAATATTACTTGAAGAAAAGCCTGGAAGTTCTGCCGCACAGGGGCGTGAAGTCGGCCCTCACGAGAGCAAAGACGCACGTCATGCTCGGTGACGCAGACGAGGCGTGTACAATATACACAGATTGGTGGAACGGTCACCCGGAGCACCACAAGTTGGCGCTGCTCATGAACAACGTGGCCATCTGTCAGCTACGCGTGAACGGGCAAAGGGAGTTTGTGCAAAACATGCTATTCGAAGCGGTGGGGAATGCGAATGTGGAGATGCACAAGGATGCAATAGAAAACAACTACAAGTTGCTGAAAAGCTGGAAAGAGGGGAACTACGAGGGAGCACTTTTGTGGTAATTAGATTAAATTAAATTTTAGAAAAAATCTACTTATTTCAGGGCAGTGCCTTTTTTTATTTGGCTTCGGCTTTACTGCTAAGATTGAAAGTCTCCAACCTCCGCTGCATCGGCACCGCCTGCTCCTCAAAATTCTGACTGTTGAGCTCAATTCTCTCCTTCATCTTGTTGAGGGTTTCCTTCAGCATGGTCTCAAATTCTGCGGCCATGTCATCCATCTTGAGCTTCATTCCCGCAATCTCAGCATCTTTGTTGTTGATCTTAGTGTCCTTCTCCTTCAAAGTTCGCTGGAAAGAGGAGCGGTCAGACTCGAGCTCGTCCTGCAATTCGTGAATGGTTCCCTCGAGGAGATTGATCTTGTTCATCAGCTCCTCCTGCATAGACTTGTACTGCCGAGTCATGTCCTTTGTTATGTCATCCGTGTCTTGAACATTCTGCTCGTATCTTTCATTCACCTCCTTCATCTTCTTCATCATTGCCTTTTGGTCCACAACGGCCGCGTCTTTCTTCTCTGTTCGGTGGTCTATCTGCTTTTCCATTGAGAAGAGGAGATTCTTGATTTGCTTTAGTTCATCTTCCTTTGTAAGTGCTGCTGAACCATCGCCTTCAGCTTTTTTGCCTTTGTCCTTCTTCCCTTTCGCCATAGTAGAATGTCTGGGTGGTTTGGTTGTTGGTCGTTAAAAAAATGAAAAAAATTAAGAAAAAATTTAAAAAAAATTAAAAAGCATATCAACGTTCACATGGACACGATTAATGATGATGGCGGCCACTCTTCTGAGCAAACTTCCGACTCGGAAGAATCGTGCAGCACAAACAGCAACAGCAGCTCAACCAAAGAAATTGAGGAAATTGTTGACAAACTAAAAAAAAAAAGATCTGGATTTTTTGACTCAGACTCAATGGATGTTGCCACATACGTGATGAACTTTCCGTCTGTAGAAGGGCACAACACAAGCGCGCCCAAAACATCCTTTTTCAGGGAGAAGACTGCTGAAGAGATCTTCGGCCTAACCAACAAGCTGACTTCGATCCAATTCTTCTCTCAGTTCAACAAAAACGATTTCGCGAGGTTCGCCCAAGCCATGACCTTTCGAACGTTGCAGAGAAATCAGTCAATCTTCTTCAACGATATTAGTGACAATTCGTTGTTCGTGGTGCTGAGTGGTGAATTGCAAGTTGGAAATGTAAGAACTGCATTTTCCACCGGAGATACTATTGGATTTCGTCAGAAAAAGCGAACGAAGCAAACAACACCAACATCATCTCAGGCATCCCCAACCCAGTCGATCATCGCCAAACCTTTACCTGTACCCTCGCCCAAACCCACAAAAGCACCTCGGCGGACACAGTTCACAAGACGGAACTCCCTGTCCACAGCGCTCACGAAGGAGCAGTCGTGCACGGCCAAATCAAGGGTGCTGATGGCTGAAATCCCACACAGCGTGTGCGCAAAGGTCTTCGCCAGCATTGACAAACAAATTGTCTTCGCACCCACAGCGTCGAGGAGAATTCTAGAGGAAATTGAGCCAAAAGATCGGAATGATGCTGAATGCTCAATCGTGATCGAGCTTCTCAAAACAATTAAATACCTTCACAACAGCTCCAATGACATGAAACGAATCCTGGCAAAGCACTTTAGAATGGCGCGGGTGTGTAAGGGAGACGTCTTGAGTTCTTTTATTGGCACCGCTAACGACGTGATTAGACATTGCGACTTTTTCATTGTGCCCATTCAAGGCACTCTCGCCCTCCACAAATCCACTAGCGTTAAGGACGTCAACAGCGAGGAAGATTTGGTCCCAACAAGCTCGAACAAACGTAAAATAATTTCGCAGGGCGAAGCATTTCCCAACGAGGACATGTACACCAGCTCCCTGTCAGCCTTGGAGAAACGGAGGGTCGCGGAGGACGACGGGGGCGCGTTGCTCACGACGAGCGGCAAGAAGATTAAATTTGCCGTGGTTGGGCATTCGGTTATTGCGGACATTTTGTTCCTCCCTCTACCAACAATGAATAGCATCATGAATTCGGTGAGCGAGCGAAGCGAGCGAGCCTTATGACAGAAGAGAAGAGTGCGAAGCGACTAACTCACTCCTAATTAACTCTTGCTCTCGTGCTTCGTTGAAAATGCGCCTCGCACCTTCTTCGCTCGGCGTAGAACGTCGATTTCAATTTCAATGTTGAGAATTGCCGAGTTTTGGCCAAAATTCCCCCAAACGAACGGACAGAGACCGACATCAACCTTCTCTACTCGTATTGCAAGCCGCACGTTTTTTTCGAGCAACTTACCGAGCAGGGAGGGAAGGCCATCGCCAAGGAGATGAAGATTGGATTCTTGGAAGAAGGAAACATTCTCGTGGGCGACGGAGAAGTGCTGAACCAGGTGAGCGAGTGGAGAGGGGGGGGGGAGAGAGAAACGAGAATGCGAGCCAAACCTAGAACTAACCAACCAAATTCGTTTGGCACCTTCTTCGCTCGGTGCAGTTTTACATTGTGCTCAACGGCAGCTGCCACATTTTCCAAGGTGCCTATCACCCAAAGAGTCCTGTGGTTGACAATTTGGAGAGCGGCGACGTTTTCGGAACTCAGCTCATGCTTCGGCAAAGGCCGAGTCCATTCACAATTAGGCTGATGGAGCCAAGCGAGTTCCTCATCGTGAGCGAAGACAGCTACAGGGTGATAATGAACTGTGGGGGTGGTTCGGTGAGGAGGGTAGATATCCGGAGTTGGAGGACTGATTTTGAATCCAACCTTGAGAGCAGCATTTTCAAGTCATGTCCGCCGAGCTTCAAACGGAAGCTTTCCAGTTTTGTTACGTTCAGGCACATTGACCAGCACACGAACCTGAACTTGACGGATGGTTTGCATTTTCTGCTCCTTGACGGGAGCGTGTCGTTGCATAGGAGGCTGGAAGGGAAGCATTTGCGCGGTGCCACTCCCCCTTTGTTGAGCGAGAAGGAGCGGAGCAAGGTGGGTGAGCGAAGCGTCAAAAGAAAAAGAAAAAAATCACCACTAACCCTTCCCCAACCCCAACCCCAACCCCGACCCCAACCCCAACTCCAACCCATTAGAATATGTCGCACTGCGGGATGATTAGCAACGACATCGAAAGCAAAGCAACGAGGAAGTGGTGGAAGCGAAATGAAACGGGAGGGGCAGAGCTCGTCGTAGACAAAGGCACCTTCCTGGGCGACTTGACCAACAGCGGCCAGTTCGGCTTCCCAAATTACTACGCCTTTACGCGGGAAAAGTGTTGCGTTTGCGAGCTCGACGCTGCGAAAATTATAGATTATCCTGTCAACAGCACCACCATGCTCAAGGTTCAATCCCAACTAAAAAACTTGTACGACAACGACTTCTCGAGATTGTCGGTTGATCTAATCCAGCAGCTGTTCAAGGAGAACCCTCTAACAAAAGCGTTCAAGGCTGGATTGGTTCTGAGGCTTTCCAAGATCGCCAAAGTGCGGAGTTTTAGCAAGGGCGAGGAGATACAGCATGACTGTTTTGGAATTGTGGTGGAGGGGATCGTTGAAATTCGATTGAGGAATAAAGTTCCGTGCTTGAGGAGGGTGGAGGACGGAGTGGAAGATATTTGTTGCGTTGGATTCCTCACCAAAACTGACTGGTTTGGTGACGAGGCTTTGAACGAGAATGACGACGAAAATGAAAATGAAAACGAAAACGAGAATTTTTACAAGCTGTTTGCAGGAGAAGCAACAAAAATAATAACGATTTCCAAAATTGAGTTTCAAAGGGCGCTCAACTGGGTGAGGTTCATCGCAGAGTTGAAAGTTCCCGAAAAAATGAAAGCGAAAGAGAAAGAAAAAGAAAAAGCGGAGAGCGAAATTCAAATTAAATCCGCGGTGGAAGCTTACAGCCAAATCCACACGGACGAGCTCGGTGAGTCCGCATTTTTCATCACGCAGAAACAAGTTGAAAATCCTCCGGCTCCGGCGACGGCGGCACAGCCACGCAATGGATCAATCTGGGAGAGCCTGGAGCTGAGGATCAACCTCGAGAGCCCACGGTTCAATAATAAGCTCGCGCTGGTGTTTTCCCCAATCGCTACCCAAAATAGGCAGATCCTCGAGCTACAGGACGTGGACGACGAGATGGAAATTGACAACGACGAGGGAAACAAAAACGGACGCAATTTATACACAAATTACGATAACAGGGATGTGGGCGAACCGGTCCATCCAATCGAATTGCTCACAAACAGGGGTCTACGAAACCCGGACAGCAACAACAAGTATATCAAAACGCAAAGCTTCCAAACGAGCAGTCACAGGAAGGGGGGGCGATCGTTAACGTACAACTTGATGGTGAAAGATGAGTCGATGTACAGCAGGGGGGGAAGCAGCATGATGAGCACAAGCAGCTTTGCGAGCAGGCCAAACACCGAGAGCGCTACTGCATCTAGAGGAATGCAGCCTGCAGCAGGAATGGGAATGGGAATGGGAATTAGGTACACGAGCACGCTTCCAAGCTTTGGATCGAGGCAGACGCCAGCTCACGTGAGAGTTATGAAAAAGGAAAGAATGGACCGCACATTTTACTAGATATTACAATCCCACAACCTTACTCTTCCACAACCCAAGCTTGTACTTCAATGATTGGTCCATAATTGACGTGCGCAATAGGCATCGCATTTGCTGTAAATGGGGCCGCTGTTGTCATTTCTGCCTGCCGTAAATTGAGCTTCTTCTCAAACTTTAGAGTAACCTGACCGACTCTTGACATGAACCAGACTTGGTACAGGAAGGAACCACCCAACGCAGTTGCCATCCAATAATGCTTCGTGGTCATGTAGTCGTTTGCCGAGTTGTTTGCGGGATCTGAAAAAAACAACAACTGACGCGAAATGATCCCGTCCAGTGTGTGGTGTAATGAGCTTCGAATTTTACGGTCTCGGTGACGATTCTCCGCGACGAGGGCATCCTTTAGTGCTTGTGCAGCAGTATGAGTTTCGGTGGTCCCATAAATGTGCGATGCTGAGGAATCAACTCTAATGACGCTGAATTTACCGCCAGCAACAGAGCTGGGCGATCTGTCCTTGCAGCTCTCGTATTCGAATTCTCGTGATCCCCGGAAGGTGACAATTGTGACAGTCTTCGTTTTTCGGTTCTTGCCGGATCCCGTAGTCCTACTTTCTGTGTGGTAGCACTCGACTGAAGCAAAAACGCGCATTTTCGTTCCTCGCAAGTCGTCTATGTAAGTCTGAAGAGCTGCAGGATCGGTCTTTTGTTTGAGATATTGTGCAGTTGCTGTGCAGCTCGAGGTGATCAGCATGAAGAAATAGATCAAACCCCACCACCAGGGAAAAATTGATTGACTACTATGTGGGTGTTCTTCGTGTGGGTGTTCTTCGTAAACATTCTTGTAGTAAATGGGGATGTATAGAAGCGTGAGGCTTAAGCTCAAAGATACCAGAATGCCAAAACTTGCACATGAGCAAGTGAATGGTTTTGACTGCTTAGTTTTAGCAGGAGAGGACCTAAACGAGTTCTGGAAGAGTTGTCGCATCGACCAAGTTGGAGGTTGGGAGCCCAGAGGCATTGGTGAGGTCATGCTGGTGCCCAAACTTTTGTGTTATTTGTGTGTGTTTGTTGTTTGTGTTGCTGATATGTGTCGCTGATGTGCACATGTGTGATTTAAATTTTGGTGCCTCATAAGCGTGCATAAATTTCACGTGCCAAATGTGGAAAAAATAGACCACTGACCGCCCCAGCACCAGTAAATGAACACGCCCCCCAAGATCCGAAGAGTGTCACATGACAACAAACAAAAGAATCCCCCCTCTAAAAGTAAAAGGCTGCCACAGAGTTCAAGTCCGAGTCCGAGGAGTCCAAATCCAAACCTTGACCACTCCGATTTCATCCCCGTGGAAACCGTACAACAGTCGCGTGATCGTACCAGGTCGAGGGTGATTAGATTTCTGTTCGTTGTCTTGATTGCTACCTATGCGCAACAATGGACCTCTTCTCATGATGGAAATGATGCCTCCTACCTCAAGGCTCACTCATTCGCTGACCCACTGTGGTCTCCCACCTCCGAGTCAAAGGGAGTTCAGCTGTATAAGTATGTAGACGCAGCGTATGACAACAAATCAAAGTCCAAGTCCAAGTCAAAGTCCGAGTTCATGCCAGTTCGTGGAACGATGTACACTGACTTGCACATCTCTTATATAATGAACTTACTCTTTGATGTTTCGCGATCGAAGGAGTGGGTTAAGGTGAGTCTCCTCAAATTTACCGTTCGCCTTAATGAGGAATACGAGCATAGGAGCCACTACTTTACCAACAATACCATATCATGCGCCTCGCTTCGCTCGGCGCCGGCGCAGGACCTAACCCTTGTCGAGGAGCACGAGGTTAGAAACAACCTCGATGGTGTCCTCCTCCAGCGTTACTCAACACCAACTTTGGGGTTGATCGCCGACCGCGAGTTCCTCGTAAAGCGCAAGGTCAAGAAAAACAATTTCCTGAAAACCGTTATCATCACCTACGAATCGTTCGAAGACAAGAAGCGATTCCCGGTGTGTAAGGGTTGCGTCCGTGCAAACAGTAAGAAGACGGTTTGGAGCTTCAGAAGCTTGCCGAACGGCGGGACGGCAATTGACTTGCAAGCGTTTGTAGAACCGAACGGAAGCCTGCCACCCCTCCTCGTGAACTTCATTCAGAAAACGTGGCCTTCCGTGACGCTTTCTAAACTCGTATCCGTTAGCGCGAAATCCAATAGCAAGAAGAAGCACCATCAATTTCTTCAGTGGTGATATAAATTAAACTAGGAGGTCCCCACTAAATTTTTAAATCTTCGATAATAATCATCAGCGATCCACGACGCTCCGCACTCGATTATTATTGTTTTAACGGGGTTGCTAAGCTCGAAGCACTTAGATTCGCCATTCTGCGCCTCACGGGTTATCGTGCAAGGGTGGGAAAGGTCAAAAGATTTATTGTCCCATCGCAGCAAATTCTTGGCCAGGTGGAATTGCTTGTAAGACGATTTCTTCTTCGGGAAGGTGGCGTGTTTTTTCAAGGTGATGCCCTGTTCGCGGAGATTCCGCTCGAAATTGCTTTGTTCTTGTTGCTCAAAGTGATTTGTGGTCTCATTGACTGCGTTTTGCCTCGCTGTGTCTTCAATTGTCGTGATGATCTGCTCCAATTCTTGAATTTTCTGACGCAAATTTTGGTTTTCCAAAAGCTTCTCCTTCTGCAAAGTCTTTTGAAGCGCGAAAAAGTTGTCAGTCTCCTCGAACACGCTACGGAATCCGTTCAACAACTTATTTTTTGTATCTGCGAGGGCGTGGCTTGTCTCGTCCAGCTGCGTTGCGGCTTCAGCTTTGAGGGGTTTGAAAGCCTGCAACAAAATTCTGTGACATTTTGATACTTTGATTATGCTTGTCGCAGTTGCTGCGTTTCGGTGTTCGGAGAAGGATACAATATCTGCATTTTCAGCCTCCAACTTGGCGCATCGTGCCTCCAGCTTGGCGTTTCCGTGAGCGTTGGAGGCCACAATTGCTGCGTTGTCTGCCTCCAACTTGGCGCATCGTTGCTCCAGCTTGGCGTTTCCATGAGCGTTGGAGGCCACAATAGCTGCGTTGTCTGCCTCCAACTTGGCGCAT
>Ga0302114_10002071_pt1 | contig 12987 bp, 13 predicted proteins | sample AG5_Surface_MG_FD_203107 | JGI IMG/M metagenome (GOLD analysis project Ga0302114, IMG submission 203107) | Marine microbial communities from Western Arctic Ocean, Canada - AG5_Surface | ecosystem: Environmental > Aquatic > Marine > Oceanic | place: Canada: Western Arctic Ocean | collected...
ATTTATTATCTTAGGGTCATAAAATAAATTATTTCCGGACAACAAGCAAACTTGTCGTTCCAGTAACAAACCGTTCTCTTTTCGTCTACACCAGTTGTGCTGCACCTAGACGTTACGTTTTCTCAGTACACCGCGGCTTAAAGGAGTAGAAATGATGTTGAGGCAGATATTTTGGCAAATTATTAAATTAGTTTTTGTAAAATATGTGTCCAGATCTTGCCGTCAGTTCCTTGCGACCAAGACTTTTTTCCATGGGCAAAAAAATACACATATTCACTAACCCCGCGGCTGTGGACGCGGACTAAACCTTGCACACTGGTTAGCGTATCTAATGGTTCCACACAAACAAAAAAAAAGCATCAAAAATTTTCTACACACTTCCAATCAAACTTCACACACATTACATAACCAACAAGCAAAAAAAAATAAGATACTTCGGATTCCAACGTGGTCCCCCACCGTAGTACTAACGAAGCGAGATAGTTTTTGACTTCCGTGATCGGACGGGACAGGTATTTTAACTATTCGATGATCTTATCTTAAAATTTATGAATCACTTTTCAATTCGTAGTATGAAGTTCAAAAAAAATCAACAAAAAAAAGGGGAGAAAAAAATTTATGACATGTGCAAGATGTTCTAGAACTCATAGTAGTCACACATAATCTCCCTTCTGCACCTTGTGAGGACAATTGATGGTGTTCAGAATGAACTTGTTGGTAAACTCCGAGGGTGGAGAAGGGACTGTAACAAAGTCTCTCCCCTTTTGCTCATTTTGACAGCTTTTGCCTCTCGACCAGCAAGACTTTTGATCGCACTGGAAGTCGACCCAATTAGGAGAACCACGACTCCCCGCGCTTGCTTGCTTTCGCGAGTCATCACTAGGAAATGCTATGGAAATCAGAGCGGAACTTTACGCACGCTATTAAAAACCTAAGGAGAACGAGAATGAAAACGATAGTGAAAATCCACATGAAAATAACTGTTCATGTCTGTTGGTCGAAGAAGTGAACCTTTCCCACTCCCTTGCCGCCACTCCAGGTCGACCTGGAAAACCGAAATCTTCGTATTCTTCATGTTGCTTACTATTAAAAAAAAGTAAGAAGGTGAAACAAGTCATATCGGTTAAATTATTTTATTTATATATATATATTTTTAGAGGGGGGGGGGGCTTCTTTATTGTTGTCAAGAAATTATCGTCAGAGTCGGCCCGCAGATGTAATATAAGTCGTTTCTGTAGACGCAAATTCTTCGAGTCCCGGTGTGGGCGTTATACGGAAGCGTGACAGACCCAGATCCATCATTGTATACATTATACTCGATCACATCGACCTTCACGTTAGTACCAGAGTATTTGCACTCCGCTATCGTCCCACTACAGCTATAGATGTTCACATCAGAATCAATATAATCACCAACAATCCACTCATATTTCCAACTGACCGTCTTCGAGGATCCTTGCGTCCACGTCGTTCCCCCTGCCGGACTACTAACTGCTTGTGCTGGATCGTACGGAGCGATCGTCGGAGTCGGCCCGCAGATGTAATAGTCGTATTCCTGGACGCAAATTCTTCGAGTCCCGGTGTAGGCGTTAGTCGGAAGCCTGACAGACTGAGACTCAGATCCATCATTGTATACAGTCTCGATCAAATCGACCATCACGTTAGAACCAGAGTATTCGCACTCCGCTATCGTCCCACTACAGCTATAGAATTTCACTTCACCAACATCTCCACCAACCCACTCCTTTTTCCAATTGACCGTCTCCGAGGATCCTTGCGTCCACGTCGTTCCCCCTGCCGGACTACTAACTGCTTGTGCTGGATCGTACGGAGCGATCGTCAGAGTCGGCCCGCACATGTAATTTAAGTCGTTTCTGTAGACGCAAATTCTTCGAGTCCCGATGTCGGCGTTAGTCGGAAGCGTGAAAGACTCAGATCCATCATTGTATATCACATCGACCTTCACGTTAGTATCAGAGTATTTGCACTCCGCTATCGTCCCACTACAGCTATAGATGTACACATAATCATCAATCCACTCCTTTTTCCAATTGACCGTCTCCGAGGATCCTTGCGTCCACGTCGTTCCCCCTACCGGACTACTAACTGCTTGTGCTGGATCGTACGGAGCGATCGTCAGAGTCGGCCCGCAGATGTAAAGCGTCGTTGCCAGATGTAAAGGTTCGTTGCTGGAACCGTAGACGCAAATTCTTCGAGTCCCGGTGTGGGCGTTATACGGAAGCGTGACAGACTCAGATCCATCATTGGTTACAACATCCTCGATCAAATCGACCATCACGTTAGTATAAGAGTATTCGCACTCCGCTATCGTCCCACTACAGCTATAGAAAGATACAGTACCCCCCAACCCCACCAAATCGGTAGCAAACCACTCCTTTTTCCAATTGACCGTCACCGAAGTTCCTGCTTCAATGGTCGATTCCCCTGCCGGACTCGTCACTGTTTGTGCTGGAACGTACGGATCAACTTTAATGTCAAGACCGCAGATGTAATCTTTCTCTTCGTTCACCAAACAAAGTTTTCCGCTTCCATGTGCGTCTTTATCGTAAATGCGCGTCGTCATTTCCCCCCGCGAGACATCCTCCCATACATTATACAACATTTTTGAACAACCTTGCGAATTAAGCTCCCAATCGCCTTTGATGGCTCCGGAGCAGAAATACGGTTGAAGACCGTTTGTTCCATCAATGGCTCCAGTGTCCCACTTTAACTCATAATCAATTCCATGTTGGAGGACCGTTCCCTCTGGCGGCGCATAAATCGCGCCTTGGCTGACGCAGCTGAGGGCGCTCTGTTGGAGACACTCCCACTCGTCGGAGCTTACGCCTCCGCACCAGCCAGATGCTTGATTGACGCAAACGTCTTCGTTGCTGACCAACCCTCCAAGCATATCAGGGCTCATTCCAAGAAGAAGGTTGTACGCGAGCAGCATGCCAAAAGAAAGGGCGAATCCGATGTTAGAGAGCTGCGCCGCGTAATATAGTTAGCAAAATATTTATGTGCGAGCGCTCGTTCTGTCGCCCGTCACTTACATTTCCAAACTTGCGGAGACGTTGCCCTTGCGCGTTTTCTTCCTCATCACGGAAGTCAATCTCGTGCAACATCGACGTCCACGGCGTTAGGCTAGCCACCAAGCGAGACATTCTAATTGGAACCGTGCTCAAAAACGCGCCCACCGAGTCCTTCTTTTCAACGTCCTTCGTCTCGTCCAACACCTTGGGGTCGAAAGAGAGCTTCGCCCAGAGCGTGTTTTGTTTGGGAAGTCTGGGGCTCTCGCCGTCCGCACTCTGTAAAAAGAATGATAGCGAAACATTATTTAGTGTTTTTGTCTATCGTTCGCGTGCTCGCGCATTTCAGAAGCGAAGCGCGAAGTTGCTTTCGCTCACCTGCTTAACGGAGAGCTGATTCCAACTGAAGCCTTCCCCGACGACCTTGTACTCGACGTTCTCGGGGTTCTCCTTTGCGAGCTGCTGCAGCCTCCAGATATCGCTCAGACGGTTCAAGCAAACTGACTCCAGCTGAAGCTGATTCGTGACGAGAATTTCCTTCGCCTGCCGAGCGAAGCGAGGCGCCACAATCACATCACAAGAACAAGTAAAAAACACAAACACGTTGTTAGCTTTAGAAACCAGTATTTCTCCCTCTCTCTTCCTCCGTCCATCGGAATTGGCAAAGCCAAACAGAGACTCCCTACCTACCGCCGCTAAGCGCGGAGAACCAGAGCTTCGGCAAACGGAGGAGTCACACTCATTTTGGAGCCTTGTAATTCAGTATGTGGTTCGCTCGACTCACCTTGACTGGGTCGTTCTCGATGAACTTGGAAACAGAAAGAAGACCATCTTCGGTGGCGTAGAAAAGTTTGTACGGCCCGTAAAGCTTCGAGAGACTGAAAACAATCAATACAAAGCGCATCATGGCGTCAATCGAAAGTGAGCCTTGTCCCGAAAAGGTGCTACGTGGAGAGTGACGCCTGTAAGCATTTTTTTTCGCTGAAAAGATAACAGGGGACACAAAGAAGTCGGCTCACCTGAAACAGACCCAAAAGAAGAGGAAGATGTCCGTCAACACCATGGTAAACGACCCGATGTTGACGTCCTTGGAGAGGACGGGCTTGCCGCGGAATTCGAAGAGAATTTCGTCATGGTTGGAGAAGTCGATCATGATACCGTGAACGAAGGCCTTGTAGTAGAAGAACTCCTTACAGCGCTTCTCGTTGATGGCCATAGAGCCAAAGATGAACATCGTAAGGAGGGAGGTAACGCTAAAAAAATACACGGCCGAGGCAAATTTTGCGGCTGTTCCAGACCCAGGATCTAATTCTTGCTTCTCGGTAAAGGATTGGAGCTCTTGGGATAGGAGGAGCGCCACAGTCTGTCCCTGAGCGAAGACAGACAGAAGCGACGTGATGTGGGCTCCATCGAAGAACTTGATCTCCGGAAAGGCTATATCCGAAAAGACGTCGCGTTTATACTGTGAATTCGATCGTGAACGGGACGCCCTACTGACAGTGGTGTCGTCGGCTTCAACGGCTGCGTCGCCGGCGGAGGACGATTGAGATCTCAACAGCATTGCTGTTGGGATCTTCTTGTCGTCCGAGAGCCAGATCATGGACTTTAGCTCAGGTTTGGACGGGAGAGCAGTCGAAGCTCGAGGGGTATCAGAATCCGTCTTTGCGACTTCAATATCGACGAGTTCACACTCATGGATCGGGTTTTTTGATGTCATCTTGAGGTGTTGTAAGTAAGCACAGTCCTGTGTGTGTTACAAAAGAAGGGCGCTTTAGTGGGGGGAGTAGTAACATATTGTAGCGCAAGTGGTTTGTGTATTGAGGTAGATAGTGGAAAAAGTGATGGAAGTGTGAGATTTAATTAATTTAATTTTGTCCAGGTATTTCCGGGCACCGGGATGTGTATGATTGTACAGTTTTTAGATATGTGGGTTGTACACGTTCCACGTAGGCTAAAGGCGGTTAGTATTGGGTGACTTACAGTACAGGGTGTTTTATATCTTATAAATAAAAAATGAGTTAAAAAGCGTTTTGAAAGTGCGAACAGAAAGATTTTAACTAAATTACACGTTCAAAATAAGGAATAGGATTCTTTCGTAGTATGAGCGGGCTTAATCAATTGTGTACATAAATGGACTGATTGCTCACTCCGCCGTAAAAGAGTTTCGAATCCTCTTCACGTTTGAACTGAACTTACCAGTTGACCAACTAGGCGACACAGGCGAAACCATGGATTTGCTTCGTGGGTTCGGCTTCGCTAGTCGTCTTTTGGAACTCGTCGCCAAGATTGGATTGATACCAGCACATGAGTTCGCAGGAGTCGTTCGAACGACAACTCTACTCCGAGCAATTGAGCAATTTCATGTGATTTACAAATGATTGTGTTGAGCGCATGTCCGCGTTCGGGAGTATCTATTTTACTCCAATCAACCTTTTGCGTTAGCTTTGGCATGTCCATGAAGAGAGCCAGCCAACACACAATCTCCTCCGAGGAGAGTCCCCGCAAAAGTCCGTCTGCAATACACGCGCCGCGAATTAGTGGTTCTGCGTCTTGCATGGTGGAGCTCGCAATCCCGCGCAAGGTAAGTTTCTTTTGCTTGTCAATGTACCCGTCTGCTGTTCTTCGTCGATCGTTCGCCGCAAATTCTGGGCTGCGGTGAAGCGCTTGTAATCCGCCTCATTGGTACCAACCGCCTCCAACGAGGCAAATTCCCGATTCAGCTTACTGCGCAGCTTTGGCGAATCCGAAGACGGTTTCGCTGAGCGCGTCCATTCTATGTTTGCGCCTTCCAGCGTCTCTTCAAGTTCGCAGAGTTCTTTATCCAGCGTTTCGTTGCGGCGTTGCGTCTCTGTGTGGAGGAAAGTTTCTCACCACACATCATGCCTTGCGAGGGACTTTCTGTAATTAGACAGGACGAACATCTGGTCGATCTTCATTTGAGACGAAGCGCTCGGCGAAGTGCGGACAAATAGTTTGCGTCACAAAGTGGGAGATGTTGCGTAGTGTAGTGGATTACAGTTCCAACCTTGTCCATACCTCGGCGTCCAGCACGCCCCCTCATTTGGTTTGCGAGGGCAACCTCCAACGGAACGACGTTCCGGTCGCGCTGAAATATCTCCATGTCTCCATCTTTACGGTTTTGGTGGGCATGTTGATGCCAACCGCCATCGTCGAAGTTGCGAAGCAGAACATTATAAGCTGTTCGGTAGAGAACCTCTACGAACTCGCGCAGAACGCACCTCTTCCGACTACGACGTGCCCGGGTTTTACAGAGAGAGAGCACAAACTAACTAACCACTTTTCAGATTGTCTTTGGCTAACCGACTTTTGATCCTCATCGCACTGGTTGAGAACGAAATGAGACGAGCGAGGAAGACCCAAAGAAGAAAGTCCAGTGATTACACAGACGACGGCTACGTACCCCTGGCGACTGTCTGATCAGTGCTTCTCCGCAGTTCTCAGGCGACATTTTGCAGCCAGCACGCATATTAAAAACCTAGTGTTCAAGGAGAATCGAGAATGAAAACGACAAGGGGTGGATTGTGACGAACGAGGAGGGTGAGGAGGAGAAAATCGAAGGAGACGTGAGCAGCAACATCCAGGAGTTGGAGAAAGTGCACGAGACGGGGTGCGTTGCTGGTGACTGGGTTGCCGCCTCAAAAAATCCACTTTGAAAATAATTCTTTTTCTACCTATTCATTCTCCATTTTACTGTTCATGTCTGTTGGCCGAAGCACAAAGATGTGAACCTTTCCCTTGGAGGATCCCCCCCACCGCACAACTTTTACCGTCAACTCTTCGTTTGGAATCGCTCCACCCACTGCCCTCAACACCTCGTCAGCGTCTTCACACTTCACCCCTCCTACCTCAACAATCACATCGCCCCGGCGCACCCCACCCTTTGCCGCTGGCGAATCAACCGTTACGTGCTGCGCCGTGTACGCATTTTTAATGAAAGACGAGCGAAACGAACCAAACGAATTGGGTGGGTTAGTTTAGTTTAGTTTTATTTAGTAGTGGGTGTAAAACTTCGCTCGCTCACCTCTACATACGCTCCGTTCACCTCCGGGCACATCATGCTCGCATTCGGGTCCAAGTTGTGCGCCGCAGCCAGCTTGGGAGTCATCGGCTTCATGACAACGCCCAAGTAGGGTCTTTTCATCACTATCCCTTGGCAAAGGTCGTCCAGAATCTCCTTTATGGCGTTTGTGGGAATGCTAAAAGCGATGCCCTCGGATCTGCTGAACTTGCTTGTATTTATTCCTACCACTTCGCCCCTCGTGTTAACCAGAGGTCCGCCTGAATTTCCAAAGTTTATCGCCGCGTCTGTTTGAATATAATTGAAAGTTTTGTCGCCGCCCTTCTGGCCGGCAGAATACCCGAGCTCTCGGCTCGACCTCGATAAATTCGACACGATGCCCATCGTCGCAGTGTTACCCAGCCCGGCTGGAGTTCCAATCGCGACGACGAAATCGCCCACGTCCAGCTTGTCGGAATTGCCAAGCTGTGCGACAGGCAGCTCCTTCGTGGTGGCTTTGGTGTCCAACTGGAGAACCGCTAAATCGTTGACGACGTCGACCCCCCGCACTTTTGCAGGGAAAGTTTGTCCGTCGCGCAAAGTCACCTGAATGGTGGTTGTGCAATCCTTGACAACGTGCGCATTGGTGAGAATTTTGCCATCTCGGCTGAAGATTACCCCAGAACCCTGGCTGTCGGTATTGTCGATCCTTACAACGGCGGGGCCTACTTTTTTTACGGCTGCTGCTACGTTCATTGGGTTTTGGAAGAACTCAGGCTCGCCAGAAGAGTCGTAGTCAGTCTTTGTCGTCTGCAGTTTCACAGGGAGACGAAGTGAGGGACCATGCTCATGGAGCTCAGATTCGAACATCTTAACTGGCCCGAATAGCAGACTTAGAATGATGAGGCTCGAATATTTCACTATGCCAGAGAAACCACGTGGAGACAGAATCCGTCGGAGGAACGAGAACCTTAGGGGGGGGGGGGAGGTTGGGGGGGGATTGGAGAGGGAAAGAGGAGAATTTTCAAGACTCGGAAAGTTGCCCGAGGTGAACATATTGTTTGAGTTTGTTGTTGTTGTTGTTGAGTTCTTGGAGTTGGTTTTGGAGTTGTCGTTGGTGGTTGCAGCGAGGATGCTATAGTTGTTCCTAGGATGAAAAAACGTGAACGAATTCCCGATTGACATGACGAAGAACCACACTAGCAACATCGTGTCTGATAGTCCGGGCTATTGATTCATCATTTGAAATTTCACCAAAAAGTCAACCAGCAATTTCGATGTCACGTGGAAAAGTGGTGAATGCAGTTGTCCTCTCTGGGCATCAGTGAAGTCTATTGCGTGGCCTTGTCGCAAGACGATAGATATTTCAGGCAGTATGGAAGACTGGCATTGTAGCAAATCGAGCTGACAGTGGTTTTGCTTATGGTGTCTCTGGTTTTTGCTGTCTTCCGAATGGCTCGGGAATTGTGGCTGTAATAGTGAGAGTGTGAATTTGAAGGTATTCAGTCCTTCCCTCGAGTTGATCCAGACCTTGGTGGGACACGATGGGGATGCTTTGTGTGTGACCGTCTCTCCATCAGGCTCCCACTTTGCTTCTGGTGGAGGGTGGCGAGTGGGCGAGAGTGCAAGTGCTTGAGGATCACACGGGTTGGATTCGTGCGGTGTGCTTCTCCCCCGACTGCAAGCAGCTGGCTACTGGAAGCTTCGACAAGTCCATCAAGACCTACAGCTTCAACGAGGGGAATGCCATCTTAGCGCACACGTTGGGCCACACCAGCTACCTCCAGTCCCTCTCGTTCTCTCCCGACTGCAAACTCCTTTGCTCCGGAAGTAACGATAAATCCATCAAATTTTGGAACCCTGCCGATGGAAGCTTGGTGAAGAGCATCGACCAGGCTCACACCTCTCCCGTCACTAGCGTCTCATACTCCTGCTGGTTACGACAAAACGATGAAGATTTTCGATGCTGAGACTTTCGAGCTCAAGCACACGTTCGAGCAGGTATCCATCACCAACCAGCTCACCTCACTTCCCTCGCCCCCATTCTCAACCTCATTCTCCACATCGTCTACAAGCGAGACTTACGTGTCCTTCTTGGAGCCAAACGAAAACACACCAAGCTCACCCCTCGAGAAAGTCATTAGGGTACTCGGCGAGTGCGTGCACGACGGCGGCTACAACGTCACCTCCGAGATCCTGTCCTTCCTATCCCCAGCCCACCTCCCCGTCCAGATCACCCCCACACGATGGAAACTAACAACCAACATAGGCCAAGCAAACAGAATTTTATAACCACACTTAAACAGTTCCCTTTCCAATCTCCCAATCACTATCTATCACTCGCTTCCTTTCCTTTCGTGTGTCTATCCGTGCTTCATGTTATGTATCCAGTTGTCAAACCTGCGACTGACAGTCCCAAGACTCTTCTTGATTTCGCCCCTAAACTTCTTGTCGGCCCCCTCGTCGGTCAGCTGGCCGTCTAGCATGTCCTTCAGGTATGTAACGTCGTCCTTGTCCAGCAGCTCCGGCATGCACGCTGGCGTCACCAGTATGAACAAGTTCATCAGTAAGTTCCCGTGCTGCCGCAAAATGTTGTATGCCTGGCAGCACATGTTCTCAAACTCTGGCAACCCGATTCTCGGCTCCTTCTTCCTCATCAGCGAGTCCGGGAACCCGAACGTTGTGTCTCGGTTGCCCATTACGTACGCCATCTCCGGCGTGAAGACGAACGGCGCCCTCTCCCTTTTGTATCCGAATTTGCTCTTGAAGTTGCCCAAAAAGTGTCCGAAATCGATGTGAAACAAATGGCCGTTGTTGGTGATCATGATGTTGTCCGCGTGCCGGTCTCCGATCCCGAGCACGTACGTCGCCACGCAGTACCCCGCGCACGTGTGAACGAAGTTGTGAACGGCCTTCAAGTAGTCCGCGTCCTTATTCCTGTCCTTCAAAAATTGGTCGATCGGCGTGTCCTTCCACGCCCCCAGGTTCTTCCCCCCGTACGTCACCTGAATGTTCGCAGTCGTGTCGCTGTTCTTCACCACTTCGATCATTCCCAGGTCGTGGCCTGTGGCGCAGCACCCGTACGGGATCATTCGCAGGTCGAGGCCGGATTGGTGCCAGAAGTGGTCCATGATGCGCAGTAGCTGCAACGTCATCAGATCTTGCCGCAGATCATCTCCCGCCTTGAAGATGGCCAGGTACGGCTCCCCGTTGCTGTCGCTGTTGTCGAACACGAGCCACAGCGGCATTTTCTTGCTGCTCATAACCTTGCACTTTTCGCTCCTCAGCCCCTTGCACTCGACCCTCGGGCTCAAGCAGATTTGGAACTTGCTGGGGAAAGTCTTCAGAACTTTCTTCAGCTCGTCCTGCGCGAACTTGTTCCTCAGGGGCTTCGGCTGCTTCTTGACGTCCTCAGCTACTTTCTGTATGGTGTCGTTCACCGACACCTGCTTCTTCAGTATGTTTCTGTGTGGGCCGCTATTCACGATGTAAGATTTTAGCAGGCAACCGTATCTCGCGCAAATGTCGGAGTTGTGCATTTCGCTCTGCGCCGAGCGAAGCGAGGAGCATTTTTAATTAATTTTAAGCACGAGCGAACCAAGCGAGCCACACGAATTGAGTGGGTTAGTTCAGTAGTGGATGTAGCCATTATGTCACCATTTGAGACATCTCGAGTATGCTCGCCTTCCTCATAGCTCGCTCGCTTCGCTCGCTCACCTTTAGCAACCAGTAAAAGTTGTGTCCGATTTTGTACGGAGACTGCAAAGCCCTCCTGACCAGCATTCGCCCCAGCGGGCTGTCGTGGTATGCCTCGTACTTCAGCACTTGGACCATTTGTAGCAAGTATTGGTCGAAGTCTCTGTCCTTCATCCTGCTCAGCTGCCGCACGACGTACTCCCTGACGATTGGATCGCTGTACACGATGTCCAGCATCTCCAAGTACTGCGCCGAGGGTTAGGTTAGTTGTGACTAGCTCTCGCTTGGTTAGGGCGCTCACTCACCTCCACCTCCGTCCCCTTTTCGTACTTCTCCCACAGCGGCAGCAGCCGTCGTGCTTCCCTCGTTGCAGCTATGCTGCTCCAGTTCACGCTCTGCAAGAATTTTGGCAGCAGCTTCGCCGTGCCGCTGCAGTGGACCCTGTAGCTCCACAGCAGCAGCTTGTCCCCAATCGTGAGCTTGTGCAGCGGGTCCACGTTGGCAATTCGCACTAGCTCGGTGAGCTCCGCGGGGCTGCGCCGAGCAAAGCGAGGCACATTTTTAATGAAACACGAGCGAACGAACCAAGCGAGCCAAACGAATTGAGTGAGTTGGTTTTGTAGTAAATTAAATGGATGCAGCCGTCTGCAGCAGCCATTTCGCGAGATCCATCGCGAGTATTCTCGTCTTCCTCTCGCTCGCTTCGCTCGCTCACCTAGGTTCGGTATTGAGTTGCACCGGAAGTTTGTGCTGGCTGCTGTCGCCCTCGTTGTTTAGCGAGTCCTGCGCCATTTTAATGGATCAGGGGGGAGGTGAGCGAGCCAAAGAATTGAGAATAATGTTAGTTTCGTTGTCGCTCGTATCTTCGTCTTCCTCAAAGCTCACTCGCTTCGCTCGCTCACCTCGAGCGTGGGGCTGATGCTGCAGACGGGAGTGCTGTACGAGTCGAACACGACGTGGAGGGTGCCCCCGTCGCTGTCCGGGTTCTGCCCGACCGTCCCGGTGATTACGTTCACCAGATGGGGCATCTCCTCGCACTTTGGGTTGGCGAGCTGCGCCGAGCGAAGCAAGATTGTGCCGCATTTTTAATGGATCAGGGGGGGAGGCGAGCGAGCCAAAGAATTGAGAATAATGTTAGTTTAGTAGTGGCTCGCATTCCCGTCTTCATCAACCCCCCCCCCCGCTCCGCTCGCTCACCTCCGGCTTCCTCGCTATCTGCAGCTTTTCGTGCGGCCACATTTTCAAAGCCATCTTCCCGGTCAGCAGCGCGTTGTTGTAGTCCACCAGTGTTAACGAGACGCCGGCAACGGGCACGATCTCGTGGGTGATTTCAACCTCTCCGAAGAGTAAGAAGCCGACGCGGGTGGTGGGGGGAAGCACGGCCATCTCGTGCCTCGTGGAAGAAAGCCAGGTTCCCGGGAACGACGGGTTCGAGCCGAATGGAACCGTGGTCGAACGCATGGGAGGAAGATTTTGGGAGTTAGGGGTGCCCTTGTTGCCAGATTCGGTTGGCCCGAGGGGCTGGCCGCAGTAGTAGAGGCCAATTTCTAAGAACACTGACTTTAGCTTTTGCTCCTCGCCGGGGCAGTCCTCGATACCGCGAACGAGCACGCGGAAGGGCCACTTCACGTCGCCCTTGAAGATGCACTCCTTGTTGGTGTGGAGGTGCTTGAGCTCCGACTTGCGAGAAAGGTTGTCTTCGTTCCAGCAGTCGTCTGTTTCTTGCAGCTTCTTGATTTCCACGTCGAGCTCGTCGGATGTGTTCATGGAAAGGATGGGACCGAGATCCATCTGGTCGGCAGGAGAAAGGCGGACGAGTTCCAACTCGATCTTCGTCTTCTTCCTGCAGCATTCCAGAATGTGGTCGTGAACCCCCAATTGGTAGTCGTGGTGGAGCATGTAGTCCAAAAAGCCACACACCTTGAACACGTACCGCCCTGTACCTCCGTCGTCTATGTTCTTCCCCCCGTTTCGTTTGTTAAAGTACTTGAAGGTTTGGTCCAAAACATCTCCCGTCGTTTGGGTGAGAGTAACCGGCAGGACAATTCGAGACATTGCGGAGTTTAAAAATGTTGGAAGCACGACAGTTATCATCTCCTTCTGGGAGACACACTTTCGGAACAAATCGACGTACTCTGGGAATTTAAGTTTGATTGCGTCTTCCTCGGAAATTTCAATGTTCTTTTTCTCCAGGAAGTTCATTATGTTGTCTGTGGTTGATGAAGCTTCCTGTAGGTGGGGACG
>Ga0302114_10002073_pt1 | contig 12976 bp, 20 predicted proteins | sample AG5_Surface_MG_FD_203107 | JGI IMG/M metagenome (GOLD analysis project Ga0302114, IMG submission 203107) | Marine microbial communities from Western Arctic Ocean, Canada - AG5_Surface | ecosystem: Environmental > Aquatic > Marine > Oceanic | place: Canada: Western Arctic Ocean | collected...
AGTATAAGTGTTGCATCTGACGACTACAGTATGTTAGAAGGTAAGACAGTTATAATAGGCGTAACCGCAGAAGGTATAGGCGGTACAATCGCTAGTCCGACCGGACCACAATATAATTATATGCCAGCGGCAGTAACACTACAGACAGTAATGGACGGAGATCAAATTCAACGTCCATACTGGGCACTCTTGGTGGAGTTGATCACAACAGCAGTCTTGGGCATAGCCCTTGTGCTACTTGGACGATTTGCACCTTACTGGTTAGCTGGAGGCAGTATAATAGTATTTGTGGGAGGACTCGCTTATGCTGTTTATTATGCATGGACAACACATTTATATTTACTAGACGTTACTATGCCAATAGTAACAGTAGTCCTAGTTGGGTTACATGCAGTGTTTAATCGCTTTGTAAGCGAATACTTTCAAAAGCAAGCAATTAAGAAACAATTCGGGGGCTATGCTAGTCCTACTGTTGTTAAACTATTACAAGAAAATCCAGCACTTATCAAAGACGGTCAAAAGAAAGAAGTCTCAATTGTGTTCTCAGACTTGCGTGGCTTTACTCCTTTGGGCGAAAGCTTCGGTGATGACGTTAAAGGCTTAACTAAAATCATGAATGGCTATATGGATAGCATTACACAGCCTGTACTTGACAGTGACGGAATGATTATTAAATACATTGGGGATGCAAGTATGCACATACACAACGCACCCATAGACGATGTAAATCACGCTAAGACGGCAGTACAATGCGGCTTAGACATGCTTAAAGCAGTGGAGAAGTTCAATGAAGAAGTTATTAAACCAGAAGGAAGACCACCAGTTGGAATGGGGGCAGGAATCAATACCGGCCTTGGCTATATTGGAGAAATGGGTAGCACCGAAAGACATTCGTACGATGTACTCGGGGACGCCGTTAGCACAGCCGCAAGAATTGAAAGCAAGTGCAAAGAATACGGATGCGTCCTCTTAGTAGGCGGAGCAACTGTAGAACAATGTAAAGATGACTTTATGTTTCTTAAAGTAGATGACTTGGCTGTTAAAGGTAAAACAGTTGGTGTTGCTATATACACAGTATTAGATGATGTTAAGAAGCATTACGAAGCAAGCAAACGCAGACACGCTGAAATGCATATACTATATCAGCAACAGAAGTTTAGTGAAGCAATTGAACAGTGTGATAAGTTAAAGCCACAGTTTGAAGGTAAACTAGAAGGCTACTACGATATGTGGATTGAACGCTGTGAATACATGCTAACACAAAAGCTACCTAAGGACTGGAATGGCGTCTTCATCGCAACAACAAAGTGATAAAGAGAAGCCGATAATAATTCGTTATACCGGTAAGCGATTAAAGCCCACCCAACGTCCGTATAATCCAATAGTAATACTTAACGGAAAGCCCAATCCAGACTATAAGCAAAAATTACTACGTCACTAATAATTTTAGAGGCACACTATTAATGCAATTACTGAACCTACACATGCTGATATAAGCAAGCCTATTCCAGCACCAAGAAGGGTATCACAATGTGCAAACGGCTTAATTTGTTTATCGTTTACAGTCATCGCACTTACAATCATAACATATATCATTAGCGCACTGGTCACAGTCTTTATTTCTATGACACTCATGCCCGCATGTTTCACACTTTTTCATCTGGTTTCCCTGTGCTATTAAACGTTTGGTTAGTGCTTTTGTATTCGTCTACTAACCGTTGTAGTTCGTCACTACGTTCTGGATTAAGTTTGGCTCTGTATTCTAATACCATACTCAGCTTACTATTCAAACGTATCATGTCATTGTCCAACATACGCACACGATCAACAAGACGTATTAGTGTACCCATGCTTTCACCAATGACAGGATCAATAGTTTCAGTTACCCATTTCCAGATAAAGAATATGAAATAGCCCATACCAAAGGCAGCAATGACCGGAAAGCCAAAGTCCTTAATCATAGCAGCTACATCAATTTCCATTAATCTTTTCTCGCATCATTTTTGCCTTCATTGGCAGCAATTCTGTCAATGTTAGGTCTTACGTTAAGTGCATAACTTAGCAGTGCATCAATCTTAACTAAATCGTTGTTCATAGTTTGTACACGATTATCAAGAGAGCCGATAATACCCTTTAGTGTTTTTACACTATCGGTTACACCTGCTAAAATAAAACTAAGTGTTAGAAAGACAAAATAACCAGCTGCTAGTGCTCCTGCAATAGGAAAGCCCACTTCGCTTGCTAATGTTAGAAAATCCATAGATACCCTCTAATAAGTAAAAAACGCCCTCACGCTCTGCTATACTATTATTTACCAAAAAACCCAGTATAAAAGGTTGACAACTAGTTAACTTGGTGCTACAATAATACAATATATAGACTAATAGGAGAATACTATATGATTAATGGTTTTAAGTTGCCTCATGTAACATTTAAAACACGGGTCCGCGATGAAAGCATCGGCGGAGATAACCCATTCCGCTGGCAAGATATGTCAACTGACAATTATTTTGCAGGAAAGCGTGTAGTACTGTTTAGCTTGCCAGGTGCATTTACACCTACTTGTTCAACATACCAGCTACCCGGCTTTGAAGAAAACTACGACAACATTCGAAACATGGACATTGACGAAGTGTATTGTATGAGTGTTAACGATGCGTTTGTAATGAATGCTTGGGCAAAGTCGCAGGACATTCAAAACGTAAAAGTTATTCCAGACGGTAGCGGCAATCTAACACGTTTCCTAGGTATGCTAATTGGTAAGAACCATTTAGGGTTTGGTCTACGTAGCTGGCGCTTTATGTGTGTTATTAATGACGGCGTAGTAGAGCAGTGGTGGCAAGAGCCCGGTATTAACAATGAAGGCACAGATGATGATCCTTATGAGCAATCAACACCTGAACGATGCATTTCATATTTAAACGAATGTTATAGCTAAATGGAAACCGTTCCTATCTTTGCAAACTATCTAGTTTTTGACGAGCTACAAGTTTCTAACAGAAAAGATCTAATTTCATTTTGTTATAAACAAGTTGAGGAAGGTAAAGCTGAAGCTGAAGACGATGTGTCTCAGAGTCTTTTTATCGATCCTAGTGAACCAGTCATTCAAGAATTGGGTACATTGGTTAATAAACGTTTTGATATATTACACAAAGAAAGAAATTTCAATAAAAACTATGAACAGGTTATTCAAAAGTTTTGGGCTAATGTAAATAATAATGCAAATATCTCAATGCCGCATAGACATCCTGAATCATTTTTTAGTGCTATATACTATCCACAGGTAGGAAAAAATCCAGGAACATTGTCGTTTTTAAATCCAAATCAGCAACATTCGTATGTTATAACTCCTGATCACATTGAGGAGTTTGATGAATTTAATTCGGCATTGTTCCACGTTACGCCTAGGCCAGATCTGTTAATTATATTTCCTTCTTGGCTTTGGCATTTTGTAAGGTATGACGGCGGTGACAGCGAGGATCGAATAAGCATAGCATTTGATACAATTATTAGGAAGAAAAATGTTCACACATGAGTATTATGATTGGACTGGGTTAATAAACGGTCCGTCTCGTTTGCGTATGATATCAGATATTGATAAACTAATTGCAAACGGTGACTACTGGACAAACAGTCCTCCCTATCAAACAAACGTTAATATATTTGGCTTGCAAACGCAGGACTGGATAAATCTTAAAATGAGTTTTATTTGGAGTTGCTTTGCTTATATGCAACGTGAAGCACAAATTAAAAGTGTTAAGAGTTGGGGATATCAAACTAGTCTTAAGACAACAGAAGATAGAGAACGCTACTGGCACCAGCATTTGCGAGAAGGATCGCAAGTAATTAGCGGAGTGTACTACTTGGCATTACCTGACTCAGTCTGTGGCGAGGTTGAAACATCAGGAACTGAAATAGCACCTAACGGAGTTGATGGGGACGGTAAGTTCTATGCTCCTTGGAAGTCCGGGCAATGGATGATCATGCCAGGCAAAACCTGGCACCGTCCGGGTAAATTACATTCAAATGAAAACCGCTACATTGTAGCAGCAGATATGGAGATTTAATATGGCAACAGTTAAATTTATTGCAGATATAAATGATCCGCTTGTAAAAAAAGAAATTGAAGCAAATTATCAACCTAGTTTTCTTGTTGAAAATTTGTTTACTGAACAAGACCTAAACACAATGTGGCATATGGCATTTATTGATTCAAAGCCAAAGCTCACTGGAAACCAGAGTATTGTAACCATAAATAGACCAATGGATATAGTTTATCAGGCAATGAAAGATAAGTTTGACTTTCTACCTGGGGCCGAACTATCACCTACAGTTGGCGGGAACTTCTTTATATCATCTTGTGAATACAGTGTTCACACAGATAGTACTATGGAAACAAATGTAGGAGATTCGACATTAGAATGGTTACCTTGGCGTAACGTTTTAATACCTTTATGGCATAATAATAATGCTGGCACATTTACTACTTACAAGAATAGATACGCAGACTATGCAATGACAGATACAAAATACAGTGTTTATAACCGTAGTGTTTTTGAAAACCTTGAAGTAGAAAACACTTGGGATTGGAAACCAGGAAATGCATTTGTCTTTGATACAATGCAAGCTCACAGATCAAATATGCCCACCGAAAATCAATACACATTAAAAGGTGGACTTTTTTTAAAATTTTTAAGGAGACGAACAAAATGACCGAAAAGAAAAAAACAGTTACGGAAAATGGTGTAGGATATGCACCTAAGATTGAACCTGTAATTACTGAAAAGAAAAAAACATGGACCTACAAAGTAGAAGACATTTTTGAGGATATTCTAGATGACCCTGAAAATATGACAATGACTATCCCTGAAGAAATTAGGGATCAGATTGGATTAAAACCAGGCGATAATATTAAAATATTAATAGGTGATTTGGGAACATTAATCATTGAAAAAGTTTGACTTGTGTACATTAATGTGTTATAATATATACTAATACATAGTAGGATCTTACAATGAATTTAGTTGAAGTAGTAGGCGGCAAGGCGGCTCAACGTAAGTATATCGAGAGCATGGCACATTTTTGTATTGATACACTTATGCCTCGTATGGACACACTAGATATCACTATTAAGTTATCTAACCTTAAAGATGTAATGGGATACTGTTTAGAAGCTGACGACAAACGTACATTTGAAATTGAAGTTGATCGGAAGTTGCCGTTGCGTAGACTATTAGAAACTGTCGCACACGAAATGGTACATGCAAAACAGTACGCTCGTAGAGAACTACATCCTGTTAACAATGCCTGGTTAGGTAAAACATACAATCCTAAGAAAGTAAGCTACTGGGATCTTCCTTGGGAGATAGAAGCACACGGTCGTGAAACAGGATTGTTTATTCGTTGGGTAGAAGAAAACGATTTTGCCACAAAAAAGTGGACACAGATAGATTAACAATAATTACATTATAAGCGAACATTGGTTATAAAAGGAGAAATAGCATGCCGCAAAAGATTACAGCTGAGATATCAGCACAAGAATTTCAAGACAGTTTTGGATTTACAGAAACAAGTGGATTATATAACGATCCTAAGTTTCGATTAGTAGTAAACAAGTTTGGTCGTTGCTATTGGTTACTTGCACATGATAACTTACAAGGTCCACGCTTTAGTGGCAACAACGTATACTATCAAGGTAACAACTCAAGACTAATGCGTACTATCTATCCTAATGCAACACGCATTATTGATGTTGGTGCTAACGTAGGCAACAACACTATTGCCTACAGCGAATGGGCAAAGAACGTAGAATCGTTTGAACCCACTCCTACCACACTTACTATGCTTAAAGCAAACATTGCTATTGCTACTCAGCAGGACCTTAAAGGAGTGTACTGGAAAGGCACTGACGAAGTTGGTAGTGTGTATAGAAACAAAGATGCAACGGCAGGTTGGTATACATACAAAGGTATACATCAAAGCATGAATCTAAAAGCAAATACAACAGTGCATGAAGTTGCAGCAACAAACCGCAATGAAGGTACTATTGACATTTTAGATCACACTGACCACGGCGGACATAACCATGTTGTATTAGACAGCGATAATGTTAAACTTCGTCCAAGTCAAAATCTTGTACCGGTGCAAGCACGTACATTAGATAGTTACAATTTTGAAGATGTAGATGCAATAAAAATAGATGTCGAAGGCAGTGAGCTGCTTGTAATGCAAGGGGCAAAAGACACAATCGATAGGTGTCGTCCGAGTGTGCAAGTTGAGATTGTTCCAAAACAATGCAAGTTGTTCGGATATGATCCGCAAGACTTGTATGACTTCTTTGCAGATCAAGATTATGTATGTGTAAGTGCAATACGCAGACCTGCAAATGCAGAGCAACGTGGACTATGGTTTGGCAAAGACATTGGCATGAAACATCAGCAAATTAAAAAATATATGGATAGGCTGTTTGTACCACGTGAAATACACGAAGCTACTGACTATGGCGCTATGGCACAAGCAGATAACACTTTTGGTAATCTCTTTGATTGACAAGGTAGCATTACGATGCTATACTGTATATACATTAAAAACTAAGGCAAAAGAGGCAAACAATGGAACGTAATTACCCAGAACTACTACTAGAAGAATTTGGAGATGACCTTGAGCGCATCTTTGGTGCAACTGAAGAACGGACTAAAGGACTTACGAGTCTAGCAGGCCAACCGGACGGTGATCTAAAGATATTGTTAAAGGGGTTAAAAACTAAAGTTATTGACTGTTCGGGCTTTATGCCTAAGCGACAACCATTCCTTAATGTTGTAAAAGAAGTGCTGCGTGTGATGCGTGATAGTGTCGATCCTAAAACAGGTAAAAGCATCTTTTACGGATATAACCTTCCGTTATTTATTGAAGCACAACGTGTACAAGGTGCAGAAGAGTTTGCATGGGAGAATGTGTTTATTGATTATAATGTACAGCGTAATATTGATGTTGCACACATTATCAAAGACATTCTAATTGAATGGGACACAAAACTATGTGATCCTGCACACGGACGTAAACTATCTGATGGAACTATTGACATTAACGATGCGCAACATGCCACATGTTCTCGTGCGCTAGTTGGCGCAGGCGTGTGTCCGGCAACTTACATTATTAGTGATTCAAAAAGTGATAATGCTAATCAGTTTGGTGCTCGTAATATTGCAAACAAAGTTTCAGAATGGTTTGACGATTACAAAGTTCGTGTGTACCGCGGCACTGAAATGGAAAAAGATGGCTTCCCTGCAAAAGCAGGTGATGCTCCGTATTTGAACCTGTTTAATGAGTTAGCAGAGTTTGACGCATTTGCTATTGCTACACAAGGCACATCTAAGAGTGCAGGTAGTTGTAACAGAACAGACAAGCTATACGAATACCGAGGGCAGTTTGGTGAGGATATCTTTAAACGTGCAATACGTACAGTGCGTACAGCATGGGGTAACGGTGAGTTATGTCATGCAACAGTATGGGGCGTTGCAACTCTTATGTGGTACTACAAAAAGAATCACAACTTTGCTGCAAGCGAAATGCGCAAACTTGAAACAGAACTTGTAAACGCAATTCAAGCGTACTGTCCTGACAAAGCAACCACGCCTAACAGATCAATTGGCAAAGATGCGCTATGGCCACAAGTACGTAAACTAATTGGCAAAACATATCCGAAAGACGCAGATGATTTCCGTGGACGTCAAGAGAGTTTTCCGTTTATGATTGCAAGTGCATTGCGTAGTATGATACTTAACTATGATTACTATCGTACACACCCAGAAGGACTGTCAAGCAAGAGTTTGCTTAAACTAGAATTGCCTGCTATAGAACGCACTAACGGAACTACTGTAGAGTATGCTATTAACCATGTCCTTATACAAGACAATCGTATTTGGGATCGACTTGATGTAGAAGAATACAATCAACAAGATTTTGACGATGCAGATTTTGCTTTTGAGGAAGAAGATGAAGCAGTCACAGTATAAAGAATTGTTAGCAAAGTTAGGGGAGGTACTTAGTGTCCTCCCTGATACTATTCCTGTGGCAGATAAAGATCTTATGGAAAGTCAAATACTTGATAAGAAACACCAAATAGAATACGACAGTGCATCGCATGGTGGCTCACAAAAACTACATGAACATTTTTTAGAAAATAGAGACCTAAAATGGATTTGGTGTCACAGTGGTAACCGTTACGGAGTTAATCCAAAAGAACTATACGAGCAAGCACCTAATCGTTGTCCTGTGTTTGGTACATTATTAGACTACGGATTAGGTAAAAATATTGCTACTACACATCCTGCATTTCGTCCTAGTATGGATCACATCGAGCAACAGAGTCGTGGTGGTGTAAAACGTGAAGATATTAGTAACTTTGAAGTTATGAGTATTCAAGCAAATACATATCGTAATAATGCAACAAATATGCACCAACTATATCTATTAAAATATGAGTTGACAAAGTTGTAAAGTGATGCTATAATAGTTGTAATAATTAGGCAAACAAAGAGGCACACATCATGTACGCAAGGGCATCATATAAAAAGAAAAACAAAGTTCCAGTGAGAACAGTTAATACACAGGAAGCACTAGCTGTCGCAGTAGCGGCACAACGTATTAACGGTGCATACTTAAAAGACACTCGTCGCTTTAGTTGTGAAGAAAATGTAACACAGTTTTCTAACAAAGAAATTGTAAAGTTTGCTTTTGAAGAATATCCTCTAAAGTACCAGCCTATGGACTTTGTACGCCCTGTGCCTACTGAAGAAGACTATGCACAAGTTGCAGAAATTCAAAAGTGGATGCGTCGATATGTAATGCTTGGCCTTGGCGACTTAGACGACTTTAAGAAAGACATGATTGGAGCAGTTGCACAAGATACTGTGCCTGTTAATAATCTAGGCCGTGTTGCATTTATTCCGGAGTTTGTAAAGCGTGACCAACACGAAACAAGTCTTACAAAAGAGATTCGTGTAGAGTATCGCGACAGCAAGCACTTAGGCATTGAGAAAGATATGGTTGAAGGTGTTGTTAAGATTCTTAACAAGCGTTTTAGCGCAGAGTGGGAAAGCTACAACTACACAGCAGTTATGGACGGTAACTTAGTTAGCTTTATGAATAAGCACGAACATGACGTAGGTGCTATGAAGCGCATCAAAGGTAAAGTAAAAGCACAAACAAAGAATCAGTTGTTTAGTGCAAACGAAACACGTTTAAACTATGTTAGACTATCCAAGGTATGATCAAGTTGCTGGGAAAGTTGCCCCGCAAAATCACCGTAGCCTGTAGTGGCGGCGTGGATAGTATGGTTGCATTAGATTTTTTAAGACGCAACCATACTGTTGAAGTATTGCACTTTAATCACGGAACTGCACACGGAGAACAAGCGGAAGAATTTGTACTACGATACTGTAGAAAGAACAGCATTCCGTTTTTAGTAGATAGAGTGCGCAGTACTATTCCTCCAGGTCGAAGTAGAGAAGATTGGTGGCGTAATCAGCGATATGAGTTCTTTGACAAATATACCGACCGTCCTGTTGTTACATGTCATCACTTAGATGACTGTGTAGAAACTTGGATCTTTAGTAGTCTTAACGGCACAGGGAAAAGTATTCCTTATCGTAGGAATCATGTTGTTCGACCGTTCCTTTTAAACCGTAAAAGAGATCTAGCGTTATGGGCAAATTTAAAAAATGTTCCGCACATTGAGGATGACAGCAACGCAGAAACGTGCTATAATAGAAACTATATTAGACACAATATGATGCCACACGTACTAGAAGTTAATCCGGGCATACACAAGGTAATTAGTCGAAAGGTCAGAGAAGAATATGAAAGAGAGTAATGTAGATTTAGAAGAAGCATTAGACAGCACTGATTGGGCACTTATCATTGGCAAAGACGGAGATTTAAAAGGTCTGTTTATTCCGGAAGGCGAAGAGGATGACGAAGTGCCAGCAGTAATTATTGATATTTGCAAAAATCATTTTGGTATTGATCCAACTACAGAAGAGGATACACTACATTAACTTGTTAACCATTAGTGGTTGACTTTACATATAAATTTGTATATAATGTATATAACAGTTAGAGGAACAGAATGGAAATATATTTCGACAACACAGCAATGCTTACTAACACTCGATCAGAAGTAGCGATTGAGGCAGAAGTTGACAATTTTAAGGAAGGCGAAAAGTTTGATGCTTTTCTAGCAACTAATAAGATTGTTATGCGCTGGACAGGTAAGATATTTGTTGGTAACGCACACGGCATGGAGTTTACCTCCCCTGGGCCATCATCACACAGAGTTAATAAAAGGAGAAACTTTTAATATGCCACTAATTCCAATGGTAGTAGAAAAACAAGCAGGCGGCGAACGAGCATACGACATTTATAGTCGCTTGATGAAGGACCGTATTATTATGCTTAATGGTCCAGTAGAAGACAACATGGCTAACGTTATTGTAGCACAGATGTTGTTTCTAGAAGCAGAGCATCCTGACAAGGATATTAACTTGTACATTAACAGTCCAGGTGGTGCAGTGACAGCAGGCCTAGCTATTTACGATACTATGCAGTTTATCAAATGTGATGTGCGTACTATTGTAATGGGGCAGGCTTGCAGTATGGGATCGTTCCTAGCACAAGCAGGCACAGCAGGCAAGCGCACAGTGTTGCCAGAGTCACGTACAATGATTCACAGAGTAAGCTCAGGTACACGCGGCACAAGCGGCAGTGTACACGTACAAGAGCTACAATTTGAAGATGCACAACGGGCGTTCGAAGAGTCTAAGAAGGTTAACAGACGCCTTACAGAGCTTTATGTACGCCATAATACAGCAGGCAAGACATATGATGAACTGTTTGAAACAATGAAGTTTGACACATTCCTTACAGCAGCAGAAGCTGTGGAACATGGACTAGCAGACAAAGTTGTAGAGAACCGCTAATGGCCCAATGGCACGGCGGCAAAGGCAGCACAAAACGTAAAGGAGCAAATGATGACAAATACAGAAACGGCTACGACAGAATCTTCAGTGAGCGAAACAGTAGCGGCACTAAAGGGAATTCCGACACGGGACGAACTGATGGAAACACTACGCAAAGAAGTAGTGGAAGTAACATTCCTAAAACTTGACGGTGCCGAACGTAAGATGCCTTGTACACTTATTACAAGTTTTCTTCCTCCAGCCAAGAAAGACGATCCTATGTCACAAAAGAAAGTTCGAGAAGTATCGGACAAAGTTTGTGCAGTATGGGCTATTGAATCAAAAGGATTTCGTAGCTTCCGTTACGATCGTGTAACTAATGTAAAGATTTTGGAATACGGTAACGGCACAGAAGAAGGAGCAAACTATTGAAACATAATACATTAATCGCTGCAGGATTCGTTGCACTATTTGCAACAAATGCAAATGCAGAATCGGTGCGTGATCATTACAAAACAATAATTGAACAAAACCCGTATCGTGTAGAAGTGTGCAAGGATGTACAAATTCGTGGACAAGCAAGCACAGGTGATACTATCTTTGGTGCAATCATTGGTGGAGCAATTGGTAATCAGTTTGGCGGTGGCAAAGGTAAAGATGCCGCAACTATACTAGGTGCTATTGTTGGTGCTGATGTTGCTAATAAGAACACTAGTAAGCCAGGTGGCACACAACGACAGTGTCAAGTTGAAACACGCTACGAAGAAACACAACGTAACGTGTACAGCCATAGTACAGTTACATTCTATAATGACGGTAAGCAGTATAACGTTAAGTTTCAAAAATAGAAGAGGAAATGAGTAATGTTACTGGACAGTTGGCTGAGAGGTTTAAAGCACCGGTCTACTAAACCGACGAACGTGAAAGCGTTCCCAGGGTTCGAATCCCTGACTGTCCGCCACATTGCTCTAGTATTGTTTTTAACGTTACCTGCACATGCACATGCAATTAGTGATATTGGGTTTCTTAAAAATTATACTAACATTGTATATAATGGTAAGTATTGTACTATAAACAAAACTTGGTATGCAGTCTATTTGCCACTAGCAAATGAGATTCAATTGTGTCAAAAGAACATTCGTAACACTTTTCCTAAACACGAAGTAGACAACAGAATAACAAGTGCGTTAAGACACGAAGCAGTTCATCTAGCACAAGATTGCAAAGCAGGAATAGACAATAAGAAAATGCAAGTGCTAAACGAATTAGAGTTAGGACCTATTCCTACAAACGTTGTAATGCGATACGAAGTTCGGAGGCACAAGATTGAAGCTGAGGCTTGGAAACATCAGGATTCAAACATGCCTTATAAGTTGGTAGATAAATATTGTAGTAAAAAATAAGCGGGTATCGTATAATGGTTATTACGGGAGGTTTCCAACCTTTTGATGTCAGTTCGATTCTGACTACCCGCTCCAAGTTAAGGCCGCAATAGCTCAGTCGGTAGAGCAATTGATTTGTAATCAATAGGTCCCGGGTTCGACTCCTGGTTGCGGCACCAAATTTAATATCGTTTTTAACAAATAAAAGGTTGACAACGATAAATAAACGTAGTATAATATAAGCATACTAAAAAGAAATACAAGGAATTACAATGCACAAGTTGAGTCTACAATCATTTTATTGGTGCCCACCGGAAGGTAGGGGTTTGTCTTGATGTGACTTTTTAACAAAAGTAATATTTACAAGCCCTTAGCACAAATAGTGTTAGGGGCTTTTTTTTTGAATGTATTTTAAGCAACGTCCGTGCAGAGAGAACCGGACTTAAACGCATGTGGTATGCTAGTCAAAGCCTTAAGACTAGGGGCGTTGCTTAAAGTACATTAAAGTTTATGGGTGTAGTGTTAATGGTAGCACGTGGGATTCCAAATCCTAAAGTTGCGGTTCGAGTCCGTACACCTATGCCAATTTACTCGATGTAGCTCAGTCTGGTTAGAGCACTCCGTTTGGGGCGGAGG
>Ga0302114_10002079_pt1 | contig 12958 bp, 17 predicted proteins | sample AG5_Surface_MG_FD_203107 | JGI IMG/M metagenome (GOLD analysis project Ga0302114, IMG submission 203107) | Marine microbial communities from Western Arctic Ocean, Canada - AG5_Surface | ecosystem: Environmental > Aquatic > Marine > Oceanic | place: Canada: Western Arctic Ocean | collected...
TGTCTAAAAAACTACTGTCTATTCGTTATTATCATTATCATGCCTTGCGCTCGCCCTTCGTAGCTCGTTTTTTCCTCTTCTCCTTCTCCTCCTTCTTCTTGTCCTTGTGCTCCTTGTTCTCCTTTTGAGCTTGCTGCTTGCCACCGCCCGCGTTCTTCTTAAGCTTGTCGCGCTGCTCCTTGTGGAAGGCGTCTACTTGGGCTTTGTTGGAGTTTCCACTGGTCACCTCGGAGTCGGAATCTGAGTCGGAGTCGTCTTCATCAAACCCGAGAAGCTTCTCTTTCTCAATGGCAATTAGCTTTTCCTTCTCCATTTGTATTATGTTTAACTCGGCCTCTTCCTTCTCCTTTTGGAGTACTACCATTCTCTTCTCCCTTTCTAATTGAACTCGCTCCTCCTTCTCCTGGTTCACGTCATTGTTCCGAGCCTTGAACAAGGCGAGCAATTTTTCAAAGAGTGTTTCGAACGGCTCGTCATCTTCATTGTCCGCATGCTTCTCGCTCGAGGCCTTGAGAAGCTCCATAACCTCCAGCATAGCTTCTGCAAAGGAGTCTTGGTCGCTGGAATCGACAAACACGCCGCTGATGTAGGGGCCATGTACATCCACATCTAAACCAAGTGGAGGAAATGAAGTGTTGAGGAGGTATTCGAGTGATGTAGTCATACCTCGGGGGCTCCAGGAGGAGGAGTGTTGTAATAATGTAGTGTTATGTAGTTTTGGTTGAAGTTAAGGCTGAAATTTTTGCGGTCCTGGACGAAATTAACCCTACGATCCAAAGGGTGCTACATATTTTAAATGATGCTTCTCTCCACCATTGCCAAGCGGGCAGTGTCCACAACCGGAAGGCGCAACGCGTCAATCCTCTCAATCCACGGTCGTGAAATCCTTGACAGTAGGGGCAATCCAACCGTCTCAGTTGACATGACCACAACAGACGGAACCTTCACCGCCTCAGTCCCCTCCGGCGCCTCCACAGGAATCTACGAGGCCGCCGAGCTCCGCGACGGAGGATCGCGGTACATGGGAAAGGGCGTTATTGGCGCCGTGGCAAATGTGAATGGGCCGCTGGCCGATTGCGTCAAGGGGATGGACCCGAGCGACCAGAGGGGGATCGACGAGGCGATGATCAAGCTTGATGGGACGCACAACAAGTCGAGTCTAGGGGCCAATGCGATTTTGGGCGTTTCCCTTGCAGGTGAGCGTTTTGTTTTCGTTGTTTAGTTTGTTATGTTAGTTTGGCAAAACCGTCTCATCTCATCTCATCTCATCTCATCTCATCTCATCTCAACACCTCTTCTCTTCTCTTCTCTTCTCCTCTTTTCCCTCAGCCTCCAAAGCCGGCGCCGCAGCCAAGAGCGTTCCCCTCTGGCAGCACTACGCCGACATCGCCGGCAACCCCCACCCGGTGACGATGCCCGTTCCCTGCTTCAATGTCATCAACGGCGGCGAGCACGCCGGGAACAGGTGAGCGAAAAGAGAAGAAGGGAAGAGAGGAGAAAGGGAAGATGGGAAGGGAAGAGAAGATCTACCCAATCACTCTACTTCACTCTACTTCACTCTACTTCACTCTACTTCACTCTACTTCACTCAACTCAACTCAACTCTACTAACTCAACTCAACTCAACTCTACTCTACTCTTCTGCTTCTGTAGGCTCGCCTTCCAGGAGTTTTTCGTAATCCCAACCGGAGCCTCCACCTTCTCCGAGGGCCTCCAGATCGGCACCGAGGTGTTCCACAACCTGAAGAACGTAATCAAGGAGAAGTTCGGCGGCGACGCAACTCTGATTGGCGACGAAGGCGGCTTCGCCCCCCCCTGCGACGTCGTGTCAGGCCTCGACATGATCATGGAGGCTGCGGATCGGGCCGGGCACCTGAAGCTAATCTCGGTCGGCCTGGACGTTGCTGCCTCGGAGTTCAAGGTCGAGGGGAAGAACGAGTACGACTTGGACTTCAAGGCTCCCTCCAACAAGGCCAACAAGGACCCGAGTCTGCTGCTCACGGGGGACGAGCTCATTGCGTTTTACAAGAAGCTGATCGACGACTACCCTATAAGGACCATCGAGGACCCTTTCGACCAGGACGATTGGGCGAACTGGAGCTCGCTGTGCTCGGACGTTGGGGCTCGCTGCCAGATTGTCGGGGACGATTTGACAGTCACCAACCCTGAGAAGATTAAGGAGGCCATCAGGACCAACGCGTGCAACGCCCTTCTCCTCAAGGTGAACCAGATCGGAACGATCTCGGAGTCAGTCGACGCGGTTAAGATGAGCAAGCGCTCCAACTGGGGGATCATGACGAGCCACAGGTCGGGAGAAACTGAGGACACGTACATTGCCGATTTGGCGGTGGGGCTATCCACGGGGCAGATCAAGACGGGGGCGCCGTGCAGGGGGGAGAGGACGGCCAAGTACAATCAGCTGCTGAGGATTGAGCAGGAGCTGGGGGGGAAGGCGGTCTATCCTGGGGAGAGTTTCAGGACGACCAGTTGGATGGCTTAAAAAATTAAAATTAATTAATGAAAAGGAAAAAATATTGAAGGTTAAGGGAAAGGGAAAGGAAAGGGAAAGAAAAGGAGAGAGAGTAGATGTAAAAATATCAAAAATTAAACTACCGTCGCGATTTATATATTATATATATATATTCACTTGCAGATTAGTTTTGTGCCTGTTTATGATGGAGGAGCAGAGTAGTTATCCGACTTTCGTGTTAGTTAGTCGTCTTTTGTCGCCATGTCAGCTCAAATCACACTCACACTCACACTCACCACAACGGCCCTCTCCAACTCCTCCAAAGCCTCGCAGGCCTCCATCGCATCAACCAAGCACTCGTCACTCAACATCGGAATGCCAGCCATTGAATTGTCACTGGCGCTAATCTCCTCTACAGAGTCCCAAGCAACTGCCGCCTCGCCGCTGGCCTTGCCGAACTTGGCAGTCGCAGCCTTGGCCTCAGCAATTGCCGCCTGGAGCATTCCGCTGTCGATCTTGTTCTGCACGGCCGGGGCATTCGCCTTGAGGGCGACGGCTCGAACCTCGGACGTGACGTCCTTGATCTTTGCCAGCTGGGCCCTTTGGGTCGAGAGGAGGGTTTCGAGCTCCTTCATCTTCGCCGCGTACTCTTCGCAAGCAGCAGAATCGATCGCGGAGCACTCCTCGTCCAAACCGCCCTTGATTGTAGGTTGGCCCGAGGAGGCAATCTCCTCAACAGTCTCCCAGGCAATGATGGCTTCCGGTGAGCCCTTCCCAAAGGATTTCTCCGTGGCCTGGGCCTCGGATATCGCCATTGAAGCGTCAGCATTCTTGAGGTGGGTGGTGAAGGCTGCATAAAGTGGTGTGAGTGTGGTCTTGATGAAATAAATGTCAAAACTTTTACTTACCAGGAGTAGGCCCGAGTACGAAGCCATTCGTCGTGCCTACAATCACACCAAGAAGAAGAACAAAGGAACAAAGCATTTGATTGAAGAGAAAGTTAAAGTGAGGTTTTCGGTGGAAAAGCAAAAGTGCCAGTCCCAAAATAATATCTGAAAATTGCTGAAAATGAAATCCACAAAATTTATGAAGCTATATAGCATATTCAATATTCCAAACCTTCCCCCAAATCAAAACAAACAAATGCTTAATAGCCACACGCCATTCCGTCGCAACGACCATCACTTCCACACCAAATAACCCCATCCTCCCCCCTTTTGATGATCTGCGCCTTGCCAAAAAGCCCCCTCTCAAGCCCTGTCACGAAGTCTCCAATTTTGTGGCCCATCCTCCTCAGTTCCTCCCTCGCCTCCTCGTCGCAGCTCCCCTCCTCTAAAAACACGTCCCCATCCCTGCTCCCGTCTCGAATGCAAAATCTCTCCCAATCAACCGCCGACTGAACGTCCATTTTGTACTTCAGCAAGTTCACGACGAGCTGCATGTGCCCTTGGGGTTGCATGTTCCCGCCCATGTTGCTGATGCTCGCAACGAAATCCCCCCCCCTCGTCCCCTTCGTCGTCACCATGCACGGGATGATAGTGTGTAATGGGCGCTTAGCCGGCCCAACGCAGTTGGGGTGTGATTTTTCGAGCGAAAATCCAAACCCTCTGTTCTGTGCCGGTGGGTTAGTTTATTGTGGATTGGGCAGGTCGTTTTTATGGCTCGCCCGCTTCGCTGGCCAAACCTGCAAGCAGAACCCGCAGTTCGCCGGAACAATTCCAGTTCCGAAGCCCATGTAATTGCTGTTGACGAACGAGATTGCGTTTCCCCACTTGAATGAATGTTTGTTAGTTCCAGAAAGTTCCAGTTAGTAATGTGGGGGTGTAGCCATTTCCGCTCGCTTCGCTCGCTCACCTGGTCGACGACTTGAAAACTAACTGCGCTCCATCAGTTAGAATTGTGTCAGGGGAAACCCCCGAAACCCCCCTTATCCGCTGCGCTCGGCTTTTCCGCTGCGCTCAATTTTTGCGCTCACTCGCAACTTCCGCTCGCTTCGCTCGCTAGCTCACCTGTGCACGACGACTCCCCGGGCAAGTTTTTGCACCTACTGGTTGTGTCATCGTAGCAATCTTTCACCCTCTTCTTGATTCTATTCACATCCAAAATTGAATTTGAGTCCACACCATCCCCAACGAACTCCTTGATGTCGCCAAATCCCAGCCGCATGCACTCGATCATTGCGTGCAGCGCGGAAGCGGATTTTGGGTTGCGCTCGTTCTCGTCCGTTCCGAGGGGGAGCTTCGTAACTCTCTCAACCTCCTTCAGCGATTCTAATCCAACAAGCGCTCCGATGCCCTGACCGTTTGGCGGGATCTCCCAGATGTCATGATCCATGTAAGAGGCGCTGATGGGTTGCGGGAACGATGATTTGTGCGAGATGAGATCAATCTGCGCTGAGGCCGAGCGAAGGAGCGAATACGAATTGAGGTGGAATTGTGAACGTCAGATTGCATTGGATTTGCATTGGATTTGATTTGCATTTAAGCCATTTTTCATTAACCGCTCTCTCACCTCTTCCAACAATCCACCGTGCCTCGTAACAGCCTTGACAATTTCCTTCCCAACCCTCCCCTCGTAAAAGCGCCCAGCCCCAAACGCTCCCAATTCCCTCAACGTCGCCGCCAAGTCCGGATTCGAAAAAAGCTCCCCCTCCCTCGGCGGCTGCCCACTGCCCGCGCACGTGAACGGCACCCTCCCCCCCCCGTCGACAGCGTTCGCCGATCCGTTGCCGCTCCACTGGCGAATCTGAGGGATTCCGTTGTGCCAAGCCCAGGAGGTTGTCGACTGAACGGGGAAGCCACCCTCCGAAAGCGAAGCGGCCGGTTCCAGCAAATCGGCGAAGCTTATTGAAGGCGCCGACCCTGACTCCTCGAGCTTTGTGCCCCAGCGATTGTGAACGTCCTCCCAGCCCTTTGCTGCCCCCGGAACCGTGACTGTCATCGCGTGGAACTTCGGAAGCTTCTTCTCGCCGGGGAAGTCAGAGTCGGCAACAGCCACAGCCAAGTAATTTTCGAGGGTGGCAGAGTGGGATGACTTTCCGGAGCCGTTTATCGCCTGAACGGTCTTCGTCGATGCTTCGTAGTAGAGGGCGAACATGTCGCCACCTAGGCCTGTTGAGCAGGGCTCGGTAACGGCCAGAGCGGCCGCAACCGCTACAGCAGCATCAGCCGCATTGCCGCCCTTCTTCAGGATGTCTAGGCCGATTTGGGAGGCAAGCGGCTGGGAGCTAGCAACCGCTCCGTTGGTGCAGATCAAGGGGGAACGCCGAGAGTTGAAATTGTAAGAGGGGGGCCCCCGCTTTGGTTCTAATGGGATGGGTTTCGTTGGGTAAGCTGTACCATGGGCAGCAGACGTTGACTTCTCCCCTACCTGGAAGTAGTCGGCCATGTATCGGTCGCAGGAGCCTGTGCCCGGGTCTAGCCAGTGCAGCCTTGTGCAACACTTTAAATTTTTCCTTGGAATCTGATCCAACATTTTAACAAATCCCACACATGAGTTCCCTCACCAATTCGCTCTTGCGAGCGCCCCCTGCAAGCAACACAACAGCAATGTCGATAGGCAACATTGTAACAGGAGGGAATCAATCATATGTCATTCCCAGTCAGGCCCAAACTCTTTCTCCCCAACAGGTGCAATACCAACAATATCAGCAGCAGCAGCAGCAACAGCAGCAGCAACAGCAGCAGCAGCAACAGCAGCAGCAGCAGCAACAGCAGCAGCAGCAACAGCAGCAGCAGCAACAACAGCAGCAGCAGCATCAGCAACAGCAGCAGCAGCAGCAGCAGCAGCAACAGCAACAGCAACAGCAGCAACAATTCCAAACTTCGCCCATGTTGATTCAATCACCCAAGCAGCCAGCACTTTCCCCAAACCACACCATCGTTCAGCAGTACCAGCCACGTCGAGGAGTAACAATTTCCCGTGTTCAATCCAACGTGGCGCAGCCCAAGCCAGCTCCTGGGCAATCATCGTCATCATCAAAAGCCAACAAAAAAAACCAAAGCAGAATAAAACGCAACGACATAAACAGCAACAACGGAATGGATGACGAGGTTTACTCCGGCTCTCCTCCTCCCCCCCCCTCTCAAGCTGTAACTTCTCCCTACCAGTCATCCTACCAGTCACCACAGATTGCATCTGCAGGTCGTGGTCGTGGCCGTGGTGTCTCAAATCAACCAGCTTGGCAGCAGCAGCAAGCGCAGCAGCAAGCGCAGCAGCAAGCGCAGCAGCAACACCAGCAACTTCAACAACAAAAGGAGCAACAACAACAACAACAGCAGCAACAACAACAACAATTCCAAGTCCAAGCCCAAGTCCAACCAACCGCACCTCCCCTGATCATAATAGACTTCATCAACGTTGCGCAAACCTTCATCTCTTACCTGGAGACCTCCGGCTCAATACCCCCCTCTGAAGACGACAACGAGACCACCAACTTATCCATTCAAGGCGCATCTTCTGCCTACAAATTCTTCGACGAGTCGGGTTGTCGTGCCGTTCTGGCGATCCCCTTCGAGTACCATCAGAAGTTCATACACACGATGGGCGACACCTACAATTTGGCTTGTCCAAATGAGCAGGAAGACTTTGACGAGTTCCTTCTGACCAACGTGAAATCGCAAACAGCAATAAATGCCGCGAACGGCACATTTTTATTGAGCAATTTTCGGTACGCCAAAGAGCGAAGTGAATCAGTAGAGTTGGCAACCTTCCTCGAACAAGGCTCGTCAGTCCGGCCAGAGCTTGGAGCGGGTAAAATTGCGTTTACATTTCAACACGACTCCAACGATCAAGTCACCTTCACCCCCAACCCCACCCACACATTAATCGTCGAGATGAATAAGAATATCAACAAATAGGTTTTTGAAAATACTAAACTACTGTTTCTCCATTTCACTTCTTACTGGCGGCTGAAGCAACACGATTAAATTCAACCAGACTACCGGTTAATAGCCTCTTTGCAACGAAATCCTCGGGCATAACCTTCGCGACTAGCCTGTGAATTATAGGGTGTGAGTGGTTGAAATTGAGCGAGCGGCGAGCAAAGCGAGCAGTGAGCAAAGCGAGCTAGTAAATCTAGTAAATCTAGTATATGGGGTTGTTGCTGGCTCGCTTCGCTCACCTGGGCACTCTAATTTTCACGCTCAGGGTCATTTTGCAGCAGTTGTTTTTAAGATCATTGTCGAAGAACACCACGTGACCAGTGTTCTCAACTCCACTGATGCTCTTCCACCGCATGCTGGGGGATTCTATATCGGGGTTGGTCTCGGTTGTTTTGGCCTCCCACGTGTGCTTCACTTTTAAAACAGACAGTACCCAATTGCTGACTGTCGGGTCTGTCTTGTCGTATGTAACTGACTTGAGACTTGGACACCATTTCGGGTGGTTGGACAGGTCGCTGTAAATAGAAAATGCATGCTGAGCGTTGCAATCCAATTTTTGGGTGAGCTTCGCTGAAACAATGTTTTTATTTTGTGTGGGGTTGTTTTCTATGGGGGCAGAAGAGATGAAGGAGTTTGTGTAATTAACTAGAAGGAAAGTTACCAGTAAAAAATGGTTCGAAGTTGCTATTGTAAAAATGGGGGTTAGTGTGTGTTGTGTTGTGTTTGTGTGTGCTGTTTAATAACCTCTAAGACAATGGGAACAGGATTGTGAGGTGCAAATACATCTCTCCCATCATCAACTCTCGGTAAGCTTTTGATCGGTTGCTTGAGGCCTCAAAACGAGTATTCACACATGATCGGGGGTCAATATTCCACTAATTTAACAGGCGCGATACCTCATTGGGAGGAGGTGCGTCTTGACTTATCGGTGGGGTCTTCGTCTTGGTCTTAAGGGTGAATAAAAGAGTGTTGAATCGTTAATTTACCTTGCATGAGTGGGAGCAATCTCAGTGATTGCTAAAGGATAGAAGAGGCTTAAATAGTGTGGAACAAGTGATGGCTAAAGGATAGAAGAGAATATAGTGTGGGGGAGAAAATACAAATCAAAATCAAGCAAATAAACTTTTTTTCAGGGTTTCACGCCACGTTCGACTAAAATGTATACTCTACGTGTTGTTAGACCGGCAAGTCGGCGACTTTCCCTTATGAAGACATCTCTCTTCTCAACGTCTCCGCCAACAACTCCACAGGGTGCTCACATTTCCCTCAAAACATTCCTGGCAGCGGGTGCTTTCTCCTTTGCCGCCGTGTCGTTTTATAAGATCCAATTTGAGGAAAAAGTGACGAGCATGAGTAAAACCGTAAAAACAACGGGGAAGGCGTTGGTAGGTGGAGACTGGACAATGGTAGATATCACCACTGGGGAGCTCGTCACCAATGAGACAGTTTTAGAAGACGGTCATTTCTCCCTGCTCTACTTCGGTTTTGCCAAATGTCCTGATATTTGCCCCTCCGAGCTTGTGAAGGTGGGAAAAGTGCTCGACACAATGAAGAAGAAGCACAAGCACATCAAGATCACACCAGGTGAGAGAGGGAGAGAAGAAACGAACCAGCAACCCAAAATACTAGCTTCTAGCTCACTTTGCTCGCGCTCACTTTGCTCGCGCTCACTTTGCTCGCGCTCACTTTCCTCACGCTCGCTTTCCTCGCCACTCACTCGCTCACATTTCAACCACTCACACCCCAAAATTCACACACCACAGTTTTCGTTACCGTCGATCCGGCTAGAGACTCCATCAAACAACTAAAACTCTACGGCAAGGACTTTCACCCGGATATCAAGTTCGTAACGGGAACCCCGGAAATGGTGAAGAAGATGACGAAGAAATACAGGGTGTACGTTAGCAAGGCGGACGAGGAGGACGACGGGGACTATTTGGTAGATCACTCCATCGTTTTGTACTTCGGAGGAAAGAAGGGGGAATTTTTGGACTTTTTCTCGCAGAGTATGAAACCAAGTGACATTTGTAACAAAATTGTGGAGCAGACGGAGAAGTATTGAATGATGTGTGTACTTGAAAGTAGAAATTTTTGAAGTTCGTCTCGTCTCGTGAAAATAATTTATCGGCAATTTCCCAGCAATTTGAGAAAAAGTAACTTGCAGAAAATTCTAATCCCGTGCTGGCTCCCAATCATCTTCGTTGTGTTTGTGCTCTTCTTCCTAATGTGACCCAAGCATCGGACTGATTCATTCTTTGACCTTCCCAAAAAAAGAACTTGCCTGAAAACCTTTTAAACTCCAACTCCAGTTTGGAATTTGCGCAAGCAAGAACACTTGCCGTGTGTTGGCTTCTCTCGCCTTTCGCCAGTCGTCCCAGTGGATGCTCACCACGGTGAAATTGAGTTTTTCCAGCAACCTTCGTTTGAACTTCGTTCGGCCGCTCTCGACGTCTAGTCCGTTGCATTGCACGTAGTGCTTCGGTCCATTGAATTCAATGGCAACTTTTTTGTTCTCTTTCTTGGAAATCACGATGTCGATGTTGAGCATGGTGGAGGTGTTGAAGGTGACGTTGCTGCTCTCGAACGGTGAGACCTCTATTTCGTGGTAGATTTCGAGCTCTTTCAGGGTGTCGGAGACTTCCTTGTGGTTTAGTGATACAATGTCTTCTAATTGCGCCGCTGCTGCCTCAATTTGGCTGAGAAGGGATTCGGGCAGTGGCTCAAGGTCAAGTTTCGGTCCCTCGATCTGAGCTGCGGCATAAAACAACGCGAGCTGCAGCAAGCCCTCTTTGTTGAGCTGCAGCCGACCGTCACACGCCATCTTCCACAGTTTCTTGACCAAGCCACTCCCCTCGTCCAAGTATCCCGCAATCGCGAAGGACCACAGTGTAGTCGTAACCTCCTGCTCGTTTCCGTTTCCAACGAATCGTCCGTGCTGAGCCGCCACCGCCTTGAACAACGCCTCGGCCTCGTGCCCAACCGTTGCAAACGCCCAACAGTTGGTGATCATGGCCTGCACCTTGTCACTTGCGACAATTCGCTTGTGCTGACCCACCACCTCCTCGAACAACGCGTCGGCCCTGTGCCCGGCCTTCGCAAATGCCCAGCAGGTGTTGCTCAGCTCCTGCGCGTTGCCCCTTTCAGCAATAAGTTTGTGCTGACCCGCCACCGCCTCGAACAACGCGTCGGCCCTGTGCCCGGCCTTCGCAAATGCCCAGCAGGAGTTGCTCAGCTCCTGCACCTTGCCTTCTCTGGCGATACGTCCGTGCTGAGCCGCCACCGCCTCAAAGAGTTCCGCCGATTCACAGCCAACGGTCGCAAACGCCCAAACAATATTGCTCAGCGTCTGTGGTTCCCCCTCCTTCGCAATTCTCTCGCGGAGCCTCACGATCTCATTGAAAAACCCCTCATCGAAGATTTTCAGCTTTCCGAGAGAATGTGTGATGGTGGCAATCCCTCGAACGTCAAACCACTCCGGCGTACTCTGCAACTTGTCGATTGTGCTCTCCAACAACCCTTTAAACCTCTCGTCCGTTTTAAGTTTCTCAACATTATTAAACCCTCGCACCTCTTTAGCAAGTATTCCGTAGATATTTGCGAGGTGAATTACATTCACATTATCGGCATTCTGAGCATACAAGTTCAGCAGGCCAGACACATCCCGCTTATTCTTCAAGTTAGTGATTCTTCCTGAAAACATTCGAGCCTCATTTTGTCCATCATTTGGTCGTTGTAAACAGTTTTGTTGTTGTTGTTGCTGCTGCTGCTGCTTCTGTCCAGAGTAGCCGCTGGTGTTGTTGGGACGGGGGTTGGAATTGGACAATGTTGGTTGATGCTGTGTTTGTGTACTAAAAATCCAGGGTGACTTGAATTTTGTTGAAGAAGGAGCTGCATGGCCATCATTCTCTTGTTCCCGCTTTCTTTTCTTCGTAAAAGCTTCTAGTCTAGACGCAAAATCCATTTTCTTTTTTCACTTTTTTGTTCTCCAAATTTAAATTTTTGTCCACGCTCTCTGAACCTTGCACACTTCCTCCTTTGGTTCAAGGAGCTCATGGCCAGCTCAGCTTCAACAACCGTTAGAGGCCAACCAATAAAAATGAATGAGAGTTGGGGAGCAGGGATTGGTGGAGGTTTATGGTCTACTGGTAAAGCTCTTGCTGCATACTTTGAAGCAAACCCTGCTTTCCTCAACAAAAGTTTAGGAAACAAACGATGCATAGAAGTTGGCAGCGGAAATGCCTATAATGGAATGCTTTTGGCCACCATCGTTCCGACTTGTTCTGTTGTCGTTACTGACATCTTCAAGCATGTTGCTTTCATGAAGGAAACGATTATCGAAAACCGTGCCTCCCTTGAAAACTGCGGAGCCGACGTGAAAGCCGCCGAGTACGACTGGGGGGCGGAACCTGACATAAAGCAGCTCGGTCACGACCAGTTTGACTTCATTTTCGGCTCAGATGTTGCGTATCGCGACTATCTCCACGATCCTCTCATCGACGCTTTCGACAAGTTGTCTCACGTGAACACGGTCATTCTTATTGGTGTCACGAAAACAGATACGTCTACTGAGTTTTTCACCAAATTGAACAAGAGAAACTTCTCCTACACACGTTTTCATGACAACCAACTTGACCCAGAGTTTCGTGGGAACATTTTTGGATTGTATTTCATTCAGAGGGAGAGGAAGCAATGAGAAGAGGGGGCATAAATCTACTCTAGTTTTTAGTTAGTTTTTTTCCTTTATTTCTACACGTAATATATTCTTACAACGCTCTTGGCAAGAAACGTATCGCCATCGTGAAAACTCGTCTCAATTGTAATCTCTCCAGTTAGCATTTCGGCAGGCTGAAGCGAGGCGTAATTTTCAACGAAGCACGTTAGCGAGAGCGAAAGCAAGAGTGGGTTAGGAGTGTGGCCATGCAAACTAGTTGTGACTAGCTCGCTTCGCTTCGCTCGCTCACCATCATTTGGTCTGGGTCTGCTGCCTCGATTATCTGCTGCCACGAGTTTGTGCTTCCCGGAATGACGAAGCCAAAATCGAAAAACCACTCTTCGATGCAGCACCCCTGGAAGAATATTTTCTGCTCGAGCTTGAACTTCTCCATGAGTTCAGTCGACGAGAAGTTGATTTCTCGCGACACGGCATTGCACTGTAAAATTTCTGCAGGGATTCTGGCCTTAATCTCCTTCTCCCACATACTAGCCCCCCAATTTCCACTCTCCCACATCAGTTCGCCGGTCTCCCCATCACGCATGTTCATCCAGTTAATCTTAAATCCGTCCACAACAGCCTTGGCCCTAGGATCATTGGCAACGCAAATTTCTCCTTCCTGGTTGTCGTTCATTAGCGCCTAAAATTTTGTAGAATGTTAGAATGTTCTTATGATGCGTAAAGCATGTGGTAGCGGCGGCCCCTGGCTCAAAATGCGCCTCAACAAACCTCCCTCAAAATATTTGTCGTCATTACCTTGAATTCCCTTTCCACTGCCAACTCCTCTTCTTCGGAGTCGGCATCGTCGCTCTTGTCCCCTTTAGCCTCTTCCTCGTGCTTTCCCTCTTCCTTAGCCTCCATTGGGAAAAGCTGATATGCGAAGAAATAAAAAAA
>Ga0302114_10002083_pt1 | contig 12937 bp, 7 predicted proteins | sample AG5_Surface_MG_FD_203107 | JGI IMG/M metagenome (GOLD analysis project Ga0302114, IMG submission 203107) | Marine microbial communities from Western Arctic Ocean, Canada - AG5_Surface | ecosystem: Environmental > Aquatic > Marine > Oceanic | place: Canada: Western Arctic Ocean | collected...
TAGAAACTACCACAAGGCAATTTATGTTCCATTTCCGGTTGCCCTCCTCTAGAGGACGGCACAATAGGACCGCCACATAAATAGCAACGATTGTTATTACATGTGGTTTTCGCGGTAGTAGTCACACTGCGTCCCCATATATTACGCATCTGTGCTTCGCATCCCGCAGGTTCTTGCCAGTTACGCACATTGAACGAAAATTCGCGTCGAAAACTACTATATGCAATAGTTTCTAACATTTTATTGAACCCAGTGCTGTCTTTCGTTTTCAGAGCTTCCATAAAAACTTTGCCGTGATTCTTTGACATACCAGATATGTTATCGAATTCAGGTCTAATTACTGCTGGTGCTACAGCTGGTGCTGACATTGCTTGTGCTGCTGCTGATAATGACGATGATGATGATGCTGTCAGTGCTTGTGCTGCTGCTGATGATGACGATGATGCTTGTGCTTGTGGTAAAAAACTTTCCTCTCCTACCACACTTAATATTGTAATGGGAGGTCCCCCTGTGTTAGCAGTTTGCAACGCCAATGCCGCACTCTGAGTAGCGGTTCCTATTGTGTGACTGGTTCCAGAAATAACACTTCCTGATCCTCTCTCATACTTAGGTTGTTGTTCTTCCCTCATCCATTCTTCAATCAATGATTCTAATAAATTCTCATTATTTTCAGAACTACTCTTGCCAGGGGAAGAGAAAGAGGGAGAAGAATCCATGGTTAGTTGAGAATAATAATCCTGAGACTGAGACCCCTCCATATTCTGGACAAGGGAACCAACTGATCCTGTCTCCATCACATTTATGTTTGTAGAAGAGGGAATATAGTCATCATCCTCTCTTGATATTCTTTCTGCTATATAATCATACATATGCTTCATATCGTCATATCCAGTATTAACATATTTTATGAAATCATTCGTTTGACCATTATTCTCTTGAAAATATTCAGTATCAATATCGGTATTCTCCATAAATTCCCCCAGACTATCTAGTAAATTAATACCTCCGTTATTCTCATCCGAAGCAGCTACATCACTAGTCGTGTTAAGATTATTTACAGAAGAACCACTCTCGTCATCAAAATACATATAATCTATATATTACCCAGATATAAATTATATTCTTCAATCGTAACTCAACAATTCGTCAATGCTATTTTCAAAATTGATGATTGTCCTACCCTAAATATTTGTATTTTTGAACACTATATGGATGATCTTCAATATACGCGCTCCACTTATCATATTTCCTGATTTCGTTGTCACACAGAATCTTGCGATGGTGGCATGTTATCATCTGTGTCTGTGTTTGTATCAATAGACATAGTGCTACTATCATCATCGGTAGTCAATGGCACTGGAGGTAGATCACTGGCCCGCGACATAGCCAGACTTCTTGTTTCACCCACCGCCTCTTCGGCGAGATCTTCTGCGAGAGTTGTTGAATTTCGTATCACATTAGCAGCAACACGCTCGGCACGCAGGTTGTCCTGGGCAGCCTCGTCATTTATGCGAGCACCCAGCTCATACAAAAAGTCGATTGCCTCTTGTTCGTCGCTTTCAGTATCACTTTCATCACCATCAATGTCAGGTCCTTCATAATAATTCTCGTCGTTTGGATTGGCGCCAATCGTTTCTCGAGAAAATTCATTAACATCGTCTGGTATGTGTGTGAAATCGGTGCTACTGATATGAGACACCATATACAAATCGTTATTCACATAGTGGTTATTCTCCTTGTATGGAAGGTATGTTCTGTCGTATAAATCGGGCCCCCAGGAAAATGCCCCATGATTGGTGTTTCTATTGCCCCCACTCAATACAGCTCGTGATCTATCTATTTTATCTACCATCATCCTCCCGAAAGTATTGTTGTGCGATGTGAACTTTTTCAGCCTTTCTTTCAACAAAAACTGATAATGGTTCACTAGTCCAATATCATTAGAATACCGGCTCTTGTAATAGAGGACAAGATACGGCTTCATAATCTCACATAACTCCTTTTCGGGAAAGGTGTGGTGTATTTTAATGCGATTTTTTGGACCACTGAAGTTATAGTCATAAATCATAGAAGTAATTCCGTTTGTCAGTTGTGTGTAGTGCGAAGAATATATGTAATTGTCGATAGCCAAATCTTGGATCCAAGATTTGTTCATGCGCAGAAACAACCGAATGTTGAAGTTGCATCGGAAAAACTTTTCGATGAGAAGAGGAACACACGTAACATTACTGCGAATAAAAAAATACATGTTGATTAGCATGGATTTGGAAAAACACCGGTTGGTGTACGGATTTTTTACCGATTTGGGAGACACCGCGTAAAACTCCATGTTCAAGAGCGCCATGCTGAATATGTTAACCAAGTCCGTAAGGGTGAACAAATACTTCCCCCCGTCTTCTATAGCACAGAATACGCGTTTATCTGTTTCTGATATGGGCTCCATCAGCATATCTTCTGTGTTGCGCACGGGGTATTTCTTCTTTCGATATATGTTAGCCAATTTACAAAACATGAAATACACCCGTTGCGCGTTGCTGAACTGCTGCAACCCTTGGGTCTTTGATTCATTGCTAGTGAATACGTTTGATAGCATGTTGTCGATGCATTTATATTTGAACTTCAGGTGTATTGCATTTGCATAGAGAAATTGGTAGATGATCGTTAGACTAGCCGACTGCGTGTAGTGGGAATAAAGCATTTCCCGTAATTCATTAGAACGAGGATAAGAAATACCTTCCATTTTCAAAGGCCACGAGAGATCGGTTATCTGCCGCCGGACATTTTGCGGAAAATATTCGTTTTGTAAAATCAAAGAAAACGCGGAGGTCATTTTACTTACATATCACATAGTATTTAAGTAAAATTTTGTATCATACATTATCGAGGATTATGTGGATACGCGTTGGTAGTGATGGCATGGTCTGGTTCGGAACAAGACTCGCGCAAACTCACCATCCACCCAACATACCCAGGGTAACATGGGTCTGGGACACATGGCTGGTTGATATCGCTTCGCACTGCGTTGTTAACAACAGGCTCTAGTGTGCGACTGGGAGAAGGATGTTGGGCATAAAATACGTTGATGTTCAGCCGAATGCGACGTCCATAACTATGACATAGACGAAAGGACAGCCGTAAGGCAGCACTTGTCGGGTAATGATACGCCCAAAGAGCCGGGTTGATAGGCATACAATTATTGGCCTGCTCCGTGTAAGTATAATAAATCTTGTTATTATACGATACCAGCTGACACCCGCTCCCATTAAGCAATTCAATAGACATATAGCTTTCATAATCATCAAAACATATAGGGTATCCGCATTCGTCGACAAACGTCAGAAAAAACCCTTCTATGGCTTTATTCTTTTGATTAATTTCTACCCCAAAACAGGGATCGCATATGTCATAATAGGTAACAATATCGTAGAGTGGTTTGGAACAGGTGTAACATTCTACAGGGTCAACGACCTCAGCATGTTTACATGTTGTGCATTCTGTATGAGTTTTTTTACATGAACATTGCTTTGTCATATATATATTAGATGTCTATAATAATTTCTATAAAAAAAATCATTATAACAATACAAACACGCGGTTGGATAACAAACGCACATTGTGTGGGGCTAGTAGTTAAAACCCTGGATTATATGTGTTGTCGTCACCGGTGTCGGTTCCTTGAATGCTCACTACGTTGTTCTGAATGACAAGCTGGTTATCGCTACATTCGGTATCTAACCCTTCCACACCATCAAACATGTCGTCTATTTCTTTATCGGGATTGCCCGTATCTACATATTCAGCCGCCTCTTCGAACTTGGCCATTTCATCAACATCCAACACCACTTGAAAACTATTTGTGCCAAAATACCCTTCTTGTCCGCACATGATATTTGCCGAGACGCCTCGGAACGTATCCAATTCTCCGTGGCGAGCTGCTCTCAAGAACATCTCGGGCGTCTCTTCAAACGACGCTTTCGCGATAGGTCCAATGTGATCATTGTTAATGCCATGACGGAAGATGGAGATCATTTTACTAGTGTATGTCATTCTATCACAAAGGATACTGAAGTGGTGGTAATTGATATATGTGCCATCAAACTCGATAACATCCACTAGTTCGTTCATGATGGCTTGACGCGCCGCCTCGATACCAAGGACGTTGTATGTCTCCACTATATCATTACTAAATGTTCTCTTGTAATCCACATAGTCGAGCGCCAAAGTCTCTAGTAGATTGGTGCCAGTTGTGTCCAGCACCCACATATCTCGTCTTTTGAAAAGCCCCTCCTCCTCCACCACATTGTCTTTGATACGACGCAAAGTAACCTTGTTGATCTTCTTTACACCGCGCAGAATAGTGTTGTTCAGTATGTTCTCTTGAAAGTTCTTTAATATGAATATTTGGTCTGACTGGTCCAGTGGGTTCAAGTTAGGAGTCATACTTGTTTTCGAAGAAGATTTCAACACGCCCGCCATGCGAATTCTGAAAATCAATTTATCAGAGTTGTAATCACTAAATACACATGAAATGGTGTCACCATAGCAATTGTTCAATGTATAGTTGATATCGTCCATAGTGATATTTTTCTCCAGCATAATTGTTTTGTCCATTTCCATACGAATAACCCATTTCATTTTCTCAACATTATTCGCTCCGTCCTCGCTGCCAATGCACTCGTCCATCATATTCTCAAATGCTCGGTATTGCTCCAACGATTCATTGTCCGATGGAATAAGCGTATTCAAATCGTCCGGGTCGAAACAAATCTCAGCATACGATACTAGCTCCTTTAACTTAGTATGCTCTAGCATATACATTGCGATTTGAGCTTTTTCACGATCTGTCTCATCTTCGGGTCGTAAGAACACTGTTAGCGACGGGTTCTTCGGATCACTTGAAATTGACAATATTTCCTCAATTCTTGGCACTCCACGGGTGACATTTGATTTGGCCGCCACGCCTGCGAAATGAAACGTGTTCAATGTCATCTGGGTGCTAGTTTCTCCTATTGATTGTCCCGCGGTCATACCCACCATTTCTCCAGGACTGACGATTGCTCTTTTATACATGAGAACAATCGTGTCCAGAAGAACTGCCAATGCCCGCTGATTGTATCTCTTTACAAATAACAAGTCCTTGGGAGACAAGTAATAATAATACGCGGTCTTGAACAGCTCGGTTGGTTTGCTGTATGCGCTTGTTTCCAGTTTCGCATAGGTCGCGTCGATCATGTTGTAGACTTCCAGTGGAGTAATATCGATCATGGATGTAGAGTTTATGTTCTGTTGCCCCTGCGTATTGTTGATGAGATAGGAAAATGCGACAGGCAAATTGACAACACTATCTGATTTGTTTTTGAAGACGTGTTTAATGATACTTTCGCGAATATCAATCATCTTCTTGGTGAGCTCTTTGTTTCTTTCCCTCAGCTTGTCCTTTTGTCTCTTGAACCTTTTTAGTGCCTGAGGCTCAAACATCTTGTTTATTTCTTTGTTCACACCGGTGTCGTCTGGCAAGGTATAATGTGAATACACCTCTTGAATGCTCATAGTAACAATAGGAAGCATCTGGTTCTCCACCTTGATTGTATCTATGTTATCTTCGCCATATGAGAACTGCACAATCTTGTTCTTATTCGTTCGGATAGTCATATCGTAACTCACCATTAGGTCTTCTAACCCCTTTACCAACCTTCTTTGGATATATCCAGTGGTGGAGGTCTTTACAGCAGTGTCAATAAGACCCACGCGACCACCCATGGCATGAAAGAACAACTCTTGTGGCGTAAGACCATTGATATAGGAACTCTCTACAAATCCGCGCGCGGCTGGGGTATCATCAAACTTAGAGTAATGTGGAAGTGTCCTCTGATCAAACCCATAGGGAATTCGCTTTCCATCTACATTCTGTTGGCCAAGACACGAAATCATCTGCGAGATATTCAGCTCACTGCCCTTGGACCCAGCCTTTACCATAACAACAAACCGGTTATCTGGACTTAGGCTCTCTAGCCCAATCTTACCTGCATCCGACGACGCCTTGTTGAGAATATTATTCACCTGCGTTTCAAATTCTTGTACATTTGTCTGACCAGTATTATTACTAAACACCCCAAGCTGTGTTTGGTCGATCAGGTTCTTTACATCAACCTTCTTTTTGGTAATAGCGGTGATAATCTCATTGTTCGTGTTTTGATCGGAAATCAAATCGCTGATTCCCACGCTGAAGGAGCTGGATTTCATGTATTCGGTGATAACGTTCTGCAAATCATCTATGAAGTTACATGCATTCATGTTGCCGAAATCGTTACATGTGCGCTGAATAAGGCCTTTTGTGCCTCCACCCAATACACCCTTGTCCAGCTGGCCACGGATGTATTTTCCATTGTTGATCTCCAGAACATTGTTGGACGTTGCGAAATCCTCCCCGTCACCGAATGCTTTATTTTTATATTTCAACGACAGAGGTGGCATTATTTGTGTCAATACATTAAAGCTAGACACTACTCCATCCTTATCTTTCAAATCGTCAGTATTTACACGTTGGTTCATCATGAGTAAATTCATTGCCATGCGAGGAGTAAAATTGATGTTATCACGAGTGAACCGATAAGACCCAAGCATCGAGTCTTGATAAATACCAATAATCGGTGCATTATTGGCAGGACTGATTAAGTTATATGGAACTGCCGCCAGATTACGCAACTCGGCATCACTTTCTGCATCTTGTGGCATGTGCAAATTCATTTCATCGCCATCAAAATCCGCATTGTAGGGTTTCGTGTCGGCAACGTTCATTCTGAATGTGTCACCCCTCTTCATTATGCGAGCAATATGGCACATCATACTCATTCGATGGAGGGTAGGTTGTCTATTGAACAACACTGGATCTCCATCCATCATGTGACGATGCACAATGTCTCCATCTTCCAGAACAATGGATTTTCGGTCCATGTAACGCAGCGTAATGGATTCACCATTCTTCTTTTCCAGAATTTTTGCACCTGGGTGCTCTTCTGGACCACGCAATACCAGGCGAGTGAGAAACGATCGATTTCTTTCATTTACAACGACTGGTTTGGTTATGTTCTTGGCAATTTTCATGGGAATGCCTAACTCTCTTATCCCAAGATTGGGGTCGGCCGTGATGACAGAACGGGCACTGAAATCCACTCTCTTCGCCATGAGGTTTCCTCTCATGCGACCTCCTTTGCCATTCAACCGATCCTTGATGGACTTCAAAGGCCTGCCAGAACGCTGTGCGACAGACGCAACTCCTGGTATTTTGTTATCAACCTGAGTTGCTACATAATATTGCAGAACAGTCACCCAGTCGTCAATAACGTTTGCTGGTGCATTGTTCTGGATCTTTTCTTGGAGAGTGCTATTTGTTTTAATGATATTTACTAGTATATGACTGAGGTCGTCTTCACTTCGCTGTTGCGAATCATGTTTCACTGAGGGGCGAACTGCAGGAGGTGGAACGGACATTACCTGGCAAATCATCCAATCCGGTCTAGACCATAACGGACTAAACCCCATAAAAGATACGTCTTCGTCAGATATACGCTTAAAGGTTTTTAGAACCATTTCTGGAATCAGCTTGATGACGATGTTCTGCTCCCCCTCTGTCTTATTCTCCCACTCAGCAAATATGGTTGCTAGTCCCTCTTTGCGAATTTTGTTCGGCTGGAGACACCCACATCCATCTTCTATATCTTCGCCACATCGACCCACTTTGCTTGCAATCGAAAATACATACTTCCATCTTGCTTCCTCGCGCAATTTGAGTGCTTGTTTATATTTTTCCTTGCTGATAAGCAATTTACTACATTTGAAACATACGCAGCGCAATATCTTGAGGATTGTGTTGAGATACTGGATATAAAATACCGGTCGCGCCAACTCAATATGGCCAAAGTATCCTGGAGTGTGCATGTAATCAAGCCCATCTGTAGGACAAATAAGCCCAGGATCCAAGACGCCCATTCTCGGATCGAACAATCCACCGATTACAGGTTTGTTATTAATATATGTATCGCGACTAGTGATTTCCGCAACCGATCCTTTTCTGATCTCCTCGGGAGACAAAATTGCAAACTGCACCCCAATGATTTTGGATGCAGACGGCTTAATGGCATTGTTTTTCACAGACATCGTATTCTTATTAATACTATACGTTTAGATAGTTTTTTCTCGATCATTTATTTTTAAAAATATCTTCTTGTATTATAAATAATGGGATTATTGAAGAGTAGTGCGTTTTTCTCATTAGCTGTACAAATAATTACTGGGCTTATTGATTTTTATGTTTTAACTATACCAGTAGCCAGAGACTTGGTTCTTCTGAAACAACTACTTCTCATGGAGTTTCTTGTGCAGATAGTTGAGGGCATTTTCTACGTGTGGCTAGCCATTAATATTTCTTCGGCGACGAACATCACCCGAAAAAGATACTGGGACTGGGTCATTACTACACCAGTGATGCTTATCACATTGTCTTCATATCTTATTTACCTCAAAATCAGAAAGTCTGGATCTCCAGTGATGCCTGAATTCTTTGAACTTGCGTATGAAAATTATGGCACGTTTTTCAAGATTATTCTTCTGAATGCAATGATGTTGTTCTTTGGGTATCTAGGAGAAATCAATGTTATGAAGATCTCAAGCTCTGTGTTCGCCGGATTTTTGCCATTTTTAGCAATGTTCTATATTATTTACAACAACTATGCCAAGCATACATCCAATGGCATTTTATTGTTTTCCTACTTCTTTGTGGCATGGGCACTTTATGGCGTTTCGGCGCTTTTCAACTATAAATGGAAGAACATATTCTACAATATTCTTGATCTGATTGCCAAGAATTTCTTTGGATTGTTCCTGGCGTATGTGATTGTCAGTTCAAGATAATCCTGTGGTGTGTATTCATGTGAGCTATAATTATGCTGTCATAAGACTATAACAGCATATTCAAAAACTGATGATAAAATAAAAATGAATCTAAATGGCTTAACAAGAATATAGCATCATAATATATAAGAATGCGTATTCAAGAAAACAAAGACAAGATGAGAACTACCAGCAAGGACGAGAAAAAAACGAAGAATAAGGGGAAGAAGGACGTTAAGGAAAAGTGTAGCGAAAGTTCGGACAGCGACGAGAGCTACACAAGTGATGAGGAGGAAATGGAGATGGATAGTCATGAATACAGAAAGTTTCTCAATGAACTTTTCCCATCCAAACATCTGTCAAAATCTGTCCAGCAAGGAGATGCTTTGAAAAAAACATTTCAGAAACTGAAGAACTCTACGACGCGCAAGCAAACGTCATCTGGGTCCAGAAAAAAGCAGACCGAGGACGACGATGATAGCGATGAAGAGGAGGACGGAGAAATAGTGGAAAACGAAAAGAAAGAGAAGGGGACAAAGTCCAGCAAGAAAAACAACAAGTCAAGCAAAAAAAACAAGGCTGCTGCGAAGAAAAATCCAACGTCTAGCAAGAGGTCAGAGGACACGGATAGCGACGAGGACACATCGGAAGGCGATGACGATAACAAAAAAGCAAGCAAGTTTAATATCATATTCACCATTGGTGGAGCGGAAGACGAAGACGACGACGAAGAGTGGGAAGATTGGGATGACGATGAGGATGATGAAGAATATGAGACAGAGGATGAGGATGATGACGTATCATCCAGTGACGAAGATCATGATAGTGATGAAGAGGAGGAAGATGATGAAGAGGAGGAAGATGATGAAGAGGAGGAAGAAGAGGAGGACATGTATAATCGCCGATCCAAACGCCAGAAAGACAAGAAAATTGCTGCGAGAAAGGCAGACCTCGATGAACTTGAGGACGGAGAAATAGTGGAAAACGAACAAAACACACAAGGCATGTTGAGCAATGACGATTTCATGTCACAACTCAAGAATTTGTATAAGAAAAATAAGAACAATAAGAATGCAAAGGCGTGTATTGAGGCATGCGAAGAAACGATTAAAGACCACGAGAAAAAACAGAAGCGCAAAGAGAAAAAACACCAAGAAAAAAATTCGCGTATCTTCCGACGCCTCGTGAAAGACAAGAATACCAATAATGATTTTGACTTCTTCTCTAAACTAGAAGTAGAGCCTCAAAAGAAGATCCTCAAGGAACTCCGCGATATTAATAAAGTTATTCGCGTAGAGAAACCATACAGACTTACACTATTGGAAGCAGATATGCCTGTTATATTCAAGGGCGCTGCCATGAAAAAGATTAATTCGCTCCGTTATATGGAACCTGGTTCAGGAGAGTATTACAAAATTAAAAACTGGGTCGATACATTTATGCGCATTCCCTTTGGCAAGCATAACAATCTCCCCATTACAATCGACAATGGTGTAGAGGAATGTCATGAATTCATGGAGAACGCGAAAAACACCTTAGATAAAGCCGTATATGGTCTAGACGACGCGAAGATGCAGATTATGCAAATGATGGGACAATTAATCACAAACCCGTCTGCCATTGGATCCGCCATCGCTATCCAGGGGCCTATGGGCACAGGAAAAACCACTCTTGTGAAAGAGGGTATTAGTAAAATCTTGAACCGCCCGTTCGCGTTCATTGCCCTAGGCGGGGCAACTGACAGCAGTTTCCTGGAGGGACATTCATACACATATGAAGGTAGCACATGGGGAAAGATTGTGCAAATCTTGGTGGATAGTAAGTGCATGAACCCAGTTATTTACTTTGACGAGCTTGATAAGATTAGTGATACACCAAAGGGCGAGGAAATCGCAGGTATCCTCACGCATCTTACGGATACGTCACAGAATAACCAGTTCCACGACAAGTATTTCGCGGAGATTGATTTCGATCTCAGCAAGTGCCTCTTCATATTCAGCTACAACGACGAGAGTAAAATCAACCCCATTCTCCGCGACAGAATGTATCGCATCCACACCAAGGGGTACGAGAAAAAGCAAAAGACCATCATTGCAAACGATTATCTTCTCCCAACAATCCGCGAACAGGTAAAGTTCAACGTTGGGGATATCACCATTCCAGACGAAACTCTTCACTACATCATGGAAACATATTGCAGCAATGAACATGGTGTGCGTAACATGAAGAGATGTCTAGAAATTATTTACACGAAGCTCAATCTATACAGGCTTACGAAACCAGATACCAATCTATTCAATGAAACCATGACGCTAAAGGTAACGTTCCCATTTAATGTTACAATTGATGTGGTGAACAAGCTTATTATCAAGGAGGGACACGATAATATGTCGTTCAAAGCAATGTATGTATAATTCGGTAAGTCGAATAATTTGTGTTTGTAATGATAAACTAAAGATTTTTTCTGTATTCAAATTTCATATAGTATAATACTATATGAAATGAGGTAAATTATTTGTTGTGTATTCTCTTTTTCATAACCACCTCCTTGCAATGTGCTCTAAATTATTTTTTTTCGAGGCACAGGAGATTTCTCATCTTTGGGTATCTCCCAGTTTCCATATCTATTTTTCAATTTATGTATATAATTGTTAGGGACATACACCTTCTCGCTGTTCCATTCATATTCCATTAGTTCTCGCGTTTGCATATTCGTATAACACTGACTCCACACAACCTTCTCCCATACATCAATAAAGTTGCCCATCGAATCAACATTGGCCATATAGAAATCTATAGTAACATGTTGCTCCGTTCCCTTTGTCTTCAAAATATGTCTACTTTCTCCTATATCATAACCATATTCTATCTCGAAACCTTCATCCAAAAGTATTTTCTTTAGTGCATCATAGTTGTTAATGTTCATCACAATATCGATGTCATCATCGCCGTCTATACACGAGCCTTCTCTGATTATACCCAATAGTGTGCCATACCCTATAAACCAGTCCTTCAGTTTATGTTCCTGCAATAGATGTATAACAAACAATAACGTGCCGTTTAGCTCTTCTTTTGTATGTCGTTTTCCAGTCATAATTATATTCTGTTATGTACATATATACGAAAAGAAATATGCCAGATCAAACATACTGGCATACTTTTTATTCTGATAAAAACCATTTACACGATTGTTCTCCTTTTTGTCTGTTTGTATTGGAATATTTCAAAGAAATTACCACTATATCGGATATTTTAGACGCTGGGTCTGGAAATGGACGTGATAGTTACTCCCTTGCTAAAAGATATAACGTTCATGGCGTGGATAATTCTGGATTTATTCCCGAGCCTGCAGATAATGCTAACTTCACATCCGATGACTTTGTTACAATAAATAAAGACAGCTACGATATGATATATTCACGTTTTACTATGCATAGTATCACGGACGAACAACAAGTTACTTTTCTAGATACCATCAAAGAAAATTCATATCTTGTCATTGAAGCGCGAAGCAAAAAAGGCGAAGACAGCGATGTCTATCATGGTAAAACTCACTATAGAAACTATCTTGACTTTGACCACATGAAGACTCTATTAATGACAAAGGGGTTTGACATACTTTACGAATATGAAGGTACCGGTTTAGCGAAGTACAAATCAGAAGATCCCGTGTGTGTTCGGATACTTTGCAGGAAAAGCAACATTGCTTAGAATTTTTTGATTTCATATGCCAAGTCCCAGTTTTTCGAGTAATTGCTTGCAATTAGTCTATCATGTCTATAAAATAATTCGGGCCATTCGGCATGCTGACCATCAGAAACCTTCCAGTTTCCGTACAATTTACTCAAATATAGCTCGGGTTCCCGAGGAATGGTATAAATTTCATTGTTTAATGATGTCTCTGTTAATAGTGGAAAGGCGGGATTTGCATAAATATCACACCACATATCTGAATTGGGAAAATTGACAGAGACGAGGTATGCTATACCATGATGTTTCTCAAGTGTACGGGTCTTGACAAGACCATACTTCTCAAAATCAATATTAA
>Ga0302114_10002089_pt1 | contig 12911 bp, 9 predicted proteins | sample AG5_Surface_MG_FD_203107 | JGI IMG/M metagenome (GOLD analysis project Ga0302114, IMG submission 203107) | Marine microbial communities from Western Arctic Ocean, Canada - AG5_Surface | ecosystem: Environmental > Aquatic > Marine > Oceanic | place: Canada: Western Arctic Ocean | collected...
TCCAATCCAACTCCGGATGCGTCTCTCTCACCGCGTCCGCCACGGCTTCGATGTTCCAGGTTTTCGCCCTATTCGCCGCCTCCGTCGGCGGCGGCAAACCCATCGCCGACGCCAAATCCGCCAACGTTTGCGACGGCACGTCCCCTAACGACCCATCCCCGGTCTTTGCAATCGTCGCCAATAATACCGCTAATCCTTTGTTATCGATCCTCGGTAACAACGCCAATATCTGTTTCAAGGAAGCTTTCGTATGCGCCGAGGCGTAGCCCAATTCCTCTAACGCCGCAGCCGTGGACGACGCAGACGCCACGCGAGAGGCGATATCGTTCGCCAACGGGGAAGACGATTTCGACACGCCTTCCCCCATTATATGTATATATGTATACTTTCTCTCTGCTATCAAATCGCGCGCGCTTCACTAAACAATAATGTTATATATAATTCTCTCACCACACGATCGTCGTCAAATCTCACAATCTTCTTCTTCTTTTACGACTTTGATGCGCGCACAGTAAAACACTCAACAAAACAAAACAAAACCTCCTCTCTCTCACTCTCTCGCCCCCCGCGTGTGTTTTCCGCCTTTTTTCGACGATCGGGACAAAACGGCAGAATGTATATATTGTGTATTATTCTTTCTCTCGTCTTTCCTCTGCTTTTAAAATGAGCGCAAAGTGCTTCTATTTTCTCTCTGTGTTGTTGTTTTGTGGCGGGTCAAAAATTAGGGTTTGACCCTAAATTTGGAGTTTGAGAGTTTCTCCGGATTTTTGAACCATTTTATCACATCACGAGTATCAAATATGTTGTTGTCTTCTTCTGGAGGAGAAGGAGGCGTGATGACGAGAGCGAGGAAGAGGAAGGTCGAAAGTCAGAGAGATTCTTTTTTGTGGGATGTGGTCGTGAATAACGACGATATTTGTTTCCAACATATTCTTCCGAGATTGAATGGGACGGATGTGAAATTCTTGTACGAGGTGAATGGTGAAACGAGAAAGTTGGTGAAGAGATCGTCTCGCACGTGGGAGTTGAAAAAGACGTTTAAAGTGTACGAGATGTCGTCGATATCGACTTTGGAGTTAGCGTGGGAGAATAAATCGTTGTGGTCGGGATACTTGTGGAACGAAACATCTTTCTGCTGGAGAGTTGCTGAAACGAATAAACTCGAGTTGCTCAAGTGGGCGCGAGAGGAGAAAAAGTGTGAGTGGAATGTAGGGACGATTAATGAGGCCGCATATCAAGGCAACCTGGAAATGGTAAAGTATTGCGTTGCAAATGAGTGTCCTATCGATACGATAGCGTGTGAAAATGCTGCCTCAGGAGGTCATCTCGAGTGCCTCAAATACTTACGCGAAGTAGCGAAAGCGCCTTGGGATTCGAGAACTTCCACTTTTGCGGCTGAATATGGTCATCTTCACATACTCGAATATCTTGTTGAGCGTAAGTATGATAGATATAACGAACGGGCGTGTCAGTGGGCGGCCGAGAAAGGCCACTTGGACTGTTTGAAGTACTTACACGAAACCGCCAAAGCGCCTTGGGACTCTCGGGCCGTACGCTCTGCACACCTGGTGTTCAACCAAACCCACTGTGTGCAATACCTCCTCGACAACGACTGTCCATTACCAAAAGACTGGTCGTACGAAGATGGACAGCTGCGCGCAGCATAGTCATAATCATCAGTATCATCATCATCATCATCATCATCATCATCATCATCATCATCATCAGTTGTACTAACAGAAAGAAACAAAACTCTCTCCTACGAGATAGACTCTCCGCAACTTACGTAAGCGCCTACCTCCGCGAAAATCTGCCTTTCATTCTTACACTCCATGATTGACACGCATAAAAACTCTCATCAATTTCCTCATCGCGAGTTTTAAAATTCCAGTTTTATGCATAGTGTTTGATGCGTTCTCGAAAGGCTTCCCCCGTGGCACTTACTCGCGTCTCTTTTTGTTTTTAGGCTCCTCCTTTCTTTCTTTTTTTTTGGGTGCCGACAATACGAACACATCACTTTTCCCGTGTGGTGCCGTCACTTCATCGTCCTTCTTTGACGAAGAAGAATATAACGACACGCGCGCGCGCACACTACACGCGACGCGATTCATTTCCGCGCGTTACATATATATATATATATAAGAAGACCTTCAACGCCTCCTCTTTCGCGTTCGTCGGTTGGTCTTTCGTTCTCTTAAAAGAAACACGTCGCAGGAGTAAGAGGAGAAGAAGAAAGACATCATCGACCGCGACGACTGCGAAAACACGCGAGACGTCTCTTCGTTTTTGTTCTAAATTTACGTGCATTGATTTCTTCGCGCGCGCGCATATCTCTCTCTTTTGCGCTCTTTCGAGAAGAAGAGGAGGAAAAGAAGAAGCACAAGAAGAGGAACAGAACGACACCACAGAAACGACAACCGTCCGAAAGAAGAAGAAGAAGACGACGACGACGAAGAGAGGAAAAGAAGAGCGCGAGACGAGACGACATCGTCTCTCGTCACCTCTTTCTCGAAGGGCAACTCTGGGCACCAAAAACTGTCGCTTCATTTTCCATTTAGGGTTTTAGAGTTGGAAGTAAAAAATACGCGAAAGAGGACAACACAAATCTTCTCTTCTTCTTCTTCTTCTTCTGAATGAGATGACTTTGACTTTGATGAAGACGAGAGCGGCGTTGGAACGACAAAGACGCGGTGCACAGAGACAGAAACGAGTCGTTCGACGATTTAATAATAATAATAATAATAATAATAGTAGTAATAATAATAACGTTTCTGATGATGACGTCGTTTCGTCGCCGGCGACTAAGAAGACAAAGAAGAAGACAAAGACGAAAGGAGGAGCGGAAGAACAACGACAACAACAACCTGTTTTGACGACGACGACGATTCAGAAGACGATTCAGACGAAAAAGAAGAGGAAGAAAAGAAGCGGGAGTGCGTTGAAGACTTTGAAGGCGCGACCGAGAACGAAAAAGTCGTCATCGGAAAAGACAAAAGTCGCGGTATCCGCCGCCGCGCTTCCTCCTGCGCCTCCTCCAATGAACACCACAACCACCACCGCGCAAGGACCGTTGTTGTTCTCCGACGACGACGCCGACGACGACGCCGCTTTGTTTTGGAAGGAGATTGATGCAGATCCGGAGGATTTCTTTTCGTTTGATAATGACGCCAGTAATACTAATAATACTAATAATAATAACGTGGACGTTGGCGTTGATACTACCGGTGGTGGTGATACCGACGCCCGATCGTCCGGCTCAATTGTGGCGCCGATGTCGCTGGAAGAAACGACCACGGACGCGTATTATTTTGGGGCCGATATGCGAGTCGCCAAGACGCCGGAACGCGTCGTTTGTACCGTGAACTGTAAGACATCCTCGCCGGGCGGCGAGTGCGGTGACGACGGCAGCGGAGAAATGTTCTTCGTGCCAACACCAGCAGCGTCTGGCGATCGCGCGGTGGTAATAACAACGCCTGATTTTTGTTCTCGTCGAGACCGAGGAGAGATTGTGCTCCAAGAGGAGGAGGAAGCCGAAGAGGATGTCGACGGCGGTAGCTCTCGCAACTATCTCGAAGATCTCGCGGCGATGCACGGTATCGTGCTTCGAAGCACGGATGGTGACGACGACGACGACGACGACGACGACGACGACGACGACGACGACGACGACGACGACCTCACCGAAGAGAACGTAAAAACAGCAACGACAACAACGGAAGATTCGACGGTTACGTACGAAGATCACGCGAACAATAATAGTAACACCACCATCGATAATGACGAGAAACGAAGGAAGGCGAAGAAGTCATCGACGACGACGACGACGACGACGACATCTCAAACATCCATCTCGAATGCTAAGAAAGATGCGGAGCGATTGAAACGTCTCGCATCCAGAAAAAGGTGGGAAGCGACGTTGAAGACGTACACCGCGATCGAGAGAACAAGCGTCGCGGAGGAAAAATTGCAAAACTTGGAAGAGGTGGCGTTGCGGGAGAAAATTTTCTTGAAAACCGAAGGCAAGAACGGCGGCGCGGTTAGAAATAAGAAGCGTAGTAACGGCAAAGACAACACGTATGATGAAGCCGTGGTGTCGGAAAGCTTGAAAAAACACGCGGTCGAGCACGTGTCGAACATGTCTTCTCAAGAAGATCTTCTCGCTCCCGTCGCGAAGAAACATAAACGGAAGCGCAGAGCGAGGCGGGAACTGCAACGACGCGTTATCGTGAAACCAAACGCTTTACTCTTTACTGGAACAACGAAAGAAAATGTACCGTTCGCGACGACAACGTTTGACGATGTAGTTGTGAACGACTCACTTTTCGAAGAAGAAGAAGAAGAAGAAGAAGGAAGAGGAAGAGACGGAGGCGACGAAGAAGCGCAGCGAGGCAGGACGACGAGAACGAGAAAGCGTCAGAGAGAGCAGCGTCATAGTAAGGAACGAGAACAACGGCAAAAGAAGGGTGCAACCACCAACAGCTCTTTTTCCACGCTTTTTGACGACGTCGACGACTATTTCTACCAGGACGATAACTCAACGAAGAAGCCCCCGCGAAAGAAGAAATATCAAAAGAAGAAGAACAAAGCCGAAAAGGCGGCGGCAGAAAAAGAAGAAGCGACAAAGACAAAAGTGAACATTTCCGCCGTCGTCGATACCGGCGCGAAAGCCACCGATGTGATCGTGTGCTCGACTACGGGTCGAGAGCGTGTCATCGGGTGTTTCGAGTGTGGCATCACGCAGACGCCGCAATGGCGTCAAGGTCAGCACGGTCCAAAAACGTTATGTAACCGCTGCGGCGTCGCGTATAGGAAGCGGCAGTTGCTTAATAGCTCCGCCCTATTTTAGTAGTAAATAACGCCCCGCGTTCATCTCTATCTTTGTAGATACTATATAGAGAAACTATATCATCATATTACAACAACAACAACATCAACATCGTGAAATCATCATCATCATCCGAATTTCTCCTTCTCTTTCCTTTCCATGTACCTCTCGATGGTATCGACTATCGCCCTAGTGCTGCTTTCGATTTCTATATTCACGCTGTTCCCAACGCTCTTCACCCGAAACGCCGTCGCTCTAATCGTCTCTGGAATCAACCACACGTTAAACGTCCCTTCCTTCTCGTCCACTTCTCCCACCGTCAAAGAACACCCATCCACGGCGACGAAACCTTTCGGCAAAATGTACTTCACAATCTCTCGATCTCGGAGACGAAACTTAACCTCTCGATTGTTCTCCGTCTCCTCCTTTTCTGCGTAAATCTCCGCGGTCGTGTGCACGTGCCCAGACACCACGTGCCCGCCAATCTCCTCGCCAAACTTTGTGCTTCGTTCGTAATTTACGACATCGTCAACCCGTAACTCGCCTAAATTCGTCGCCCGTAACGTTTCTGAAATCATATCAAAACTCGCCGTGGACTTTTCCTCGTCAAACTCCACCACGGTTAAGCACGTGCCGTTGACGGCGATCGACGCGCCAATCGTCAGCTTCTCCAAAGGCCTTTGGTTTTCCCCATCATTTGGGAAGGTGAGCGTCAAGCGGGCGAATAATCCTCCTTGGATTGGAGTGAACGAAGTCACCGTCGCGGTGCCTTGGACGATGCCAGTGAACAGCGCGTGACACTCTTTTGGTTTCTTGGTTCTCGTTCGTTTAAGTCGACGTTGATGATGATGAAGTCTTTCTTGGTGTTGATGACTGCGACGGAACGTCAAGGAAGAAGAGGGAGATGATGATGATGAGGAGGAGGAGGAACGCGTCGTCGCGGCAATGCTGCTGCTGCGGACACAAGAAGAAGAAGAGACGAACACCATTTAAAAGCAGGGAGAAGAACACAACACGTTTCCTTCTTCGCGCAAAGACGTGGGGGTGTTTTAATAATACTAGCGCAAAACGTGGTTGTTGTTTTGGATAAAATGAAGCAAAGTCGTGTTCACATCTCAAATGTATATATATTTAGAATTCTCTTTAGATACGCACAACTCTCTCTCTCTCTCATTATCTCTATCGTTCCATCTCTTATTATTAGTAGTATTATTATTAGTATAAAGTTGTTTGTTTAAATATAATTGTTTGTAGTATTATACTTTGGCGCTCAAATTCGCGCTCGAACTCCCGCTATGAATCATCCCAACACCTTTCGCCTCGTCCTCCTTTTGCTTGTTCATAGCCTGGGTGTAATAAATCATCCCAACCACGGCTAACGCACACCCGGCGATATTTTTACTCGTAATTGGCGCGTTAAAGCAAATAAATCCAAACAAAAAGACCAAAACCGTCTTCACGTGTCCAATCACTTGGAACGACACCGCCGAAAATCTTCCGATGCACAAATATTGGGAGATGTTCACCAACACCGCGAACCCGCACGAGACGGCTAAAAACATCAAACTCCCACTGGTCCACTCGTATTCGAACACGTTTTCCCCCCCGGTGACTAAAGTATCCATGATCGGTCCAAACACCAACATCGACGCCGCCATCCACAAACTCGTCTTGGCTAATAAAAAATTACTCGTCACGTTGTGCTTCTTTTGCAAGTGCCCGACCAATATTTGCTGCGCGGACGTGCTCAACACCCCGACGCTCGCTGCCACCGTTCCAGTCACGTTCATCTCAACGTCCGAGACCGTCGCGACGGCCACGCCTGCCAAAACCACGATAATTGCTTGCACAACCTTCCTGGAAAATTTCTTGTTCAAAAACGACGCCTCTAATATGCACATGGTCGGTATCTGCGCGAGTTTACACACCTGGTAAAACCCAATCGTATTCAACATCAAAGAGACGTTTAAACCGATGATGGACATGTTCGCGACGACGACGTAAAAGACTAAATCTTTGAGCGGAAGCTTTTGTTGTTGTTGTTGTTCTGATTCCATCAACTTTTCGCTCAATCCGGTTTGCGAAGCCGAAGCGTCGCCGCTCGAAGTTGCACTCTTCTCTCGTTTCACGCACAAGTTTATAAAAGCGGTGCAAAAAAAGTGCAACCCGCACAAAGTCGTCGCGAATCGAAACCCGTACCCGGTCGAGCTCATCAGTTGTTTGTTCACCATGACGATGGCCACGGAGGAGAAGATGTTTAAAGACCACGCTAAGGCGTCCACCGCGGTTTTCCCCATAGGAGCCATTTGACTTCTTTCTGTGAGTAATCAAATTTGTAAATCTATCTGAAATCAAACGACGAGACCAATCTCTCTCTCGAACGTATTATAGTAGTATTATTACGCGCGTCGTGAAAAGTTCGTTCTTTTCTCAATCCTCTCTCTTTGTGTATATATGTGATCTTTCGTCGTGCGCACAAAGTGTGGCTATATGTTGGGGAAAGAAAGAAGAGAGGAAGCGAAAAAAGCAGAGAAGAGAGCGCAGTATGCGAAGCGACTCAAAGTGTTTTGGTGCGCAAAAACAGAAAAAGCAATCTCTCTTTTCGACATCTGTGCGTTCGTTTGAGCCTCAGAACTGGTCTGTTTTTTCCCTCTTTTTTCGCTTATAAAACAAGTGTTTCGAACTCAAAATTCCTCCTTTTTAAAACACAGAATCCACCCAAAGCACGGCTCGGGTAGGACTAGTTCACTCACACGTTCAAACACGTAAGTGCGTCTCGTTTTATTACTTCTTCTTTGTCCTCTTCGAGTAGTTCTTCTTTAATATCTCTCGTTTTTTGTTCTCCTCTCTTCTGTGTGGTGTATATATAAAGAAAAAGAAAAGTCAATGGCTCTCATCTCGTCGTGAGAGGGAGAAATGCGCCTCCGTGTTCTGTGTAATCATTAAACGCGGAAGTGCCGTTTAAAGACGATCGAGGACTCGAAGATCGCGCGATCGCTCGACAAATACGCACGAACGAATACACATCGAACGCGTCGCAAGTGACGAAGGGGGTTTTTGCTGGTCGCAAAGTGGGTGGTTGAGAGAGGAACGTGTACGCGCGATTGATTTTTATTTACGCACAGAGGCGGTGAAGGCAAAAGCGCCGCCATTGTGGGAAGACCAAAAAAAGAGGCAAAAATCACCATCTTTTCGCTCGAATGCGTATACGTATACATCTCGATGATGAGACGAGAAACATCGTTATTATTGTAAAAAACGAGAAGATGCACGCTCTTCTTTTGTTTTGCTCCTCCGAAACTGACTTTTCTTTCTCTCTTTCTCTCTCTCTCGCTGTGATACAAACGCGTGTCGTATTATCAAAACAACAGACTTTCAAAACACTCACTTTACAACAACGACACCAAAATCATGTCTGGAGAAGGCGGATTCGACGACGCGGCATATGATCGCGGTATGGAGGAACTCACCAAAGGTGACGGCGAAGATAACGTCATCACCGAATGGACTGAAGTGCACGAAACGTTCGATACGATGAACTTGCACGAGAACTTGTTGCGCGGGATTTACGCGTACGGTTTCGAAAAACCGTCTGCGATTCAGCAGAGAGGCATCGTTCCGTTTGCGAAAGGGTTGGATGTTATTCAGCAAGCGCAGTCTGGTACCGGTAAGACGGCGACGTTTTGCGCCGGTATCTTGCAATCCTTGAACTACGAGTTGGAGGAGTGCCAAGCGTTGGTTTTGGCGCCGACGAGAGAATTGGCGCAGCAAATCGAGAAGGTTATGAGAGCGCTCGGGGATTATTTGCAAGTGAAGTGCCACGCGTGCGTCGGCGGTACGTCGGTGAGAGAGGATCAAAGAATTCTCCAAGCCGGCGTCCACGTCGTCGTCGGTACTCCGGGGAGAGTGTACGATATGTTGAGACGCAGAGCGTTGAAACCAGATTCGATCAAGATCTTCTCTTTGGACGAAGCCGATGAGATGTTGTCCAGAGGTTTCAAGGATCAAATTTACGACATTTTCCAATTGTTGCCGCCGAAGTTGCAAGTTGGCGTTTTCAGTGCGACTATGCCGCCGGAAGCGTTGGAAATTACTCGCAAGTTTATGACCAAGCCGGTGAGGATTTTGGTCAAGAGAGACGAATTGACTTTGGAAGGTATCAAGCAATTCTACGTCAACATCGACAAGGAAGAGTGGAAGCTCGAAACGTTGATCGATTTGTACGAAACGTTGGCGATCACGCAGTCGGTTATCTTCGCCAACACGAGAAGAAAAGTCGATTGGTTGACGGACAAGATGAGATCGAAGGATTTCACGGTTTCCGCCACGCACGGGGACATGGACCAAAACACTCGCGATATCATCATGAGAGAATTTCGCTCCGGCTCCAGTCGCGTTTTGATCACGACTGATTTGTTGGCCAGAGGTATCGACGTTCAGCAAGTCTCTTTGGTTATCAACTTCGACTTGCCGACGCAACCGGAGAACTACTTGCACAGAATCGGTCGTTCCGGTCGTTTCGGTCGTAAAGGGGTTGCCATCAACTTTGTCACGCAAGACGACGAAAGATTGTTGCAAGACATTCAAAGATTTTATCAAACCGTCATCGAGCAATTGCCGAACAACGTCGCGGATTTGATTTAAACGACAACCTACGTATGTATTATTTGGTCGGTCAAAAAGAGGAAACAGCAACACTCGTGTACATAGAGAGAAAAGAAAGAGAGCAAAACAAAAGACGCCCGCTCGAATCTCGTCTTTGCAAAGAAAACCAGCGCGGATTTGATGCATCGTGCGAGGGAGCGCGCCGAACACACTATTATTAGAGAGAGAAAAAGTAATACACCAAAAACTACTACACACACATGAATACTTAACAGTATATAATACACGCACCACGAATACTCTATCTATCTAAATCTAGAAGAAAAAGGAGGAGTTCCTTTTCTATCCGCTACTACATAAAATCCTCCTCCGCTTCCTCGTAACTCTCGTACTTCGCGCTCATCTCCTTATTCGTCACTTTCTTCTCCTCTATGTTTAACCTCTCGTAATCTCTCGCCATGACATCCAGTTTCATCTGTTCCTCTTCCTCTTTTCTTTTTTTCTCTTCTTTCTCGAAATGCTCTCGTTTCTTTCGTTTAAGACGTTCGTCTCGTTCTCGTTTCTCGCTCTCTAAATCTGGATTTTCTTTAATTGTTTTCGTTTTGTTCAATCGGTTGACGATGTCGTTGTTCCTCCCGTCTTTAATTCGAGTCTTTAAGACGAGCGTTTCGTCTTTATACGCCACCTGTCCAACCTCAAAGCTTGTCTTTTTCAGTAAGTTTTCGCACGGCGTGTACACCACGTCAACTTTTTCTCTTTTGTTCCCTTCGATGGAGTTATACTTCACCAATTGCGCGCAATCGAGCAACACTTTCGGGGGGATGGATTCGATGGTTTCCCCGTCGTGTAATCTCAGATAGACGTGCGCGGAGGATAAATCGTCCACGTGGAACCATATATCTTGCTCCGGCCAAGAGAAACGAATTAAATCCTCGTTCTCGAACTTGTCCTTACCGACGTAAATGAGATAGGAAGGGTGAGGAGAGAGGTCGGCGTGTTTGGATTCGTAATACAGAACCATATCTTTGTTGGTTGTTGTGTGCGCAAAGTTGTGAAGAGATCTTTGATGCCATTTTCATTTCATCGCCTACATAGAGAAGATATGTTGTACTCGTTTCTTTAAACGAGACTATTAGACTATTGCTATTACTATTACTACTACTAATCTTCTTCTTCTTCCGAAACGTTCACCCTGGCGCCGAACCTCGGCGCGACGGTAAAACCGACGCTCGGAACCATCTCGTCTGCGATGGGATACTCTGACGCGTTTTCGGAAAACGTAAACGTCTCCAAGAGTTGGCCAAAGACGACTCTCAGAGTAGCCATGGCAACGTGTTGACCGACGCACGAGCGTTGACCGGACGCGAAAGGCTGGAAGTTTTTGCCCGGCTTTTTCAGTTTGATCGTCGTCGTCGTCGTCGCGGGAGCGATGGTATCGTGCCAACGCGAAGGTTGGAACGCGTTTGGGCTTTCCCACGCGGCTGGGTCGCGATGCGACGCGTGAAGCCACACACACGCCGCCGTACCTTTCGGGATGGTCACACCATTTTCCAAATGTATCGAGCGGTGTTTCATCTGACGCACGACGAGTGGCGCGACTGGATGTAAACGAAGCGTCTCGCGGATGACGGCTTCGAGTTCTGGTTTGCTCGCGGAAGTCGTGATTTCCTTCTCGTCTGCATCGTCGTCGTTTACGTCGTCGTTCTCGTTGCCGTTCTCGCTCTCGTCATCCTCGTTGCTCGTGCTATTCCTATGCTGCTGCCGTCCACCGTTTTCTTCTATTTCCGTTCGTCGCTGCTTGCGCAACGAACGCCTCAATTCCTCTTGTATCTTTTCGTGCTTGATGAGCTCTAATATCCCCCAACACATCGTCGCGCTTTGCGTGTCGTGACCGGCGAATAACAGCGTCGTCGCTTCCTCAACCGCATCCGTCGCGCGTTTCCCGTGCGCTTCGCCTCTGATAATCTCCCTCAACGCCGAATTTTCCGTGCACGTTTCCACCGCAATCTCCGCCAACACTTTCGCCTTTTCAATCGCTCGTTTCTCTTCTCGTCCGACGGATGAAAACGTGTAGTACAAAAAGTCAGAAACGATCCACATCGAGCGCGCTCGCGCTGGAATGATGCGTCGCAAAATCGTCGAACACTCCAAGTACTCCGTCTCAATCGCTTTCCAGTCGTCGTCCTTTTTGTCTTTACTATTCCTACTTACATTCTTTTCATCGTCGTCGTTCAATTTCTTCGCGCTCCTCCTCTTGCACGCCTCCTCCATCGATATCCCGCACAAGTACTCAAACGTGATTCTCAGAGCGACTCTTTGCAACAGAGGTAACAGTGTCACCGTCGCTACTTTTATATCCTTTTTGTTTTTCTCTCCTCCTTTCTTCTTCTTCGTCTTAATCTCCTCTCTGATCTCCTTCACTAACTCTTTCACTCTCTTCTCGGCGACTCTCCTCAACTTCCCCACGCCGACTCTCCCAAACGCCTTCAAAACTTCCACGCGTTTCCTCCGCCACTCCTCCGCATTCGCGCACGTGAACAACCCGTTCCCGGCGAATCGTTTAAACGCTGAATACGCCGGCATCTTCTCCGTACCGCCTTCTCGCAATATTTTGCGAGCGGCGTCGCTGGCGCCGACGTGCGCGAACGGACACGAGCCGGTGACCAGAGAAGACGTCGCGCCGAATATCCTCTTTTGACGATTATTAGTATCATCATCATCATCATCACTACCACCATCACCATCAATTTTGTGACTCCTCTCGTCGCTCTCTCTCAACCATCGTTCAATCCTGTCCAACAGGTGGACTTTTTTCTCCGTCTGAGCACTCAAAACCCATCCATTCAAACGCCGTCGTTTCCTCACTATAACGGTCGTTATCCCACCTCTCTTCAACAAGAACACGCTCCACATTTGTTTCAGTTTCAAGAGAACCACCAAAACTGTCGACACGGATAGAATACTCATAATCATCGAGAGAAAACAAAGGTGCGTTCCCGATTGGATTTTTCCCGTCGGGAAAAGAAAATCAATCGACGACGAAGATTTATTAGTATTAGTATTAAAGAAGGAGAAGAAAGAGGAGGAGGAGGTGGTTGTAAAGGTGGTGTCGATCATCGCTTCGCCTCCCCTTCCTTGTTTTTGTTAATACGTGTTTTGTTGTTGGTGTCGTTGTTGTGTGTTGTTACATAAAATGAAGAATGAAGCGAAAAGTGAGAAGAGAGATGAATAGACACAAAAGCGCGTTGATGATAATGCGATGATAATGATGATAAACATTCTCTCTAACTGTTATTCACGAGCGCTTCTTTGATAACGTTCTCGCTTTTTTGGCACAACTCGTCCGCGTTTTCACTCGCTTCGATTCTTGGATGGACGATGACTTTAATCTCGCCTTTTCTTAACATCCACTCTTTACCGTTTCGCATTATTCCGCCGGCGTTGACGATGGTGATTGGAACGATTGGAACTTTCTCCTTGG